>Ga0315310_10003131_pt1 | contig 10327 bp, 13 predicted proteins | sample TDP5_MG_FD_203630 | JGI IMG/M metagenome (GOLD analysis project Ga0315310, IMG submission 203630) | Freshwater sediment microbial communities from Lake Towuti, South Sulawesi, Indonesia - TDP5 | ecosystem: Environmental > Aquatic > Freshwater > Lake > Sediment | place: Indonesia: South Sulawesi...
ATGGAATCCCTAGTAATCGCGCGTCATCAGCGCGCGGTGAATACGTCCCTGCTCCTTGCACACACCGCCCGTCGTTCCACTCGAGTGGGGTTTGGGTGAGGCGTGGTCTTTTTGGCTGCGTCGAATCTGAGTTCCGCGAGAGGGGAAAAGTCGTAACAAGGTGGCCGTAGGGGAACCTGCGGCCGGATCACCTCCTAAGTAAGCAGCCGTATATGGGCTGGTTTGGGTTTGTGGGGAGAGCGGTGCCAAGCCCACTATTATCTATTGGTTTGTCAATTTGGTAGTTTTAAGTGAGTTAGGGTGACTTAGGGTAACTTAGTGTGCTTCAGAGTTACTCTGTGTTGTTTTTTGTTGTTTTTAGTGACTTGGTGTGGTTTGGTTGTTTTTGGTGTTGCCTATCGTTGCGGGAAGAGAATTTTCTGAAGAAGAAGGGAACAATCGCTTAGCGCCTTCTTCTACTTGTGGCTGTGTGCCGTGTGCGTGTCATCGTCAAACTGTTCTATAGTGACGTCGTCACGTTTGGGAATTGTTTTCTGGAGGTCTGTTTGAGCGGGTTTGCGGTTCGCTTCTGTGTTGGTTTTGGGTGAATTCTCGTGGCGGTCGCTGAAGGTTGTGGCTTAAGCTTTTCTGTGTTTAGCGAGTGATCTAGCGCACGGGTTTTCCCGGGTTTTGAGTATCGAATTCCGAGGCTGAGATATCTGACTGAGCTTTCGATTTTATGCGTGAAGGGCAAGTGCGCGATTCTCGGTTACTTCCATTCGTAGCCGGTGCCGCTGACCTCCATGGTTTTTGGATCGGTGATGCTTTCACCGATGGCGATGACGCCGTTCATCCAGGCGAGCTTTTGAGAAGCGGTGAAGAACTGTACGAGGAACAGGGTTTTGTTCTTGCCTGCTTCGGGTTTGCCGTAGAAGTAGAGCTTCCATACTACGGAGTCTCCTTCTAGTGACGTGAAGTAGCCTTGGCCTGTTCCGTTGAAGGTTCCGCCGGTTCTCTGGGTGACGTTCATTGTTCCGATGTTTCTGCCGCTGGGGGCTCGGCCTAGGCCCTTTACTTCGCTGGTGAAGGTCTCTTCCATGTGTGCGCCTTCGGTGTCTATGGATTTTACTGATATTCCTATGATTTTGCCTTTCTCTTCCCACATCTTTTCTCCTACTACCATCTCTCTCTCACCTCCGGAAAAGTGTCAGTGGAGTATGGATATTTATCAGGATTTAACGCTTTCCAGTCTCGTTAGAGTCGCTTGAAGAGCAAAGAATCGTAATTTTGATGTCGTTTGCCAAAGCTTGTGGGTTTAGCGTGAGTGCAGAAGATTCTCCTGAGCGTAAGAGTCCTGCTTTTCTGTACGGTGTTTTGGTGGTCTGTTTGCATGTTGTTGTGGGGCTTGTTTTGTTTTCAGATGTTATTAATTTCCGCTTAAGACAAGTAAGAATATCTTCTTCGACATTTAGGACTGAGTTGGTTCAAAAGTAATTATCTGCGTTGCGTGTTTTTTGCGGACTACCACTTTTTTGTTGGCGGGCTAATGCTTCGCAATTGATTTGGCTTTGGTTAAGAGGTCCTCGGCGAACCGAAGGTTCTCTTTCAGTTCTTGGGGGCTGAAGGTTTTGCTGGGCTGATAGCCTGCCATATGCAGCTCCGTCGCCAGACTCAGGTATTTGTCATAAACTGTCCTTTCGAGTCTTCCAGCTCTGACGAGGTTGTCTCGAATGAGAAACTGCAGGGCGAGTCGTCCGGTGAACTTTGTGCGGCGGCCTGGATATTCAATCTTCCTGATGCCCATATTGTAAGGAGAGCTTCAAGTGAGCTTTCAATCGACCTGAAAATCTCTTCAGCGGCAGGAAACAACCTGTTAGCGCGAATGTTCTCTTGCGCCGACTGCAGGTATTCTTCGGGCTTTTTTTAGACACCATTTAACCGTATCTTCTCGGTTTCTCGCCATACAGAACCTCACCTCTCGAGTGCACGTCCATGATGAAGGCGTCCTTTGCCAGTCCGGATAGGTACTCTTGAACCGATAAGACTATGGGGTAAACGTTTATTCCGTACGTGGGAAAGATCTTTGAATTCACGAAGTCCAAGACGTCCTTTCTCACGCCTTCAGTTTGCCCTTTGCTTCTAATAACGATCATGATGTCTACGTCGCTGGGTTCTTTCACGAAGTTCGACCTTATTTTGCTCGAAGCCAAGCTGCAGAAGAGCAGCACGGTCTCAACTTTGTGCTTCCCGGCTACGAATTTGGCGACATTGTTCGCGATCTCTCTGTAGATCTCTTCTAGGCCTCTGAAGACGCTTCTTAAAGGTTCAAACAGGAAGTGTTGTTTGTTGGCTCGATAGAGCTTTGACTTGCCAACTCTTTCCATGGTAATCAAGCCTACATCAACTAGGTCGCTCAATTGCCGATTGACCTCGGAGATTGATGCGCTGGCTTCTTTTGCTAGTTCGCTTTCAACGATGGCTCTGTCGGGATGTGCCACTAAGACTGATAACGCGTTGACCTTTGTTTTGCTCCCTAGGATTTTGTCCAAATACAAGGCTGTCACTGCTGTTTTCGGTTTTCCGAATTATATTTCGGTTTTCCAAAAATAATAAGGTTGTGGTGCATAGAAAATGTTCTGGTGTGCTTGCTGATGTTGACTTGGGCCTTAGTTATGGTGTTTCAGGCTCTATTTATAGGCGATTTAACGGCACTTTCAAAGTATAAGCAGGTCTGCAACTTGAATGTAGAAGAGGGCGATTTGGTCGGGTTTGAGTTTTGGGTGGGTTTTTAACGCTTTTTGCAGGGTTTCTATGGAGTTGTTTCCGTCGGCTATGATTTTGCCTTCGTGTAGCGCTACGTGTTTTCCTCTGTATTTTTCGTATTCTTGTGGGCTTATGTGTGGGGCTTGATACACGTTTTCGGGCATAGTTGACCCTTTTAGGCTCAAGAATGGTGAATTTTAATATTAGTAAAATTTAAATTCAGTGAGAATTACTATTGTTAAGTATGGAAAGGAACCAGTTCTTTAGAAGAGACATAGAGGTAAACATGCTGAAATGGATGGAGAGAAGAGAGGCGTATGCGATTAAAGGGCCAAGACAGAGCGGCAAGACAACTCTTTTGAAGATTTTGGAAGATGTCTTGAGGAAGAAGGATGTAGATGCAGTTTTCCTGAATTTTGAAGACCCAGATGTGCTTGAGGCTTTTGAAGCGAATCCCAAGGAATATGTTAAAAGCTTTATGGTGAAGGAGGGCAAGTACTGCTTTTTGATGGACGAATATCATTACGTGAAGGATCCTGGGAAGAAGCTAAAGCTGCTCTACGATACTTTCGAGAATGTCAAGTTTATCGTTACTGGCAGTTCCTCTTTAGAACTGGGTGGAGCGATGGCGAGATTTCTGGTGGGTAGGGTGTTCTTTTTCGAGTTGTTTCCGTTTAGTTTCCATGAGTTTTTCGTTGCTAAGGATCTGAGATTGGCAAGAATCTATGAGGAGAAGAACAAGGGCATAAGAGAGTTCTTGCAGAGCGGCAAGGCTGAAGTCTCGGGTGGAGGGGATATTTTCATCAAGGAATTTGCTCCTTTTCTTGAGCAACATATCGTTTTTGGTGGCTATCCAGCTGTTATTAAAGCTGAGGATTTCGAGACGAAGAGGGCCATATTGAAGGGTATTTATGATACTTATATCTCGAAGGATGTTGTGGGGTTTCTTAAAGTCAGTGATGCTCTGAGGTATAGGCATGTTGTTAGGGCTTTGGCAGTGTTAGTTGGTAATTTGATAAACTATAATGAAATCTGTTCTGTTTGCCAGACTTATTATAAGGAACTTAGAAGGATTATCTCGATACTGTCGGAAACTTATGTAGTAGACTTGGTTCGACCGTTTTATAGGAATCCTGTGACGGAGTTGAAGAAGGTTCCTAAAGTGTATTTTCTTGATTTGGGTTTGAGAAACTATGTAATAGGCGATTTCGGCAATCTTGAGGGTAGAGTTGATAGGGGAGCGTTGGTTGAGAATTTTGTGTTCTTGAGTTTGAGGAACAGTTTTCCAGAGGCGACGATAAACTATTGGAGAACTATTGCTAAGGCAGAAGTTGATTTTGTGCTGAGAATTAAAGATGAGATAATTCCGGTGGAGGTTAAGTATCAGAGTTTTAGAGCGCCTAAGATTTCAAGGGGCTTGCGAAGCTTTGTCAAATCCTACAATACAGAAAGGGCGCTTGTCATTACAAGGGATTTCTGGGGAGAAACGCAGATCAACGATGCAACTATCCTTTTTGCGCCAACATGTTATTTGTGATATTTCGATGTGTTATTAACTTTCGCTTAGAATCAGTAATAATACCGTGGCGTTTTGGTTTTGGCTGTGGTGTTTGTTGTGGGGTCGTCGTTGCTTATATTGTGGATTATGCGTTATCTTTTGTCATGGTTAGGTTTGTTGATGAACTGTTTGATCGCTTGAAGGAGTCTGGTTATCCGTCGCGAGTGGTCTCTGTCGAGCGTTTGGGTTTGTTGCAGAGGCAGATTTGTGAGCAGCGTGATCAGGGGTTGTTGGACGATCAGGTCTATCGGGATCGGCTTGAGTGGTTTCGGTTTGAGGTTCCTGAGGGCTTGCGGGCTGCGAGGTCGTTGATTGTTGTGGCTGTGCCTAGGCCTATGACTCGGGCGGTTTTTGTGTGGGGTGGGGTTCGGAGGCCGTTGGTTCTTCCTCCGACTTACACGGCGTACGGGGCGATAAATGATCAGATTAAGGGTCTTGTTGGAAAAATACTGAGTGAGAAGGGGTATTCGGTGGCGGCGTCTGGTTTGCCTCTTAAGTTGTTGGCTGTGCGTAGTGGTCTTGGGGAGTATGGGAGGAATAATCTTTGTTATGTTTCTGGTATGGGGAGTTTTCTGCAGCTTGTGGCTGTTTACTCTGATATGCCATGTGAGAGGATAGTTGGCAGGAAGCAAAGATGATGGAGGAGTGTGAGGGGTGTGATCTGTGTCGTCGGGCTTGTCATACTGGTGCTATTCCTTTGGATCGTTTTCTTCTGCGGGCTGAGCGGTGTATTAGTTATCATAACGAGAAGCCGGGTGATGTGCCCTTTCCGACGTGGATGGATGCTTCTTGGCACAACTGCCTTGAAGGGTGTATGCGTTGTCAGCGGGCGTGTCCTTTGAACAAGCAGTTCTTGGGATGGGTTGGAGAGGAAGAAGAGTTTTCTGAAGAAGAAACTAGGCTACTTTTGAATGGTGCCTCGCATGATAAACTTAGCGAAGAAACGGTTAGGAAACTAGTTCATCTTGACATTCTAAACGACATTGGCATTCTCCCTCGGAATCCGGGTGTTTTCTTCAGAAGGCATGAGTAAGCAAATGTGCACTAATCAAACAAAAGGAAGAAGAAAAACAGTCTTGTCTGAATAGAATTTCTATCCAACCAACATTTCAACAATTATAACGAAGAGGAGGCAGCGTCAGTGCTTGGCATTAGTAGTCTATAATCAATCCTTCGTTCTTCTGGATTGCCAAGTCAAGAAGCTCCATAAGTACATTGTATTTCTTTTGGAAGTAAGAAAGGTCTCCTTCATCCGCGCCTGGGCCTAAGTTCACTTGCTGGAATCCCATACTCACGACCTCGCTCGCGAATTCCGGGCCGCTCAACTTCCCCCATAATTTCTTCATCCATTTTTTTCCTGGAAAGAGACCCATCCCGCTCTTCACCAGCTTCCCAGCCCGAGCATCCTCCCATGCCTCTTTGATTCTTTCTTTCAATTCTGGAATTTTATCTACCGGCATGTTGAGGTTCTCCGCGCGTGCGCGTTCGCGCATGTTGACCTTTTTTTCGTCATACCCAAGTTCTTTGACCAAGTTTTGCCAATCTAGGCCTATTTGCCAAAGGAGGTTGGTGCTGTTATAGGCATCCACGTAATAACCCGATTCATCCATCTTATCACAGTAGTATCTAACCATCTTCTGGGCTTCTTCCCTTTCCTTGCTTCCCTCAGGGAAACTGTTTCTTTTCTCTACCCACTCATCGATAAGAGGATGATACTTCGCGTAGTTCTTTTTGTACTCGCTATTCAGATAGATATTGACACCCATCCTAAATTCACCTATAGAAAGGCATCGCACGCGCTCTTTTTTAGCGGTTTGTGGGATGGATACTGCGCCTTCGACGAGCTACAGATCTCAGGGCGAGGAAGACACCGTAACAAGGAACTAATATGCAGAAAACAACACCCCAGAAAAGAAAAGATCCAAGCAAATCTTCCCCAAGATCCATAGGCGTCGAAAAATCTCCACGCATAAGTGCATCTTCCAACCAGTCTCCATAAATAACAGCGACTGTGAGAAAGCTGATGCTCAGGTACGCCAGGAGAATAATGATTGCTTTCCTGTACCTTTGCCACAATTCTCCCCGGGGCATGGTCTACTACAAAAATTGCTGTCTCGCGAGCACTTAATATTTTCCTAACAATAGCCCTCCAAAACCAAACCTTCATCACGAAAACCGCTCATTTTTAACGGTATTCTAAGGATCTTAACGCGCGCGCTTCAGCCTCATTTAGACAAACTCTGAGGAGGAGGATAAAATTTCTATGCACACACTTCAGACGGAGAGGTGGCTTGATTTGGTCGTGTTTCCTAGAGTTTTCTTCATGCAAAGCCAGTGAGACTTAGCCTGTGGTGGTAGTTGGATTTCCGTTTCGGGATATTCTTCGCATTCAGCAAACCCAAAAGAATGATAGAGATGCTGTGCGGCGACCATGAACCGCCCAGTATCGAGATAAATTGTGTCATATCCAAGTTCCCTCGCTTTTTCCAACAACTGCTGCAAGAGGATTCTACCATAGCCCTTACTTCGGTATGCGGGTCGAATAAACATTCGTCTTATCGCACCTATTCTTTCGCCGATTTGATGTAGTGCACCCATACCGATTATTGCACCTTCTAATTCAACCAAATAGAAGATTCCTCGTGATGAAGCTAGAGAATAGGTTTTGTCAATGGTGGTTGTTACGTATTCGTGGACGGAAGGAATCCCTCTGAAACGGAGGATGTCGATTTTGAATTGCTCCTTAACCTCTTTGAACATCCATTCATTGTATTCTACCATTAAGTCAAATACTTGAGACCGATGAACTTGCAAGTCAACAGGCAGAAAACGAAGCTCCTTGGTCATTCTTAACACTTAGCATAGGAACAACGTGATGTTGAGGAGCTCCAGCTATAACTTTTCCGCAACATCGAAAAGTTGGTTTGTTGGATAGAAATTCTATGCCCACACACACAAAAATTGGTGGCTGCTTGTTTATGTTTGGTATTCGTGTTCAATTATAAGAAAAAGAAAAAAAGAAAGAAGAGTTGAACTCATTTTAGCTTTATTGTAGTCTGGCATCCGTTTTCTTCAATCTTGCCTGTTAGCTCCACAGGGAACTCCTTGAATACCTTTGGACCGAATTTGGCATCATTTTCGCAGATGTATTTAGGGGTAACATCGAGTCCAGTCTTCTTCGACAGTTCCGAATACTCTTTGATAAGAGGGCAGTTCTTGACTCTGAGAATTGCTTCACGATCAGAAATGTAGGATACTTCAAGGCAGGAAAAGGGCAGCCATTTTTGTTGATCATATACCGCTTCGTTAACAACCTGTTTGAAGGTTCTGCCAGGAGCAACAGCTTTTGCTAACCCGAAGAAGGCTTTTCCCAGACCCGTGGATATTGGAAGAGTTTTCTCCTGTACTTTTGCAAGGAAGTCCAGCCACTCATCTATCGTGCCATTTTTCTTATGCCAAGCGTAGCCTGCAGCCCACACCATAAGCATCTGGTTGAAGAGTCGTTCATATTTCTCTTCAAGAGGCATCTCCTTAATTCCCAAGTCTCTAACCTCCTCAATCAATGTCTTCTTATTCAGTTCTTATGACTTGTGTCAGAACTTTGACCAATCGTCATTCAAGTTGCACTGACGATTTGCGGAGAATGAGAATAAAGAATGTTGGTTGGATAGAAATTCTATGCCCACACAAAAGGTGAACGTTCTCTCAGCCTATAGAATTCTTAGCACACACAAGTCTCAGTCAATCTGAGAAAGAATTTCCTTCAGATTCTTGATTATCTTCAAGCCACTCTGCTTCTGTTTTCCTGTTCTGTTAACTAGCAATGCATACATGCCTACGTTCGTGGCTCCCTTATAGTCACGCTCCACATCATCTCCAACGAACACTGTTTCTTCTGGTTTAACGTTCAGTTTCTCAAGAGCATATTTGAAGATGTCTGGAGAGGCTTCATGCACTGCACTGTGTCCACCCCGACAATGATGTCGAAAGTTGGCTTCTCAAGATTTACCTTTTCAAGAATTAGGTGGATTTCCTCTTCATAGCCGTTGGATACAAGTCCCAACTTCAACCCTCTTAGTCGGAGCTCCCGTGGAACTTCTTTTGAATCTGGATAGAGTGTGAAGCCCATAAAGTCAAACCACCTGGAATGAACAGCTTTTGCTAGCTCTTCATTCTTTTCTAACCCAAGGTGTTTCAGGACAAGAGAATTCCACTTGTGCCAATATTCTTCACATTGTATTTTGCCAAATAGAGATACTAGGTTAGTAGCTTCAGCTTCTTTATCAGCCTTCAAGACTGCACTCTTCGTCTCATCTAATGATTTTGAGATACCCACGTAAGTTAGAACTCTTCGAAAGATCTCTCCTGGATGCACAACATCAGCTTCGACTAGAGTGCCTCCCAGATCAAACAACACTGCCTTAATCGTCAAAAACTAATCACTCTCTCTTTACTGCTCCTAATGGCACACACCCCTAAAAGGTATGTATAGGATAGAATTTCTATGCACACACAGAAATTACGTTAATGTGGATTTGGAAAATTAGAGAGAGATCTTATTCTGCTTGGCTTCTAATGACTGTTTGAATAACCATGTTTGTAATCCCTATTTTGATGGGTTTGGCATGTTTCTTAGCCGCCATAGGTCTTTGGACAAGAGCAAAGACCCAACCAGAGGATATACCAATGTACAGCTTTAGAGGGCACAGAATATTGTCAAAACGGGATGTGTACGTTGGAGCAGTCCTGTGCCTTGTAATTGGCATAGTGTTCGTGATAACTGGCTTAACGTTGTTAGAATAGAATTTCTACCACATCACAGCGCTCTCTCTCAGCTTCTATATTGCAAGAAACTGCCCAAAGGTCGACCCGTTTTCTAAATGCCAAGTGACTTCAACCAGCTTGCTCGTCTTCCAAGAGAATTTGTTGCTGAAGTTGAACGAGTAACTGCCTGTCAGTCTTGCAGTGTATACCAAATCTTTTTCTCCGACTATCATAGGCATATAAGAATCGTCATGAACCGTTCGCTCTCCTAAACGGCGACTTCGCATTTTTCCTTCTGTTACGCCGAATTTTATATCGTTGTTTCCTCCCTTTACCTTGATGTGCATGTACAGCTTCTGACCTTTCTCCAATCTAAAAAAGAGTCCTACCAACCTTTCGTGCTTGTATCTCTGAACCCTTGGTTGTATTATTCCCAGATACTTTCTCCGTTTTGAAATGTCCGATTTCGTTTTGCCCCTCAGGAGAGGTCTTTCTTCCAATTCCTCGTTAGAGAGATTTCTGTTATCAATCAGGTACTTGTCTTGTTCTTTCGTCCAGAACTTAGGACTGAGAGAAGAGTCTTCTACAATCTCCTTGTTTTTCCTCTCTTCCTCACTATCGGCTTTTAGATGGTCAAGAAATATGTTTTCAACGGTTTCTGCACCGTATTTTTCACCGAACGTCTGAATCGCTGTTGGCAAATCTTCTAAACCGTGTCTGAATCTTCTGTGAGAAGCTCCAGCTACTCCTGAGGGTTCGTCCATCCATGCGTGGATTTCATCTCCACGAACCCCATACCTCTTTTCCGAGTGTAAGCAATGTTCTTCATTGTGGCAATATTTGTCAAGTACTCCCTTCAGTGTAGAAGGGATATAACCATTTTTCCGCCCACATTATGAGTATGATAGTGCGCGCAAATCCCGCCAGTCCACTGAAACAAACCCCAGACATTTTGTGTCAGAGATTGAAATTCGATGCACACAGAACTGGAATCCATGTCAGAATAGTGTGCTTAGAATCTGAATGTTATATAATGACTGCTAAAACGCAAATCTAAAGGAGATGCAGATCACCTAGTTTCATCGAAAAGTGGCAACTATGAAATCGGCTGCGCGTGCCGCTAACAAAATCACTTCGATGATTCTCTTTGTAATGGCGACTACCTCGCTCATCACAATGTGTCTTGTGTTGCAGATAGACGGAATCGTTCAAGCTATACTATACAGGTATGGGCTTCAATCTAGCGCTCAATGGGCCGAGCCA
>Ga0315310_10003132_pt1 | contig 10324 bp, 8 predicted proteins | sample TDP5_MG_FD_203630 | JGI IMG/M metagenome (GOLD analysis project Ga0315310, IMG submission 203630) | Freshwater sediment microbial communities from Lake Towuti, South Sulawesi, Indonesia - TDP5 | ecosystem: Environmental > Aquatic > Freshwater > Lake > Sediment | place: Indonesia: South Sulawesi...
TGGTCACGCACTCCAGCCGTATACGTTGAATCGCAAACGTCGGGCCAGATGTACTTTCTGAAGTAGAGGGGGTTGGGCTCTAAGTATAGGTATTCGCCGGGCACTCGGTTGACTCTGCCCACGACGCCGTCTTTGTAGAACCTGAATGGTCCGGTGCCGATCACTGCATCGTGGTCTTCGGGGATCCAAGCTGCAGACCCCTTCGCTGTAACGGGCTCCCATATGTGCTTCGGAATTATGGGGACCCCACAGGCCCAGTATAGGGCTAGCCAACTTTTGACCTTATAGCGAATCTCAATGGTTTCTTTTTTAGTGGCAGGATCAGTATAAACTTTGGAGCTGTCGAAGTCTTTTACGAAGAAGTAGTTGACTGACTTGCAGGCTTTAGTGAAATTGAAGGTGAAGCCAACGTCCGCGGCTGTCATGGGTTTGCCGTCTTGCCAGAGAATGCCTGGGATTAGGGTGAAGTTGATCGCGCTGCAGGTGCCCTGCGTTGGGTGTTGCCATGTTCCAACCTTGTAGCTCTCGCATAACCATGGTTCGTATTTGGTCAGGTCCCATGGATTATTCCTTGCTAGGGTTTCGTATATCTTGTTGAGGACTAACCCATCATAGAAGTATATGGCATCCATGATGTCAAGCATCTCAGCGTCGATGTTCAGTCCTTGTCTTAACGTACCGCCCTTTTCGAAGCCTTGGGGATGGGCGTTAAGGGTGGTCCACCCGTCGCTGAAGGTGTAGAAGCCTTCACCTGGGTAGTTGCACATGCCCTCCCACGCCCTGCCTGCATATTTCTCTTCTCCAGTCCACGTTCCATAGTGTGCTCTGTGCGCGTTATAGCCAACGAAGCAGTAGAATGGTATAGCGACGGCATCGCGATGCATGATCTCCTGCATCTTATAGCAGTATTGCTTAGCCTCTGTCGGGCTAGTTGACTTGGTAAAGAGATCAGCCCAAGGGTCGAACTCCTTGCTGTGGTAGCGGTGTTCGTTGTTTCCCCACGGATCGGGATATATGTCCGCGCTTGACATGAACCATTCGGAATATATGTCGGCTACCGGACCCCAATCCCAGTATTCTATGTATATGTCGTAGTCGTATAACGCCCATACCTGTGTGGCGACCTTCCCATAGGTTGCTATGTCAAGAGTATGGGGGATTTGCAGCAGGGTCATATCCCGGTCTATCATCTGACCTGCAAATATCCTAGCCTCGTCGTCTTCCCTTGTATAAAAGAGCAGATTAGGCAACTCTTCTATTTTGGATCCATCGTGAGTAGGCGAGTATTCCATGACATTATCGTTGTCCCAGTCTTTGAAGCCTCCTGCTTCAAAGCATTGTCTAGCCTTTGCTAAATCGTAGGCGTACTTCGTTATATACCCTGCTTGATCATAGATTTCCGTTACGTTTGGGTGCCTCCAATCTTTAAGCGTAGGCCAAAACAACGAAGGGTCAAGCGCTACTCCAACTGGCGACAAATGGGCGACTTCAGAAACCCTATCCACCATGTGAGCTAGACCCCTTCTGAACCATCGCGAATCCAAGCATCTTTGACAATTATAGTCAATCCAAGTCATAGTTGCAGTTCCCGCTGGAAGATCTGACGATGGGTCATTACTCCACAGACTCAGATCATGATTGCTCAGGTAGCCTGACGGATACGAGGTCCAGCCTTCTGGAAATTGATCACCGTGCCCTAAGGGCCAACGCATGAGGTTGAGGGCAAGATATATAGGCGCATTTTCACCGAATTGTCCCATTGTAATTTCTGGATCCGCAAGCCAAGTGCCCGTTCTCTCCGGTGGCGCAGCCCAGTCCATGACATCCATATATTCTTTCTCAAAATCGTCAGCCTCTGTCTTAACGCTGCCGGCAACATAAAAGATAAGTTTGTCAACTCTCGGTCCATACTTGTACCAGCTCCCGTAGGGTCCATTGGGAGCCGGCACCACTGTGCCTCCTAAAGCCACTTGACTTCCATTGAAAGTTGTCAATGTCAACGCTGACATCATCACTAGCATTAGAACTGTAGTCTTTAGTTTCATTTTTCATTCTCCCTTCTCTTTTACAGCAATTATACTCATCCATCCGAGCGATTTAAAAGTTTTGTTGCACAAAACAGAATAGAGCTAAAGTTAAAATATCTCTTCTGTTTAAAATCTACCGCCAGAGAGGAAACCATTTGGGTCTACGAACATACATCTTAAAGAGAATACTCTTCTCAATTGTCCTCTTATACTTCGTGATTACACTTAATTTCATCATATTTATGTTGATGCCAGGCGACCCCGTGGCGATGATAGCGAGCCAAATGAGGATAAGGGAGCCAGAAGTCATCAAGGCCTTAACAGAATCATATGGACTCGACCAACCATTACAAATTAGATACTTAAAGTATGTGGTCAACATGCTAACTTTTCAGTTCGGATACTCCTATTACACAAGAAAACCCGTTATTAACGAAATAGGTTTGCGTCTCCAAAACACTCTTATGTTAGTCGTCCCTCCAGAAATCTTCGCCGTAATAGTAGGCATTGCGATAGGAGCTCTGGCTGCTCGCAAAAGGGGTGGACTCATTGACCACACGTCTGTGATAGCTTCCTTAATCTCAAACGCTCTACCAGTGTTTTGGATTGCAATGGTTCTTGTACTAGTTTTCTCCTACAACCTCAACTGGTTCCCATCAAGCCACAGCATGCCCGCCTCTTGGATATATGCGCCTCCTCAGACCATCTGGGAAGAGTGGGGAACTCGACTTTGGTATCTTACTCTACCATGGGCCACCCTTTTCCTCCTCGCCTGCGGCAGCTACCTTCTCTTAACAAGAGCCAGTACGCTAGAGTGTATTTCCGAAGACTATGTGGTCACTGCTAGAGCAAAGGGTCTTAAAGAAAGAACCGTGCTGTTTAAACACATATTGAAAAACGCTTTGCTTCCCATAATAACAGAAGTGGCAATAGTATTCGGCTTCACGCTTTCAGGAGCAATAATAACAGAACAAGTTTTCGTGTATCCTGGACTAGGAGGGTGGATCTGGCGGTCAATAGAACAATTTGACTATCCAGCCTTGCAAGCAATCTTCTACGTGATTGCTATATGTGTGATTATAGCCAACCTCATTGCAGACGTTCTTTATGGAGTCATAGATCCCCGAGTGAAGTATGGGTGAGACAGTTGAGTACCCGCAAGGCCAAAATTTCATTTGAAATCAAAAGATTCAAGAATTTCATGAGCATCTTTACGCGTGATAAAAGAGGGATTCTCGGCGTAGCAATTCTTATCTTTTTCATAGTAGTGGCTGCAGCCGCCCCTCAAATAACACCTTACGACCCCGTATACGTCCCCAGACCCACCGACCCAAACAACCCACCGATAGCAGACATCTACACCAAACCCATATGGTACAAATATCTTCCCTTCAAGGAGAACTTAAGTGAGAATGTTGAACCAATGCAGGACCCACACTTCAACACAGCCAACTCCCTTAAAGAGCTAAACTTCACCCCAAACCTAACTGGTCACAGCATTTCCCTGCAATTTACCCCCGACATAGGAAGAGAAGTAGAAAATAAAGAGAAGGGATGCCTTGCCATAGTTTTTAATCGAGAGGAGGATGAAGACCCACTTGGAGAAGTTAAAGTCAACCTAACCAAGACATTCTACTACCCCTACAAAGTCCCGCCCAACCGATTCTTCGGTCAAGCAGCCACGCTAGTTAATACATCTGAAGACGTAAGCGTTACAGTCGCCGTCGTCATCGAGAAAGAGGGAGGCGAAAGAAGACTCGAATGGTGGAATCAAACGTTCACTAGCGAAACAGAATGGATAACCCCCCCTTTAGAGCATTTAATAGATTCTGCTGCTGCTGACCGATATTGGTTAATTGAAAAGTTTGGCTCTGAGTGGGCGATAAATCCAGCAAATAAAATGTTTTCAGAACCAAGCAACTACAGATACAGCTTTGAAATGACGTTTAACGACACTAAGCGCCCCAAAGGAGAAAAGGTTGAAGCAACCGTCTACATCGACGACTTTTACATCCGAATCTTCGGCAACTCCTTCGGACTGCTTGGAACCGATGGGACTGGCCGAGACTTATTTACACAGCTTGTGTATGGAGCAAAAATTTCACTCATTGTTGGCTTGGTCGCGGCTTTCCTCTCCACAGTTATCGGATTACTCATCGGGTTAACTGCAGGCTACATTGGCGGGTCCGTGGATATGATTTTGATGAGATTCACAGACATGCTCCTCGTTATACCCGATGTACCACTATACATCGTATTGATGGCAGTTATCGGCTCATCAATAACGAACCTTATACTGGTGATCGGCCTGCTCGGATGGACAGGATTTGCAAGGATTGTAAGATCAAGTGTTCTTAGCTTAAGAGAGAGACCATTTATTGAAGCAGCTAAAGCCGTTGGAGCTGGCAGGTTCCACATCATAATGAGACACATCGTTCCAAACGTGATGAACCTAGTCTATGTCACGTTGGCGATGGCAGTTCCAATGGCCATCTCATTAGAAGCATGGCTAAGCTGGCTGGGCCTTTACGACCCAACCGTGATGACGTGGGGGAGAATGCTTCATGACGCTGAGGAGACGGCTATGGGAATCAGAATGTGGTGGTGGACAGTGCCACCAGGACTATGCATAGCAGCTATCTCCCTTTCCTTCATCCTCCTAGGGTATGCCCTCGACGAAATACTTAATCCAAAACTAAGACAACGATATTAACCCAACTTGTCAGAAATATGCAGCAATTCAATCCACCAATAAATTGAGGAAAATCAACGCATCTTCCCTTCACAAATCCGTAGCGCTTTACCGGGCAAGGCACTGGTATGTTCTCTTTCCTCAATCACTATCTCACCATTAACAAGCACATACTCTATTCCCTGAGGATAGCAATGAGGATCCTCGTATGTAGCTTTATCTATCACCGTCTTTGGGTTAAACACAACCAAATCAGCCCACGTTCCCTCTCTAATCATTCCCCTATCCCTCAAACCAAGCTTCTGAGCCGGTAATGAAGTCATTTTTCTAATCGCTTCCGCAAGAGACAGAACCTCTTCCTCTCTAACGTATTTCCCCAAAATCCGTGGGAAGGTTCCATAGGACCTCGGATGGGTTTTGCTTTCGCTTAGAACTCCGTATGGGGCAAGGGCCCAGCCGTCAGAACCTATCATTGACAATGGGTGCTTCAAAACGGTGCGGACATCTTCCTCACTCATTGAAAGGTCCACCAATTCAATGCTCTCTTTATTTATTACGAGGTCAAACGTTAGATCGAACGGGTCGAGACCCCTCAATTCAGCGATTTCAGCAAGAGTTTTCCCTTCAAACTCCTTACGTCCCTCCCAACCGATCACCTTTATCCTCCCCCATCCTGACTGCTTTATGGTGCTCTCCCAGCCCGGAAGCCCCTCTAACATCTCTTTCTTAATCCTCTCACGATTCTTTAGATCCTTCAATCTCTCACGCAGTTTATCAACGCCACCTTCATGCGCCCAAGTGGGGATCATTGAAACAAAGTCTGCGCCACAAGCCTCATATGGATAGACATCACAGGAAACGTCTACGCACCTAGATCTAGCTTCCTCCATCATCCTCAGCGTCTTTTTGACCTTCCCCCAGTTTTCGATGCCACACGCCTTGTGATGCGATATCTCCACGGGTACGTTTGCTTTTTCACCAATTTGTATAGCCTCTGCCACGGCCTCAATTAACGGATCTCCTTCACCTCTCATGTGACTTGTATAGATTCCACCATACTTAGCTACAACCCTGCAGAGCTCAATCACCTCCTCAGTGCTGGCAAAGCTGCCTGGTGAGTAATACAGTCCTGTTGACATGCCAAAGGCTCCATCCTCCATCGCCTGAGCAACTAACTTCTTCATTTTGTTAAGCTCTTCACGGGTTGGTGGCCTGTTCTCATACCCAATCACAGCTGTTCTTATGGTTCCATGACCGACAAGTTGGGCAACGTTTAACGCTATTCCCTGCCGTTTTAATCTATCTAAATATTCTCCGAGCGTTGACCAATCCATATCTAATTTATACTCTCTCGCCTCTTCAGCGGCCACTGCTGTTATTCCTTCTATCGGCGCTGGAGAATCACCACAATTGCCGTTGACCTCAGTTGTTACGCCCTGCCTTATCTTGCTTTCAGCTTTAGAATTCACTAACAGCGAATATTCTGAGTGGGAATGCATATCAATGAACCCAGGACACACCACTAACCCATTTGCATTTATTATTTTGTTCGCATCTTCAGAACCTAAGTCACCGATTTCCGATACTTTGCTGCTTTTAATGCCAACATCTGCTTTAAACCACGGATTACCAGTTCCGTTGACGAGACGCCCATTTTTAATAACGACATCAAACAAAAAAGTCGCCTCTTTTCCCATTTCCATAATTTCTTCTCTTAACTTGTTTAAATGTTGTGAGGTGCTGATTTCCAGCGAACGTTGAAATAGGTTTGGATCATTATTTAACTCTACCTTTTCCTTTTCAAATCGCAATTTCCAAATAAATGAAAAAGCTCTGGTGGCAAAATAAAGGACAAACTAAACTTAGACTTTAATAGCTTTAATAAGTACACTGCCTGTACCTGACCCTACCTCATGACGTATTAGGGCAGTCGGCACAGAAAAATTTCCAAGTCTTGTTAATCTGCCTCTAGATTTTATCATGGTTCTCTTGATGTTCAGCTGAGCCTGCCAAATGGGCTACCTTGTCTTCAATATAGACCCAGAATTCGCTCTCTAATTTTTCTAATGCCTCTCGCAACCTTAAACTCTGAAGGACAAGATAACCTCCTCCGAAGGGTTTAGTGAGCAAACCCAACCAAAGTGAACGTCGTGTGCTTTCACTGGCCATGAGTTCTATGACGAAATCGTTAGGATCTCCGAGGATTCTTACCTTCATGGTTTTGTTCATATTTTTAACAGATTGTGGAGCCCATGAAATAGTGTGTTCTTCAACCGACTCATTTTTTTCAGTAACAAAGCCTTTGTCCTTAAAAAAATCTTCAACGCATCCGCTCAGCTTTTTCAAATCGACGTTTTTTCCGCCCCACCGCCTTTGCATTTTCAAGCCTCAATGAAATGAGATTAAACAGAGCCTTTCTTAAACCTTGACCTTTTGCGCGCGCAGTGATGAAGAATTAAGCCACGACAAAATCAACACTTTTGGATGCCCAGAATTTAAAGACATACCACTGTACTAGGATTAGCAGAAGAATCTGGATGTGGCAAAACAAGATGCTTTATCCATTTTTAAAATTATCTCCAATGACGAAAAAACTAGTAGGAAACACCATTTTAAAAGATGATATCTTTAAGCTTAAATAAAAAAGCAAATGCGCCAGCGACCGATGAAAAATCAAAACTCACAAGATTCAATCAGTCAAAAATCACAGCCAAAACAACTATAAAAGACCGATTCGCCTCAGTAAACGCGAGGAAAACAAGCTGGAACCGACAAAAAACGGCTACAAAATCGAAGCGGCAACTCGAAAAATCCTTAATGCACAACTCAGAATTACCGTGGACATTTATGGACAACCAAACGACTTTACCATAGAATTCAAATCCGACAAAAAAGAAAAGGAATGCTGTCACCTTAATAGTAGTCAGCTACGTAGCTTTTGGAAATGGAAACTTCCTACTCAGCGAAGTAAAACTCATGGAAGCCATGGACAAACAAGTCAACCAAATAACAAATAAACCACAACAGCAATAGCAATATGACTCCAAAGTAAACAGCACAGTCAAAAAATTAACCCAAAACTTAGATTGAGACATTAACACAAAAAAGGAATGATGAAAATGGTACTATTAGATGTTCAAGGATTGAAAACTTACTACGCAACGTTAAGAGGCTCTGTGAAAGCTGTAGACGACGTAGGATTCAAAATTGAAAAGGGAGAGGCATTAGGACTAGCTGGAGAATCTGGCTGCGGCAAAACAACAGTTGCTTTATCCATCCTGAAAATACTCCCATCAGGAGGCAAAATAGTTGACGGAAAGATCCTTTTTAAAGACGAAGACATCGTCAATCTCCGAGAGGACGACTTTAGAAAAAGAGTCAGGTGGAAAGGAATATCTATCGTTTTTCAAGGAGCCATGAACGCTCTTAACCCAGTCTACAAAGTTGGAGACCAAATCGTTGAAGCTATTTTAACTCACGAGACTGCTGTAAGCAAAAAGGAAGCCAAAGAGAGAACGAGAAAACTCTTAGGAATGGTAGGAGTAGACCCGTCTAGGGCCGATAATTATCCTCATGAGTTCAGCGGGGGAATGAGACAACGAGCGTTGATAGCCATGTCCATTGCGTGCAACCCAGAACTCCTAATAGCGGATGAGCCTGGAACAGCCTTGGATGTCATTGTGCAGGCTCAAGTGCTGAGATTGTTGCGTGAGTTGAAGTCGAAGCTGAATCTGTCGATGATACTCATAACTCATGATTTATCTATCATCGCAGAGACTTGCGAGAAAACCGCCATTATGTACGCTGGAAAAATCGCCGAATACGGGGACATCTTGACTATATTCAAAGAACCGTTGCACCCATACACACAAGGACTGCTAGGAGCCTTTCCCAGCATCAGAGCAGCTAAAAGGCGTATGACATCTATACCAGGCATGCCCCCTGACTTGCTGAATCCACCGTCTGGCTGCAGATTCAATCCGAGGTGCCCATACGTCATGGAGATTTGCAGAAAGGAAGAGCCACAATTGGCAAACGTGGGTAAAGGAGAGCACTACGTATCATGTTTTCTGGTTGAAAAGGCGTAGGAAGAATTAAAATGGCAGAAGATCTCGCAATACACGTGTCAAATTTGGTCAAGTGGTTTCCTGTGAGAATGGGCTTCTTCTCCACAATTGTCTCTCGGAGCCAACAGTTTGTTCGAGCTGTGGACGACATCAGTTTCGACGTAAAGAAAGGAGAAGTTTTCGGTTTAGCTGGAGAAAGTGGCAGTGGAAAAACAACTACTGGAAGGCTATTACTCAGATTAATTGAGCCGACCAGTGGAAGCGTAATCTTCAAAGGTCAAGACATAACCGCTCTTTCAGACTCAGATCTGAAACCCTTGCGCCGAAGGATGCAGATAATATTTCAAGATCCTTACGAATCCTTGAACCCCAGAATGACCATCAGCGATATCATATCTGAACCTCTTAGGGTGCAAGGAATCGGCAACGAAGCGGAAATTAACGAAAAAGTGCGCAAAATCTTAGAGGACGTGGAATTGGTGCCTCCCGAGGAATTCGTTTTCCGTTATCCTCATGAACTGAGCGGTGGACAGAGACAGAGGGTAGCCGTGGCTAGAGCATTTGTGCTCAGCCCCGAGTTTATAGTTGCAGATGAACCTGTGTCCATGTTAGATGTCTCCATCAGAGCAGAGATTCTGAATCTGATGCTTTCACTGGTAGAAAAATTCGGTGCTTCCTTTTTGTACATAACCCACGATTTAGCCTTAGCTAGGCACATGTGCAATAGGATAGGCATTATGTACTTAGGCAAAATAGTGGAGATGGGAACCGCAGAAAAAATCGTCTACGAGCCTTTACATCCGTACACTAGGGCGCTGATTTCTGCGGTGCCTGTTCCTGACCCAGCTGTGAAGCGCATCGAGGTTGTCATCAAGGGTGAGATTCCGAGCCCGATTAACCCACCGCCTGGCTGCAGATTCCACACGAGATGTCCCATTCCTGAAGAAGTGTGTCGCACCAAAGAACCACCCTTTGTTGATCATGGAGATGGGCGTTACGCCGCTTGCCATCTCATTGGCACACCAAATTGGGAAAAACACATGGTAACAAAAGAATAGATCTCTCAAAATCTAACTTAGCGTAGTCGGGGTTTAAGTCCTAAAATCTCCCTTGCCTCGTTGGATGTGGCTACCTCGCGTTGGAGGTCCTCAGCTAGCTTCCGAGTTCTAGCAACAAACTCCTCGTTTGGCGCTAATTTACCTTTGGCGTAGTAGATGTTGTCTTCAAGTCCCACTCTGACATGTCCCCCCAAAATTATTGACATGGTAGTTATATTCAATTGCCATCTGCCTATTCCAGCTACCGTGAAAGTGGCGTTCAGAGGGAGTTGTCGACTCATGTGCAACAAGTTATCTAAAGTAGCTGAGACGCCGCCGTCAACATCCATGACCAATTAGAGTGCGCCGTTCTTTTAAAGAAGAGAGATAAATTGTTATGCGCGGATTTTCACTTCCCGATGAATATTCTTCTCGGGTCGAGTTGCCGAAGAATAAGAAGCTCCTCCTCTGAGGGCTCTTTTGTGATCCTGAGATCCTCTG
>Ga0315310_10003133_pt1 | contig 10323 bp, 10 predicted proteins | sample TDP5_MG_FD_203630 | JGI IMG/M metagenome (GOLD analysis project Ga0315310, IMG submission 203630) | Freshwater sediment microbial communities from Lake Towuti, South Sulawesi, Indonesia - TDP5 | ecosystem: Environmental > Aquatic > Freshwater > Lake > Sediment | place: Indonesia: South Sulawesi...
TCCAGATCAGAACGGTGTCCACGTTAATGGCAACAACCCAGCAGACATCGCTTGGGGAATAAATCTAGTTCTGAAAGACCCTTCAAGAGCGAAAAAGTGGGGAGAAAACGGACGCAAACGCGTCCTGCAATATTTCACGTGGAGAAAAGCAGCGGAGCAAACGTTGCAGATATATGAATCACTTGTGCCGAAGAAGAGTGCAACGATCAAAGTCGGGGCCTAAGCCGAGCGGCGACTAGGTTACTGCCAGTTTAGCTAAGACTCTCTAAGCTATCACGTGAGCCTTCTTTATTGTTTCCAACGAGATACACGTGTGTATGCCAACGATGCCTGTGATGCTTCTTATCTTCGAAATGAACCCGTTGAGGCTCTTCATGTCTCCAAACGTGGCTTTAAGGAACACTCCGCATCGTCCGCTCAGGTTGTATGATTCGATGACTTCGTCGAGACTAACAACTTGGCTGATCACTTCATCTGCGTGTTTCAGGCTCGGGTAGACTGTTATGAAAGCCGTGATTGTTCGTCCCAGAGTTGAGTCGTTAACGTCTATCGTGAAGCGTTCAATTACGCCTTTTTCCTTGAGTCTCACAACGCGTTTTCGAGCGGTCGATTCTTCGATGCCTAGTTTCTGTCCTAGCTGCCTGTATGAGATTCTGCTGTCGCCTTCGAGTATCCTTAGTATTTGGTGGTCAAGGTTGTCAATTTCCCGCATTCGCAACACCTCGTTTCCTGCATGCTGTTTATCTCTAAAATTATGAGATTTATCTAAATAAATATTTCTTTTTCTCGGAAGACAATTCTAATATAGTCTCTCTTGAGGCTTCAAATTGCCATTTCATGCATGCTACATTCCTTTTTGATGAAGCAATGTCAATTCTTTGAAGGGCTTGTAAAGAGAGTAATTACTAAAATATTATTAGAAAGTATATAAAAATAATAATATTAGCACTACTAAGATGCCTCAAGGCGAGGAAGGAGTTTTGCTAGAAGCCGAAGCATACCGAGCACTTTCAAGCAAATCAAGACTGGACATACTCAGGCTCCTCTACAGGAAGCCCATGAGTGTAGAAGAGATAGCAGAGATGCTGAATCTGCAACCCATCACAATTCGACACCATCTCCAATCTCTAGTCGAAGCCGGTTTCATTGAAGCCGTCGAAGAAAGAGCAGGCTTAGTTGGCAGACCCAAAATCTATTACAAAGTAGTTAAGGAACCTCCGACGATTAGCTACCCAAAGCGAAGATACCTCATGCTCAGCAGTTTCATAGTCAACACTATGCGGTACATGCTTGGAGACGACCAAACCAAAAAGATCCTGAGAAAAACTGGACTAGAAATGGGAGAGAACGCCGCAAAACGGTTAGAGTCGGAGCACGAAATAAAAGAGTGGTCCCAAAAGGCATACCAAGACTTCGTCGTGAAAGGCTATCTTGAAAAAATGGGCGCAGAACCTGAAATAGTAGAAGTCAGCGACAGGAAAATCGTCTACCGACTGCACAACTGCTTATTCTTTGAAATGGCCGTAAAAATGCCAGAAATCATGTGCGATGTACTCCACGAAAGCTTCCATGAAGGACTCACCAAATCAATGGGCAAAAACGTTCAAGTGAGTCGAATGACCTGCATGTCCAAGGGCGATCCTTACTGTGAACACTCGTGCGAATGGCTGAAGTAGAAAAGGAAAGAACCTAACTCTAGTGACTTTGAATCTTTCCTTCAGTTTGTGTGCCATATGTTCTTAACTGCTAGGCTCTTGTCTAAAGACACTATGTTTCTGTGTAGCCCGAGCTCTTTCGGCGGAAGTCCAAATGCCAAGCCTATGAGTTGTGTGATGTAGAGAACTGGAAGTCTAATGTCGATGTTAAAGTGGGATTCTATATCCTTTTGTTTGGCGTCCAGGTTGAAGTGGCACATTGGGCATGGAGTAACTATGCAGTCGGCTTGTGCATTCTTGGCTGTGAGCAACAGCGCTTTAGTCATTTCCATCATGACTTCTTCGTCAGTCATCACCAACGAGGCACCGCAGCATCGGGTTTTGTCTGGGTAATCGACCGCCTCTGCTCCCAGAGTCTCAATCATTCTATCCATTGAAGTCGGGTGCTCAGGATCATCGAACCTTTGGATTCCTGTGGGTCGCACAATTAGACATCCATAGTAGGGTGCAACCTTCAAGCCTTTCAGTGGCACTTTGACATTCTGATGGATTTTGTCGAATCCCACGTCGTTCGCGAGTACATCGATATAGTGTCTTATTCTTACTCCACCTGCATACTTCAGTCCAGCGTCGTTTATCGCTTTGTCAACCCTACTTTTCATGTCTGCGTTCTCTCGAAGCATATTGTTTGCTCGGGACAACGTGAAAAAACAGGCGCTGCACAGTGTTACGACGTCCATTTTCATGTTTTCGGCAAGAGCAAGATTTCTGGTTGATAGCGAGATGGACAACAGAGGATTGTAGGCGTAAACAGCGTCAATTGCGCCACAGCAGTTCCAGTTTGGTATTTCGACCAGCTCAATGCCTAAGAACTTGTTCACAGCGTTTGCTGCCATGGCGTATTCTTTGGCTGAGGCATGGATGGAACAGCCTGGGAAATATGCATATTTCATTTCTTTGCCTCCTCCTCTGAGGCATTCTTAATAATCTCTGAAAACTTGGTTGACGGGTCAAGTCTGGAGGGCTGAAGTTTCAGTTTGCCCTGTCTGAACATTCGTAGACCTAGAGAAGCATTGCGGATTAATTCGCGTGGGCTTGTCTTGTTGAGTAGCTTTATTTGCAGTTCCGGTTCATGCATTCTGCCGTACTTGCCGACGATTTCAGTGAAGGCCTTGTGAAACTTGGGTTTAAGCGCTATGGCAGCTGGCACGTTGTTTCTTATAGCCATGTTCTTGAACCCAGACATAATGGCTGGAATGTTTAAGCCACGTGGACAGCGAGAAGCGCATGTGTAGCATGAGGCGCATATCCAAATAGTGGAGCTTGACAGTACATCTTGCTTAAGGCCCAAGTGTGCCATTTTCATGATCTGCATTGGACTGTAGTCCATGGCGAATCTGGCGTGGCATGAGCCCGCACAGACGCCACACTGAATACAGTCGAGGATTTTGTCTCCGCCTGGCATCTTCTTGATTTCTTCAATGAACGACGGGTCTGTCATGTCGGCGGTTATTTGATGCGAGCGATGGTTGCTCATTTATTTTCCTCCCGCAAATGCCTCGGCGATTTTCTTACGGTTTTCAGTTGGGATGCGTCCCATCTTAGTTATTCTCTCGTCGAAAGTCTGGAACAAGTTAACCACTTTTTCGTATTGCGGTAAGGTTGTCGTCAACGAAACCAGCCTAAGAGATTCGACGCCGAACTTGCTCAACTGCTTCTTCATATTGTTGACGTGGTCCCGGATGCCGTCTTCTCTGAACGGGCTGTCGTCGCCTTCTATGAATATGATGCCGTCGGCGCCGCTGACAAAAGCGTGTAGCACGTGTTTCAAGCCGACTCTTCCAGTGCTCGGCACAGGAATGATCTTCACGTCTGCTGTGTACTGTATCCTAGTTTGCCCGGCGAGGTCAGCTCCACCGTAAGCAGTTGTTTTCTCAAGGAACGCTAGAATTCTCGGTCTGTTGCCGTCTTCTTGGCTTGTTCCTTCAATCTGCGCCATCAGCTGGGCGTCAGTTGACTGCTTCAGGTCGATTGCCTCCATGGGGCACCTAGGCACGCATATGCCACAGCCAATGCATGAAATAGAGTTAATGGCCATGCCCTTGCTCGTTGACTCTATGGCTTTTGTTGGGCAGTATTGTACGCATTCCTCACAGTTGTTGCATTTTTCTGGGATGATGTAAGCCTTCTCTGGAGACAATGTGACTTCGCCTTTCCCTAGAAAAGTTGCCACTTTAGAGGCGGTTGCCATTGTTTCAACTGTTGTCTCCCGAATGTCTTTAGGTCCGAGGGCGCAGCCGGCTAAGTATATGCCTTCTATCCTGGAGTCAACAGGTCTGAGTTTGTGATGTCTTTCAAGGAAGAAATTGTCGGGTCCGAGGTCTACGCCTAACATTTTTCCCAGTTCGCCGGTGCCTGAATTGGGCAACAGTGCCGGACTGAGCACGACCATATCGAAAGTTTCTTCTATGTGTCTGCTGAGAACAGTGTCCTCCGCCTTCACGATCAGATTGTCGCCGTTGGGCACAACCTCTGCTACTCGTCCACGGATGAATTTGACGTTGTGACCTCGAGCCTTAGAGTAGAATTCTTCATAGCCTTTTCCATGTGCCCGGATGTCAGTGTAGAAGATCCACGGCTCGGCTTCTGGAAGGGCTTTCAGGAGAAGCAGCGAATGTTTTATAGCATTCATGCATCCGATCTTGCAACAGTATTCGATGCCGCGGTCCATTCTGCTTCCAACACAGAGCACGAAGGCTACCTTTTTCGGCGGCTTACCGTTAGACGGTCGATGCATGCCTTGTAGCATCAGTCTTTCGAATTGAAGGTTAGTGACGACATCTGGGTGGAGTCCAAAACCGTATTGGCTGAAAACGTTCCAACCGTCAAAAATCTCCTTTGATCGACTTGGGTCAAGTTGCTCATATCCTGTGCATGCGATGATGGCGCCTACGTTTACTTGGCGTGTCTCTTCCTTCTGCTCGAAGTCTATGGCTTTTCCCTTGCAGAATTTTTCACACACCCTACAGACGCCTTTATTGAACCATAGACAGATGTCTTTATCGATAACGTAAGCAGCAGGAACCGCCTGTTTGAAGGGCAGGTGGATGCATTTCTCCTGCATTAGGCCTTCTTCATGTTTGCTGAACTGCTTGACTGGGCATACTTTTGCACATTCACCGCACGCGGTACATTTTTCCTTGTTAACGTACCTCGGTCTGATTCTGAGAGTGACCTGATAGTTACCTGGTGAACCGCCTAGAGCAATGGGTTCAGCCATATCAACAATCTCAATATTGGGATGCTGAGAAACATAAACCATCTTCGGAGTGAGAATGCAGGCTGAGCAGTCAAGAGTTGGAAAGGTCTTGCTCAGCTGAGCCATGTGACCGCCGACGCTTGGGTTTCGCTCGATCAGATAGACCTTGTAGCCTTTATCTGCCAATTCTATGGATGCCAATATTCCTGCGATTCCACCGCCTATGACTGCAACGTCTCTGTTGACAGGTGTAGTCTTGGCTTCAAGAGGTTCCAGATGCTGAACACGCTCGGTCAGTCCGTGAATCAGGGTTGTTGCTTTGCTTGTTGCAAGCTGCTTGTCATCGTGAACCCAGCTACACTGCTCTCGTATGTTGGCCATGTCGAGAAGATAGGGGTTTAATCCTGCCCGCTTGCCTGCTCTTCTGAAGGTGTCAAGATGCATTCTGGGTGAGCATGATGCCACGATCACTCGATTGAGTTTGTGCTCTTTGATATCTCGTTCAATCATGTCTTGTCCGGGTTTGCTGCACATGTACTCATAGGTCTCACAGACTTCTACACCGTTGCACTTGGCTATGGCATCCTTGACCTTTGCCACATCGACTGTGTCACTAATATTTCCTCCGCAGTGGCAGATGTAAACGCCGATTTTAGGCTCTCTCATTCCGAAACCTTCTCTAAACTCGTGCCTAATCTTGAGGTATTAGGAAAGTTGACTATTGGCGGGCAGGCTAATAAATATTTCATTTTTATTACTGTTATCATCTTTATATACTAATCTAGCTTCAAACATCCAAGAAGAGAAATCGTTAGTAACATAAATTCGTCTAGCACCTATAATTGCGGTGTAAACATGGTTAGCTCAGAATGCGCGTTGTCTTTTCCCTTGTTCGTGAAGCTTTGTTCAGACAAGGTGGCTTTTGAGGCTCGAACTTCACGAAAACTGTGTCTGAACATGGCAGAAGTAAAGCAGGCACTTGAGAGAACTGAGAAATACAAGATCCTAGTTGAGACACCCCACATGCTTATTCTCAAAGGCGGAGAAGCTGAGACTACTCTGTCAAAGGATGGCAGAATGTTGATCAAGAAAGTGTCAAACGAAGCAGAGGCAACTGAAGTAGCTCGTCAGATAGTGCAAGCAATCTTTAAGGAAATCCTCAGACCGTAAGAACAAACGTCCCTCTCAAACCTCGCTCAATCATGTCCTCAACACTAAGATTTCTTTCCGCTTCAATAACTTCTTCAGGTCTGGCGCGAGTTCGAGGCTTCGGAGGCGGACCCGTGCAGCATGACGCGGGCTTAGTGGATGAATCAAAGGTTCCGATTCTTCTAGCTATGCTTTCCACTTCGGTTTTGTTCAAACCACTCAATGGTCGAAGCACGGACACTCGTGAGACAGCCTCACTTTCGACACGGAGATTTCTAAGGGTTTGACTGGCGTGTTCGCCGATGATTTCACCTGTGGCAATCGCCTCAGCGCCCTCTTTCAGGGCAATTCTCTCGGCTAATCGATACATCATTCTGCGGCATAGCACACATGTCAGATTGCGCGGGCAGTTTCTTAAAATGTCAGACAAGTCATCCCCATGAGGGACAATATAGAGTTTAACATCGCTTGCTGTGACGTATTTTCTTAGCTTTTCTACTGCTTCAATAGCCCGCTGTTGTGTGGATTCGTCCGTGAAAGGTGAGTTGTCGAAGTACACAAACACAGGAACTATCCCTTGTTCTACTAGGAGCCAAGCGGAGACAGGCGAGTCTATTCCTCCAGATACTAGACAGACCACTTTTTCTCGAAGACTGCTTTCCGCGCATGTGTTTTTGGTCACGTTTTCACTTCCGACTCAACACAATAGTCTGTTGATCTTAAACTGGATCCGTGCCTATTTCTTTGCACTCTTAACCCTCAGATAGAAGTAGGCTACAAACATTGTGCAAATCGCGACGAGGGATATGGTGATAACATAGCCTGGGCTTAGAATCTCGAAGCTCTGGCTCAAGTATCCGAAAGAAATCAGAAGGCTTGTGAAAAGGTGAATGAGAATCGTCATGGCGTTGGCTGGAACCAAGCTAAACGACTCTGAATGAAATCTCGAAGCATGTCTGACTGCATCAATAGCTAATGGAAGCGGTATGAGTGCAAACAGTGTGTATATTGGTGTTACTCCAGCCAAAGCGTTTATGAAAACGGACATATATGCGCTGAACACGATTAGTACATAGACATAGATCGCCTTGTTTCGACCTAGTCGTACGACAACAGTGTTTTTTCCGACGGCTTTATCGGCGACGTAATCGGGGAACTCGTTTATGTAGAGAACAGCTGCAATTAACAGGGAAACGGGGACCGATGCGATAAGGGGTTCCAGGGCCATGTTATGTGTTTGTACATAGTAGGCGCCCAACGTCATCAGTGCCCCAAAGTTTATTCCAACAAGGGCTTCACCTATCCCCTTGCTGACCCAGTTGAAAGGCGGAGCGGTGTAGAAGAAGCCGGAGATCAATCCTACAGCTGCCAAAACAAGCACTAGCGGTCCTGTAACCCAGGATAGGTATACGCCGATCAACGTTGCGGCAGTAAAGAAAAAGACGGCCCCTGAGATAACCTCTTTAGGCGTAAGCAAACCTTGCTGAATTGTTCTGCTACCTCCACTGAAGGGTCTCACAAATTCTTTGTTGACTTCATCGTTGCCGCTTCTATGGTCATAGTAGTCGTTAGCCACGTTTGTTCCTAGATGGGCAAATGCGGCTCCAATCAAAGCTAGCATGAAGTATCCTAGGTTGAATGCGTTGTTTCTTGTCCAAGCGATGGCTGTTCCCAAAATGATTGAGACCACGGTTGCCGTGAGGAATGGGGCTCTCAGTTCGATAATCCAGCTTTTCAGTTTTTGCTTCATTCAAGTTCGCCTTCACGCTTTTGAAGTGGACTAACCCCAGGTTCTCAGCGCCCTTGTCATCTCAGCGAGGTAGGTTTTATATTCGGTGTCTCTAAGGTGGCAAATGCTAGCCACAGCTTGACGCAAGTAATCTTCTATTTTCTTTTCACAGTAGTCAATTGAACCTGCATGTCTGATAATTTGCACAAGTTTTTCTGCAATTTCAGTCCTAGTATCATTGTCATTTATAGTTATGAGTTTTTGGAGCTGAGCATCGATGTGTTCTTGCTCATCTGAACCGGAGTTAGAATAGGTGTGAATAAGCGGCAAAGTGATCGTTCCATTCTTGAAGTCCCTTAGAAGCAAGTTATTTTTGTTGGTCAAGTCGATAACATCGTCCTTTAATTGGTAGGCGATTCCGAAGCTTTCTCCAAAAATCGAAAGGCTATTGACTTCGGCACGAGACCCGCCCCCAGCCAGCGCTCCGCAGTATGCTGATGCTCTAAAAAGGGAGGCAGATTTCGCTTTAATTCTTTTTAAATACATTTCTTCAGTTGCACTCTGCAGCGAGAACGTTATGTCCATTTTTTCACCATCGCACAGCTGGAGCGCGCTGTGAGCAACGGTCTGCAAAATGCTTTGCCCATAACCGGAGGCTAGGTCGACCGAGAGAGCGATTAAAGCGTCTCCAGCTAATATGGCGTCGTTTGTTGACCATTTCTTGTGTAGTGCCGGCCTGTTTCTACGCGTTTCATCCTGGTCAATTATGTCATCATGGACTAGAGTGGCCGTGTGCATTAGCTCAAACGCCAAGGCAAGAGACATGACCTTATCTCTTTTTCCGCCGACACATTCAGCTGACAGAATAGTGAGCAGTGGACGAAGGCGTTTACCTTCGGACAAAACGGCGTACTCGATTTGTGGATGAAGACAGAGTCCTGAAAGCTTCGCGTTAAGCTTGATAAGTTCAGTCTCAATTTGGCTTTTTATATTTGAGACATATGATTTGAAGGCGTCTTGGGCATTGCCCTTGACCGAGGATTCTTGTTTCAATTTTAGCGCCACCGCATTCTTAGATTAGGTGGGCGTTTTGATATAAAAAAAGTGGTTATTGACATCGAGTCGTGATCGTGCTGTGTCTTGCTGGTAGGGACTACATCTGTCATGACGCTGGGGGTGGCGGTTTAAGATGTTGCCACGTGAAGTTTGCTCCTTGGTACAACCAAGCAGCTGCAAACAGGAAAGCAAAGACTGCGAAGAGATACCTAAGTACTTTATTGTCAGAGTGGGTTGCGGGAACAGATAGGAAGCCTGCGGCGGCGAATGACAGATATCCTAAGGCTGCTCTTGTTGGATCACTCGTGAGTCCGTAGGTGAGCATTGCATACGCATCAACAACAGCGTACAGACCGACGATTGCAGCGAAATATGAAATTACGCTCAGTCCTCCGTTGAGGTATAACGCTACCGCAGTTGCTATAAGCGCCAGACCGCCGAGGACGGCCACGCCGCCGAACAATATGTTGTAGACGCCGCCATTAAAGGCGAACTGCCAAAGGAAACCAAATGCGATGCCGGTGACAAACAGGTAGAATCCTGATGCTCCTATAGCTGCTGCAAATCCTATCCTGAGTTTCTTGTTTCCGTCCTCCACTGAATCTGAAGATGCTTTGTACTTAAGTCGTAATGCAGCGATTCCGAGCAACACTGCACTTATCGCTATGTCCCATGCCATGGTGTCTAAATAGTCGAATGCTGGTGCTGCCAATTTGTTCACCATCTTTTTTATGTTTTTTATAATCCTTTTATCGGAAATTCGCCTATATAAGCCTTTTTGAAACAGTTCTCCACAAGCCTATTACACGCAAAACATACAACTAAATTTCCCATTTCTGGTTTTTAAGCCACAAACTGAGAACTTGTTTGGATTTTTTCGCGAGCTCCGGCTTATACCATAAATCAAATATTATTGGCCAGTAAGGTTTTGGGGTAGGAAGGAACTAAGTTAATTGTCCAAGCCTTCGAGCTATCGTTGGGTCGTCTTGTTTGCTTCGTTCTTCGCCTTTGTGGCTTTTGCCTTCACATTTCAGGTAATGCCTTCACTGTCAGGATATGTCACGTCTGACCTGGGTGTAAATGATACTGAATTTGGCTTGCTAATGACTATCGTTATGGTGCCTGGGATTTTTCTCGCTCTGCCGTTGGGGGTGGTCATAAACAGGTACGGGTTTCGTTTGCTTGGATTTTTGTCCACCATTTTAGCTGCAGTTGGTGGCTTGATTGTAGCATTGTCAGCTGACTATGCAACGGCTCTCTTGGGAAGAATTGTTTTGGGTATCGGTGGAGCCTTCATAATCGTTGGCACTCCAACTTTTGTTCCCCAATGGTTTTCTCACAAAGAAACGGGCAAGGCCATGGGCATCTATTCGGCAAACATGCCTGTTGCCACTGTCATAGCGTTCCCGACGGCTACCATTTTGGCCCAAAACTATGGTTGGCATTCCCCTTTCCTTACTGGCGCATTATTAGCT
>Ga0315310_10003134_pt1 | contig 10322 bp, 15 predicted proteins | sample TDP5_MG_FD_203630 | JGI IMG/M metagenome (GOLD analysis project Ga0315310, IMG submission 203630) | Freshwater sediment microbial communities from Lake Towuti, South Sulawesi, Indonesia - TDP5 | ecosystem: Environmental > Aquatic > Freshwater > Lake > Sediment | place: Indonesia: South Sulawesi...
TTGGCTCCGCGCAAAGGGAATAGCCGTCGACTGGGTCAGGATTTCAATTTCTTCCACAACTCGATTCAAAATCGAATATCAGGATAGTGGAAGAAGGATGGAAGTTAGCTCCCAATGCGATGCGATCGCGGCCGATGATGTGTCAGTTATCCCTTCCACGACCGCTGTTCACCTGGGATCTGTACTCTCCGAAATTCCTTCATCACTTGCAATTCAAATCGCAAAACGTAATCCCGTTGTTAGTCTAGATGCTCAAGGATATCTTCGTGGAATCTTATCCACTGGTGAGGTGCGGGAGAAAGAGTGGCGTGATGACAGACTGTTGAGGGAGATTACAGTCCTTAAGGTTTCGGAGCAGGAAGCTGCAGTGATGACGAGAGCAGACTTCACCATTCGCCAATTGTCTAAGCTAGGCCCAGAGATTGTTCTATTGACCAAAGGAAGGAGGGGAATTGTTGTCTGGTCAACCGAAGAAGGAGCGTTTCGCGTCCCTGCCTACGAAACGTCAGTAAGGGACCCCACTGGTGCAGGAGACGCACTTGTGGGCGGGTTCTTGATCACGTGGCTTCGGAAACGCGATCTGCGATGGTCAGCAGCAATCGGTTCGGCCATTGCTTCATTCGTCGTGGAGAGATTTGGACCCTCAAGGTTCGGAACGCGCAAGGAAATAGAGGAGCGAGCTGAAACAATTATGGCTCGCACGGTGAGAGTGAAGGGCGGTTAGCGGGGGGAGCTATGGAATTCAAGGAATTAGGAAAGAGCGGCGCAAGGGTCCCTGTCCTTGGCTTGGGGACATGGGGAATTGGAGGTTTCTCAAGCAGATTCTTGGGCGGTGATGAGGAAGGGGGTCACGCATTGAGGTTCGGGCTGGAGCTCGGGATGCGCTTCATCGACACAGCCGAAATGTATGCGAAAGGCCATTCCGAGGAGGTTGTGGCTAAGGCAGTCAAGTCTGAACGTGAGAGCGTATTCATAGCCACGAAAGTTTCCCCAGAGCATCTATCTTACAATGATGTCCTTCGTTCATGCGAAGCCAGTCTCAAACGTCTCGAAACGAAATACATTGACCTCTATCAAGTTCATTGGCCTAACCCAAGCATTCCGATTGCAGAAACCATGAAAGCCATGGAACGCTTGATGGGGGATGGCAAAATTCGCTATGTCGGAGTCAGCAACTTCTCAGTTAGACAAACTCGAGAAGCACAGAAAGTGCTCTCGAAAACGAGCTTGGCCTCAAATCAAGTAGAGTACAGTCTTCTAGATCGATCGATTGAAGCTGACCTGCTTCCATACTCTGAAAAAGAGCAGATTACTGTAATCGCTTACAGCCCTCTAGCCCGAGGGAAGATTCCCCAAGGAGGACAAGGCGACCGATGGCGCTTGCTGGATCGAATCGCGTCAGAGTACGGGAAAACGAGAGCACAAGTGGCTCTCAACTGGCTCATTTCCAAGGATCCAGTAGTTGCCATCCCGAAGGCTGTTTCGCTTGACCATGTCAGAGAGAACGCAGGCGCTGTAGGGTGGAGAATGAACAAGGACGACCACGACGCCCTCAACGAAGCGTTCAGGTAAGACGCTTGAAACACTCTCAGACGTGCCTGAGTTGTCCCAGCCCAACTCAAACCTCGCTCATCTAATCGCACGCGTGGTTAGAATGTTCGAACGATACGCGAAAAATATCGATCCCTACGATGAGCAGTTCCTCGAGTTCATCTCGCAATACCTGAGAAGCCAAGAAGTGAACGATCCGAAGGCTCTTCCATTCTCAAGGCTCTATGAAATCATCAAGGGAGGAATTCGCGAATACCTGGGTCAACAAGAATCAAAGAGTGAACCGAAGAAATGACGAAACACAGCGCTACCAAGAGTGAAGGAGACGCAATAATCGTAACAGGAACTCCCGGAACCGGAAAGACTAACTTCGCCAAGAAGCTTGCTGAAGAAATCGGCGGGAAGTATATTTCGCTCACTCAGTACGTCTCCAGACAAAAACTGTACACCGCTGTGGATCGCGAAAGGCGCACGAAAATCATTGACATCAAGAAGACTAGTGCAAGCCTGAGAGAACTTCTTTCCACAATGAGGAGACCAGTAGTGATAGAAACCAACATACCGGACGGTATCCTCCCCAGACAGAGGCCAAGACAAGTCTTCGTCCTGCGTTGCCATCCTCGAATCATGGAAGGACGTCTACGGCGGAAGAAATGGGATGCGATGAAAATCCGTGAGAATGTTCTGGCGGAGATCCTTGACGCATGTCTTCTGAACGCTTTGGAGTATTACGGTTCGGACAAGATAATGCAACTGGATGCTTCGAGAATGAGTTTGAAAGAATGTCTGGGGACTGCCAGGCGAATTCTCTCAGGTAGGAAGACGAAGAGGGTGATTAGCATAGACTGGATTCGTACTTTGGAAAGAGAGGGCATCCTACACAGGTACCTGAGGTGATGATTGAGTGTGCGCAAACCGAAGAAGCATTACCTAGTCCTCGAGTGCAGCGGCTGCAGGCGGTTCCTTTTGGCGACATCGGACAAGAAGACTAGGACGTGTCCCTACTGCGGGAAACGTGTCTCACTGGAAAATGCGCGAGTTTTCATACGTTCGGAGAAGGCCGCAGATGCGAGGATGGTTCTCCAAGAAATGAAGATGGGGGAGCATGCGGGAAAGCCGGGATGATAGATGATGCTCCGATAGTGTTAGTAACCTGTCGTGCACATGAGGGAGCGAAATTAGATGTCTTCGTTACCAGATCGCAGGTTTATGGAGGAGGTAACAGCCCTGCTTCAGAGGGTTATCACCGTATCCACCTCAAGTGGGAAGAGTTATACAGGCGTCCTTTCAGGCGTTGATTCACATTCACTCAACATGTGTCTCACAGATGCCAAGGATGAAACGGGACGTGTCGTTCACAAGGTCTTCTTGAATGGGAGCACCGTCACTCAGATGTTAAGCACTGAGAAGCCATTCAACTTGGTAGCGTTGGGCGAGAGACTTGAGCGAGTCTTCCCAAGGATGGTTAAGGTCAACGAGAGCGCTGGCGTAATCGTAGTAATGGAGAGAATACGAGTCTCTGAGAAGGGAATCATTGAAGGCACCGGGCCGGCAGCAGAAAGGGTCCAAAGAGTCTACGACGAATTCATGCGCGAACAAATGCAGACGTGAGCTGGTCGACAAGAAAACGCATTCGAGAGGGCTCCGTCACCGAAGCTTGAAAGCGAATTGTCATTCGAAGTTCGTAGCAAAGACCTTCTAGGCAGAACCGGCATACTCCATACGAAACATGGACCCGTAGAAACACCCTTCCTTTTCCCTGTCGTTAACCCGAATGCTCAAGTTATTTCCCCCAAAGACCTACGAGATAAGATCGGCTTCGAGGCCCTGATTACAAACGCCTACTTGGTCTGGCGGCGCTATCGCGGGGAGTCGGATATTCCAAAGATACATGAACTTCTGGGCTTTGATGGGGTTATCGAGACCGACTCTGGTGCATATCAGATTCTACAATACGGGGACGTAGAAGTCCAACCGGCCGAAATAGTTCGGTTCCAAGAGAGGCTTGACAGCGATATCGCAATCATTCTAGATGTTCCCACAGGCCAGGAGGTCTCGCGGGATCGAGCGAAATGGACCGTCGATGAAACCATCCGTAGAGCCGACGAGGCCCTTCGCGTAGTCACAAGGAAAGATATTCTCTGGGTTGGTCCAGTGCAGGGAGGCGTCTATCCGGAACTTGTGGCCCATTCAGCTCGAGAGATGGCGAAGCGAGATTTTGCGATTCACGCCTTGGGAAGCCCGACGATTGTTATGCAACAGTACCGGTTTGATTTACTCGTCGACATGATCATGGCGGCTAAGCTGAATCTGCCGCCACATCGACCGCTCCACCTGTTCGGGGCGGGTCATCCCATGATGCTCGCCCTTGCTGTGGCACTGGGATGTGACATCTTTGATTCAGCGTCCTACGCATTATTCGCCCGCAAAGGTCGATACATGACGACCCAAGGAACAGCGAAACTTGAGGACCTAGAATATTTCCCCTGCAACTGCCCCGCATGCCATGAGACAGATCCCAGCGAAATCCGGAAACTTCTCTTGACCGATCGCGAGCGTTTTCTTGCCTCACACAACCTTTACAGCTGCTTCACCGAATCGCAGGCGATCAAGCAAGCGATATCGGATGGTAGGCTTTGGGAATTAGTCGAGGCTCGTTCACGAAACCATCCCGCTCTCGAAAGAGCATTCAAGAGGATGCTGCGCTACGCCAAGAGCCTAGAAACGGATACCCCTATAGCAAAAAGAAAGGGCCCCTTCGTCACGTCCCCAGAATCTCTCAGCCGACCGGAAATCATTCGGTACGAGGAGAGATTACTGGAGAGGTACGCGCCTCCCTCAGCGGCAAGGTCCGTGTTGCTACTGCCAGAAGAATTCATGAAACCCTTCATGGAAGATCTGAGTCGGGATGATTTCCTCCGGAGCATCGAAGCAAGACGCTATGTGCACATCTGCTCATACGGTCAAGTCTTCCCAATAATCCCGAACGAGCTGTTTGATGTTTACCCGCTGTCTCAGACTGAGGATGCTTTGTCCCTAACTGAAACTGTTGTCAACCGGGCGTTGAAGCTGATGACGAGCTACCTCAGAAAGGCAAACTACAGGAATTGTGTGATGGTGGCTCACGAACCTTGGCAACAAAGAATGGGTCGGGCGATTCAAAAGAGATTCAGAAGAAGAATTGCAGTTAGGGTTCTTAATGTCAGTGACTTTGATGAAGAGGCGTACCAGCAGATTCGAAGATCACTCAGACCGAAGAATCGTTTCCAACGGATAAGCTAAATTGCAAAGCCCATCGACTAACTGAACTGCGGTCGTTGAGTTGAACCTAGAGCATATCAAACGTGAAATCCAAGAGCTTGCAAAATCTCCCGTCGCCGAGAAAATGTATCCAATCACTGCAGAGTGGGTGCCGGTCACTGATGTGCTTGCGATAATCAACAGGTTCGAAAAATACTGGAAACAGTACAAGGAGACGAAGGAAAGCAGCGATGCCAAGAAAATGATAGAAGAAATTCTTGGAGAACGCTGAATTCTCTAGGGCTGATTACGTTATCCAAGAGAATTCGCAGGTTTTATTTGAAGTGACAGTGGACTAGATGGGGTGAGGAAGAATGGATCGAGAACAAATTCTAAGACACCCCACTCGACCGATCGAGGTTCAACCAGACAAGACTGTTGCCGAACTATTAGCTGACATGGCGTTCACAGGATTCCAAGGCCGTAAATTGGGCGAAGCCGCCGATGTGTGGACGTCATTACTCAAGAAACGTGAACTTGTAATTTGGATGGGCCTCGCGGGAGCAATGGTACCAGCGGGGATGCGGAAAATTATCTCCTATCTTATCAGACGTAGGATGGTTGACGTGCTTGTCACAACAGGTGCAACCGTATATCATGACGCTTACGAGAGTCTCGGAGGCAAACATTTCCAAGGAACAGATATAATTGACAACGTGATGCTGCGTCGGCATAGAATTGATAGAATGTACGATGTCTACGCGGATGAGCGAAGATTCTACAACTTAGATACTATGATTGAGAAGGATTTCTCGACACGACTTCAACCGGGCAGACCATATTCGTCAAGGGAGGTTATGTACGAGTTCGGAAAATGGGTTTCAGAGAAAGCGCGCGACAAGGATGGATTATGTGTTTCTACCTACGAGGCAGGCGTGCAAGTATTCGTGCCGGCTATATGCGACAGCGGTTTGGGCTTTTCGTTGATGTTTGCCAATCGTCGGAGAAAGCGCGGAATAATAATTGATCATATGAGGGATGTCGATGAAAGTTCCAGGATCACCGAGAAGTCGCGCCATACCGCCGTAGTTATTGTGGGCGGAGGTGTTCCAAAGAATTTCATCCAGCAGACGGCGGTCGTGGCGAGTTATCAGACACGTCACGACCGAACCCATGACTTCGCGATCCAGTTCACAACCGATGTCCCGCAGTGGGGTGGATTGAGTGGTTCAACCTTTGAAGAGGCGCAGAGTTGGGGCAAGTACAAAGCCCATGCAAAGATGATCCAGTGCTTCACTGATGCTACAATCGCTCTACCAGTAGTTGTTCAGTCTCTCACCCAAAGGTTCAAGAGAATGAGGAGGCGCGTTCCGAGTTTCAACTGGGACACCGAAAACGGGTCATTACATCTGACGTTTCAGTCGGTTAAGCTCTGACCCTCGATATCTTTCAGCCATACTTGTAAGAGATGCCGAAGCCACCCTTAGGGTGCTTCCATCCTATGTTGTAGCATACGATTCTGCATGCCCCGCATTCTACACAAGCGTCATAGGTGATCGTGATCCTATCCTCCTCCCACTTGTAGACATCGGTAGGGCAGACTCTAATACATACAAAGTCGAATGGGCATTTCAAGCACATCTTTGGGCTTGGAGAGGGCCCATCGAGAAGGCTGTGATGGTTCCTCCTAGTTTCTCCTTCAGTCGTATCGCTTCTTCAAGAGCATTCAGGCAGAAGTGGGTAACGATGGACGGGACACCCTCACGAATCAGATTCAATGTAATCGGGTCGAAGCGGATATCTGTGGCGTCAGGTATGTGTTTGACGCAAACTATGATGTGCAAGCCGCCTCAACCCATTCTTGGCTACTGCCAGATCATCCAAATCGGTTTGCGTCTAAGCCGCGAATTTTCTCCGTTGGAGAGAGTGAACTGCCCTTTTAGTGTTTCCCGCAAAGAAATGACCCAGAAGATGGATAGCCGTTCTACTATCCAATGTCTGGGGAGGGGGATTCAGGAGCTGTTTCAGCCGTCGCCGCTTGCCGCTGGGCCTCGATAGCTTTCAACCTAGTAACGTAGCCAGCTATCCTATTTCGCAAGCGCTTCGACTGGGTAAGAACCAATTCGTTGACTGCTTGTTTGTCAGCTTCAAAGTCTCCGCTGAACCGATCAGGGAACTTTCTCAGAAGTTCCCTTGCAGTCCGCTTAACGATTTCCGGACGAACTTTGCCCAAGTGCAGCAGCTCTGAAGTGGAACCCGACAACACCGAGGAGCAGTGAACATAAACTTTGCTAATGACGATTCTGTTAGAGAGATGTGCCTTCAAACCAACAGAACCCCAATAGTTGGCTTTGTGGCCCGAGGACACATGTCCAAGGCCCTACTTACCAGTCCCCTGAAACGAATCTCTGGAAGTTTCTACCAGATCATTTCACGAACGACATCCATACCTTGCGACTTGAGCTCCCCCAGTTTGCGCACAACTTTGAGAACGATCTTACCAACTGCGGTGACATGGCCTCGGTTCTCATCCAGCAGTTGCTCGAACCTGTCTAGGTCGTAGTTGGTCTTGTTGGTCGCCGTCCAAGGGTGGATTCCAATGGCCGCAAGGAGCGTTCCCTTGTAGCGTTCGGCAAGCGAGAGTGTCGCGACTGATGTGTCGCGGTCCATCGCGTCTGAGAGTAGAAGTGAAACGTTCTTCTCTGATGCGTCTTCGAGAATTTGCTCGATTCGATGGGGGGGTCCACGTAACCTAAAGGTTGCAGCGATCCCAACTGCAGTTTATGCTACATGTGGCGCAGATACAGACCATGATTGAGGCGTTTTTTACAATAAAACCGTTCGCTTCGCTCAATGTAAGGCCGATACGTGAAAAGATTAGCCTATCATGCCTTATTGGCGGCAAGGAGCAAGTTTTAATAGCTTCTCCCTGTACGCGTGAAAAAACGTGGTTTTTGATGGCTCCTGGCGAGCTCTCATCAGCCGCTGTGCGAAGGCTAATCGAGATGGCGGGTGCCGACAGGGTCGGCGACGACGCTGTCGAGGAGCTTGGCAAGATACTGGAAGATTTCGCAGTCAAAGTTGGCAAAGAGGCAACAGGGCTCGCTAAACACGCGGGTAGGAAGACTGTGAAAGCTCAGGATATCCAGCTCGCGATCAAGAGGGTTCCTCCACCCTCATGAGCACGTCACTACTATAGGGATTGTCCCCCCGTTTTCCGGGGGCTATTTATTGTTGAGGTGGGGGTGGGGGCAGTATGCGCGTTTTGGCGCACTCCCCTCTGAGATCGCGATTGCTATATCGGAGTAACTCTAGTGGCACGGTTTCGTTTTTTCGATGGGCGATTTGTGGGCTGTTCTGAAGGATAGACCGCAACCGCAGCTTACTAGTGCGTTTGGGTTGTTGAACTTGAACCCAGACGACTGTATAGTCTCGTAGTAGTCGACCTGCATTCCCTTCAGATATTCCAAACTCTTCGGATCGACCACGATCTTGTATCCTTCATATTCCAAGACATAATCGTCTGGTTTCACGAATCCCATAACCATACTATAGTTCAGGCCTGCGCAACCTCCGCCAATTACGAAAATCCTCAATGCCTTTCCGTCATTCTCGGGCTTTTGCAGTATCTGCTTTGCATGCTGCAGGGCTCGCTCGTCAGCGAAAGAACCAGCGACTAGTGTCTTCTTAGGATGCTGAGGATCGCGATAACCAAGAACGCTACCCCGGTCCAAGTGAGGCTTCGTGTGAAAAACCAGACAACTCCCGCTACAATCATCGCTGGCAACAGTAAGAAGAAGGTCCGAAGTACTGCCAGTATGAATACCGCGACAATCAGCAATATGATCAGAATAATCAGTTCAGAGGTCGGCGGCAAGAACGCCATTGCAGCTCACATCTGCTTCAACTGTTTCAGGGCAGCTTTATGGCTTTGTGGGGCTCAAAGTGGAAAAGCAGCATATTCTCTCCCACTTCCAACCGACCTTAAATTCACAGCAAACATGCCTCAGCGTCAGGTGCATTGATTGGCCAAGAGAAAGAAGCCAAAGATGAAGGTGTTGCATGAAGCGGCGCGAATAGAACTGCTTCCAGAAGAGTACCAGTCCTAAACATACTCTGCGGTTCGGGGCATTGTTGCAGTATGGGCGCAGGAGGACTAGGCTGGTGTCGATGACTCCTTGATGCACGTGTCAGTGCTATGCCAAAAAGCCTACACACCTGCCCGTCATCGGCTGAGCCTTATGGTTTGGCTAGCTCGGGATCCAGTATGTTGTGAACCTTGTTCTCAGAAAGATCGCCAAGATCAGGAGTGAAGTCAAGGAGAAGATCGAAACGTAATCGAGGGTCTTCAGTGACAGCGTGCGATACCACGTTCGTTCCTTCCTTGATCCGAAAGCCCTCAGCTCCATAGCGTCTGCGATGTCGTAGATCGAGAGCATCGCGTTTACAGCTACCGGGACCAAGAGCGGAACAGTGTTCAGGATTCGCGCAAAGAGTCCTCCCTTAGCTTTTACCTTGAATCCCCGTGCCATCTGCGCATTCATCGTTGTTTCCAGTTCCTCGACATAAACCGGCAAGTACCGAAGTGAAAGATCGACCACAAAAGCGCCCTTGTAGGGCAATCGGAGTCTTGCCAAAGCGGGTGCATAAAGTCCGGGGTCTGTTGTCATTATCACCGATACCGAAACGATGGCTAATGACAAGAACCTCATGATTGCGGCGAGGGCGAAGACTAGGCCTTCAACAGTGATCTTGAAGATCCAGTAACTCGCAATCGTATGGGGATCGGGTACTGTTGCTCCCAGAAATGTGAAGAGGGCGTTAATGGAAGAGATGAACGCGATGATGGTCAAGAGGAACTTCCAGGTCCCTTTCACTTCCTTGAAGGGGATCTTGGCTGAAAGATAGAGGAGGATGGAAGCCAAGAAGGGAAATATGAGTATTCTGATATCGAGAAAGGCAACTTCGGTAAAAATGAATAGAATAACAAGTAGGAATTTTGCTCTCGGATCGAGCCTGTGCAGTAATGTATTTCCGGGGAAGTACTTGATCTGTATCATTGACCTTGCGTTCTAGACCCTTCGGGCGCGTCCCGCGGTGGCCGAGGCGTACGCGTAAAGCAAGATGGGTGCCAGAATCGCGCCATTCACGGCGTCCGTCGCGCCCGCCGAATAGAACTCTGCCAATGCCGCTTCAATCGTACTGATGCCGATTTGGAATACGTAGTCTGTCAAAGCAGCAAATCCAATTCCGATGATTGAACCCAGAATTGCAAGTACGGCAGCAGCAACTAGGCCCTGCGCTTTTGTCCAATCGGTTCGTTTGACGATGAAGTATCCAATCCCAGGGACTGCACCGAGCAGTCCATTTCCGATATCCCAGTTCCAGAAGAATCCGCCGAAAGACACTGCATCAGAGAGTATGTTGCCCAGAAATCCCGAGACGAACCCGGTAATCGGTCCAAATACGAACCCAAAGAGCATTGGGATAGCCACGGTCGGTCGGACCGCGATCAAGCCGACACCCGGAAT
>Ga0315310_10003136_pt1 | contig 10316 bp, 6 predicted proteins | sample TDP5_MG_FD_203630 | JGI IMG/M metagenome (GOLD analysis project Ga0315310, IMG submission 203630) | Freshwater sediment microbial communities from Lake Towuti, South Sulawesi, Indonesia - TDP5 | ecosystem: Environmental > Aquatic > Freshwater > Lake > Sediment | place: Indonesia: South Sulawesi...
AAGAGATGGATCAGCTGACTGGTTGGATGAAGAGAGTAAGGCAGCTTATCTAAGGGCCGTCATGGCCGGTGGCAAGTGCGCAGTGGCTGGGTCTCACGCTTGTGGGGATCATTGGGGGAACGCCAACGCGGTCGCAGCGAACAGGACGCTATTCGATGCACTCATTGAATGCCCGTCTATAGACGCTGCAAGAGTTGGACTGATTGGTGGAGGTCTCGGAGGGGCTCTCGTATGGAATACAGTTCTGGGACCGTTCACTGGCCGCGTGAAAGCTGTAGCGGTCATGCAGGCTGTGGCCAGCCTTGAAGCTGTGATCAGAGAACACAAGTTCAAAGCTCCTTGCTTGAAGGCCTACGGCCTGCCAGAAGACACGCAGGACGATGAGGCGATCGCAAGGATCGCAGCCTACGATCCTCTGCCAAGGCTTCAGAGGCTTACCCCTGGGACGCCTTTGCCGAGGACGGCGATTTACCATGGTGCCAAAGACCCTAACATACCTCCGGAGACGAATGCGATCTCATTGGCCCAAGCTCTAAGGAAGGCGGGAGGAGATGTGACGCTCAAACTTTTCCCACGTGTTGGGCACTCCGTGTACACAATGGGCAAGCCGATCGAGGAACGTCTCAGGTCGTTCTTCGCAACTTCCCTTTGAGTCACGACAATAGCCCATGTTTCAGCGCGTTGACTTGAGTTCTCGGTCGACTCAAGTTCAGCACAGATTGCTCCACATGTTCCAACATGGCATTCTTCAATTCTCTGACCCCCTTTGTGATTCCATTTGTTCTGCTTCCTAGCCCAAGAATCTCCTCAATCTTCCACAGGAGTGGGGCCACAGGTGTGGCCCTAGGGGGGCAGAGACCTTTCTCGATCCGCAAGTTTCTAGTCGGCGAGCGACTGCAAGGAAAGCCCATCGACGCAATCATAAGGGTAACTGTGAGACAAGGAGGCGGGACACCACGACCCCTATGATTGAGGGGCGCCCCTTTCTCTAATCGGCCGGTTCAGGATACTTCCATTTGGCACCGAGATGCTTTCGAACCGCCAAAGTTGGTGGACCGGGCGGGATTCGAACCCGCGACCTTCCGGTCTTGTGGGCTCGTATGCCTTGCAAACCGGACGTTCTTTGGCCCATTCTTGGATATGGCATACCAGGCTGAACTACCGGCCCGACCACTTCTTACAACGCCCAGATGGAAAATAACCATTATGGATGCGAACCTTCTCTGTGCGCCTAAACCTTGTGCAGAGATCCGAACAGGCATAGCCTATCCGGCGACTGAACGAATCTATTGAGCATGAGAAGCCCGTTACGGTGCCATTTTGGGTCACGTCCGCAAAGCCTTATATTGCGTTTGAATATCAGCCCCGATTTGGTTCTCAGAATTGTATGCTGACATGGTTCTTCTTGACGGAAAGGTCGTGACTCTAGACGATAAAGAAACGGTTGCCGAGGCCTTAGCTGCGAAGTTCGGTAGGATACTCGCCATGGGACCAACCAAAGAGATGGAATCTCTAGTGGGCCCCCACACGAGCATTGTAGATCTGAGAGGAAGAACGGTAATCCCCGGACTAATTGACTCGCATTGTCACCCCACGAGTGCAGCACTTCATCACGCCTTAGCCGTCGATGTCAGCTACGAGTCAGGAGTCAGATCCTTGGTTGACATCTTTGCTCGGATAGCTGAGCAGACGAAGAGAAGACCGAAAGGTGAATGGATAAATGCGGTCAACGAAGATGAATCGAAGCTTGTTGAAAGGCGCCACCCGAACAAGTGGGATCTAGACAAGGTCGCACCGGATCACCCTGTAATGGTGACCACGGTAGGCGGTCACTTCTCGATCGTGAATAGCAAGGCCTTCGAGATAGCTGGCGTGACCAAGGATTCGCCTGACCCTATGGGTGGAAGATTCGAAAGAGATCCGACCTTTGAGGAGGCAATGGAAGCCATACGATGGGTGACAACGCAATACGCAGCAAGTGGCCTAACCTGCGTTAATGATGGAGGAATCGCAAGGCCCATTATATTGAGAGCCCTCCAAGAACTTGTAAGAAGAGGCGAGCTTCCCATCAGAATGAGGATGGATCTCAGCTGCGAATTGATGCCTCAGCTCACAGGACTAGGAATCGCCGAGGGGTTCGGAAATGACATGCTGAAGATATGCGCCGTAAAGGTCGTTGCGGACGGCGCCATATCAGCTCGGACAGCAGCCGTGGCAGAACCGTACCTACATAGACCTAACTATTACGGCGAACTGGCTATCACCAAGGAAGCGCTGCGCGACATCGTCATGGAAGGCTACTCCAAAGGCTATCGGTTCGCAGTCCACGCCAATGGCGAGAGAGCCATAGGAATGTTCCTCGACGTGATAGAAGAAGCCCAAGAGAAGTATCCGCGCAGCGATCCGAGGAACAGAGCTATTCACTGCACTGTCGTGACCACGGAGATCGTTAAGAGGATTAGAAAGCTTGGCGTAGTTCCAACAATATTCGGACCATACCCATACTACCACGGCGACAAGATACTGCCAGCGTTTGGCGCTGAAAGGCTGGAGAGAATGTTCGCTGCACGTAGCTTCCTCGATGCCGGCATCAAGGTATCTGCTCACTCAGATCACCATGCATCACCCTATCCTCCTTTGATGGGCATCCACGCCTTAGTGAATCGGAGGACAGCGAAAGGTCAGCCAATCGGGCAAAGCCAGAGGATCTCGGTGATGGAGGCGTTGAGGCTATACACGATAAACGCGGCACATCACAGCTTCGAGGAGGATGTCATGGGCTCTATTGAGCCGGGAAAATATGCTGACATGGTAGTCTTAGGAGGAGACATCCTCACCGTCCCTACTGAGACTATAATTGACATACCGGTAGACATGACGATAGTGGGCGGAAGAATCGTACACCAAAGAGATGCCGGCTGAGCCTTGGATCCACCGCGGATTTCAAACTCAAGTTCAGAACTTACTCTTGCAAACAATTCTTCGCCCGTCGAGCTAAGTCTTTCGAGACACGTCTACGGCGGCGTTAGAGTCTACAGAGCGAAGAGGCAGACCTAGCGCCAAGCAAAGGTGAGCCCCATTCCGGATCTGAGCTGATGTCTCTTTGGTTTTCCTTATCCAAGTGGGAGTGCTATGCCGGGGAATATGCCGTGGCCATGGGTCTTCAGCATTTCTATGACGTATTCTCCATTCCAGATCTTGCAGATTTCATTCGACGGGTAGGCGCAGATGAACGTGAGTGGAATCTCCATCCGCCTGCCATGAGACCTTTCGCATTCAAGAAGCCTTTCAGGGGTCCATGCCGGGAGAGAATTGTCTGATATGAGACTCATCGTTCTCCTGCCCTTGGCTTCATAGATTCCTTTGAGTATCTCTCTTGCAGGGGTCTCAATGGTCGCCTCAACGATCTTCGGATTAAACTTGAAAACCTCAAGCAGTCCTTCCCTCTTCCCTAGGTCCACGTCTATACCGAAATCTCTCATAGCCTGCTCTATTTCCTGCACTTCGCCTACGTGGACACAGTAGGAGACAAGTTCACCTCTCCGAATTCTGTCCTGAACATAGGTGAAGAGGACCGTTCTCTTGTCTTCTTCAGACTCATAGAGGAAGAGGACGTGGCTGGAAGAGGGCAGGTTCCTGACGTAGTCAAGCAGTTCAGGCCTCAAGTTTCCCCATCTCCGTTATCCTTCTTTGCATTGTCGACATAGTTGACTAACGTCCAGCTTTCATGTGCAACAAACTTCAAGTCAAGCCTGCTGTAGAGCTTCTCGGCAACTAGCCTCTCAATAACCCTAGCCCCTGCTCCGAGCGAGGTATCTAGTACTTCGTGGAAAGCTTCGAGCCTCTCTGGGATCTCCTCGCGCCTTAGCGACCTCTTCCGCTTAACATGATGATACATGACGTTCCTGACGCTTTCACCAAGAGCAAGCAAGCCGTCATCGACAGCGTCAAGCAGAGCCTTCCTGAGTTCAGAAGCCTCATCAGAGGACTTTCCCTTCGTCCCATTCATGATTAGGCGTGCAGTCGCCTTGCATATATATCTTCTTTCAACTCTCTCTTACTCCTTTTCTTCGTGGCTCTTCTTGGTCCTCTATGAGAGGAGAAAATCATCGGGGTGGAGCGTTCCACCCAACCAGCCCTAACCATGCGATAATTGTAGGGGATATTGAGTTCTATGGCAAACCATGAAGAGGCGAGATATAAGATGCGAAACCTGTCTAGGATTCTTCGTAATTGGGGCTTCTGCTATTGTTGCCTATTTCCAATTCCTTCTTCTGCCTCGTCTTGCAGGTATCTTCATGACCGCTGCTAACGGACTCAGGTAGGCTACTCCGACTAACGCTGAGACGACAGTTCCAGAGACGATTGTTGCGAGCTCTGGTGCGAAGATGAGTGCATAAAAGATGGCTGAGGCTACGTGAAGAACCGCCATCAGCGGGTAGAGGAGTAGCCTAACCATTTGCAACAGAAGAGGGCTCTGCGCCACTACTGACGCCACTGCTGGACTGAATGAGTAGTAGAAGGCGTTGAACGCCTTCATGAAAGCGCTCCCAGCGAATGTTGACCCCACGAACTGGTTCCGAAACACTCTGAAAAACTGTACTTCGGGCGCCAACTCGGAGCCGTGAGCTACCGACGCGATTACACATCTACTCCACAAAGCTGGTGTGAAGGTTTCCGTAGTAGTGGTGACCAAAGTCGTTGTTCCAGTAGTAGTTGTTGAAGTTGATGAGGTCGTTGAGGTAGTTACGGTTGCGGTAGTGGTCGTCAATAAAGTGACCGTCGCACTAGTCGTTGTTGAAGCGATCAATATTACAGTATGTGTTGTGTGTTCAATGCCCATTATTGTGAGGGTTGTTAGCCCAGTGATTGTTAAGACAGAAGTGGTTGGGATCGTTGAAACGACAGTTGTTGTGATGGGCGAGTATCTCTCTAGCTTGATTTGATTTGCCTTCTGCTGGAATTGTGTGTTAGTTGCTTTCACACCGGTGATTTTGATCTTGGCGTTTCCAGAACTTACGTAGTATGACGGGTTTGTGGTAATCGCCAAGATCGTTGTCTCGTCGGCTGATGGCGTGGCTGATGAGACATATCTCAAGTATCCTTCTCCGCTAGTAACGTACTGGCCGGTGTTGTAGTTCCATACCTGGATCGTGATGCTGACTGAACCAATGTCATATTGGCTGACAGCTCTGAATACTAGCAGGATCAGCGTGTCGCTCGCTACACCTGAGAATATGAATTCCGTTGAGGCTGTATATTCGCTATAGTACGTGCTTTTGTATTCGATCCAGTCTATCTTGAAGTCAAATGTAGTGCTGGTCGTCTTCACCCCTTTGATCTTGATCTTCCAGTTGCCACTGCCATCCTTGAAGTTCTGAGGGTTAATGGTTATCGTCTGCGTCCTAGTCTCATCCGTATTAGGCGTCGCACTTGAAGTATAGCTCATGTAACCGTCCCCCGAGGACGGATAGGATGCAGTATTGTAGTTGTAGAGTTGGATCGTCACGGTGACGCTTGATTCGGCCCAGGCGCTATCAACTGTCCAGACTAATTGCGTCCAGTCATAGTTGTTGCTCGAACCCGTGAACTCTGTCTCGCTCGTGAACTCGATTGGATCACCGAATACCTGAAATCTCACGTCAAAACATTCATAGGAGGTTGTACCAGTGTCTGTCGTGAATGTTGAATTACCGATATTGGTGAGTGTTGCACCATCCCACTTCATCGCGCCTAGGTCAACGTTGTTGTTGAGCATGGACCCAAGGATCTTCACATCTCCTACCACATCCCTCTGATTCCTCCTTAGCTGAACCCAGCGGTGGGTGCTGGCGGCAGCCACTGAGCTACTCGTTGACCATCCTGAGGCTGAAGTCCATGTCTTCCACTCTACGAATTCGGCAGTCGTACCATAGACCATGAGGTATTTGCTTCCGGTTGGCTCCCAATCCCCGTCTGCGCATCGCTGCGAACCGTAGTCTACAGTGTCGTCATGAAGGGCATGGACGGTCCATGTCGTTGGGTTCCAATCCGAAGTTCGAAGATCATTTACAATGTCAACCGAGAGCAACATAATTCTATTTGAGGCGGGGTCTGATTTGAGAGTGATCCACCCTGGATCTCCCGAAATTGGACCCATCGCTATGCGTTCTATTCCTTCCCAAGCTGAGCCGAGCCAACGTTGGCTGTCGTAGCGGTTTGCAAGGTCGTCACCCCAAACGAACATTGCGTTCCCGCTCAGAGTTTCGTAGGCTACCGCTATGTCTTCTCTAGGTTTGATCGTGTCCATTTCGAGGCCTAGCTCGTTCCCCCAACTGGCGCCGTTCCAGATCCATGCTCTGACGCTCCCAGCGCTGGTGGTTCCTTCAAGAGCGATCAGAGAGATCTCGTTTGTGCCACTTGTGGGCTTAGAGGCTAGAGCGACCCAGTAGTACTGAACGTCACTGGCGAGACCGGAATCATCAATGTAGCTCTCCGCGGACCACGAGAACCCATCCCAGATTCTATAAGCCAGATCTTTTGCTGGGTCAGGCGACGAGATGCCATATACAAGTATAGCCCTCCCCTTCGTCTTCTCGTAGGCTATGTCAAATGGCCGGTATGCGTTTGCGGTTGTCCCGACGAATCCAACATCATTCGTGATCGACCAGCTACTTCCTGTCCATACGTAGGCACCCAAATATCCGTCATCGGAGAGCGTGACAATGATCTTCTCGTAATACTTGGCCACTAGAGGCGAGTAAGCGATCCGAACCCATCTGACGGGGCTGCCTGCCGTCGGTAATTCAGTTTCTGTTCCATCCCATGCTGAACCATCCCAGTTCCTTGTCTTAGGATAGCTTGACGAAGTCCCTGTGGTACTCCTATAGCCTATAGACGCCCTGCTCAAGGACGTCGTTGAAGTTTGGCTAGCATAGCTGCGAAAAGTCATGTGAACGCCGTTATTGCTTGCTAGGTCAGATACAGCCCCGGAGACCAGCAATGTGAATCCCAGCAGGTTACAGCCGCTAGGGTTGTACTGTAGGGTAGTGGTTGCTGAGCTAGCACTTCTAACGACATAGTAATTCGAATCGGCATTGACGAGACTGGTCATATCGCCCCCGACATACGAACCGATCAAGATATTCGAGCTAGAAGGAAAATACGTCGTCGGGGCTGCTCGAACCGTACCCACGAATATGGCACTGCACGAGATCGTTATGAGTACGCATATAAGTAAGAGCGGTCGGCAGCATCCGGCATATTGTCGTTCTAGACACAGGATCAGAGCGATATGACCGGGCAAGCGCATGTGTTGCGCACTAACTGCAATTCGAACTACACCTTTCTCAATAGCATTCTTAACATAGTCGACCAGTCTCCAATCACCATGTTCTGTGAACTTTAATCCAATTCTGCTGTAGATGTTCTGCGCGATTAGCCTTTCGACAATCTTGGCCCCTGTGCCCAGTGAGTCCTGCAACGCTTCTTGGAAGTCCCTAAGTCTATGAGGAATATCTTCACACTTGAACCGATAGCTGCTACTAAAATGACAATAGAACGCGTGCTTGAGATCTTCACCAAAACCCAGTAGGGCGTAGTCAACAGCTTCAATAGTAATCCAGTTGTAGCGCTTCTCACCGATCATTCTCTGACACAACTATCGTATGCTTCGAGGTTCTTGCCTTCTTCTCCGGCCGCGGATAGTTAGCTTTTTTTTCTGTGAATTTGTGAATATGGATGATTTGAGACGTCGAGTAGTGCCAAGAGCGCTAGGACTACGACATGTAAACTAGGCCAAGGACTTTAAGTCTTTGGCCACGTGTCCGTCAATAAGGTTCGCGTCGCCACTCACGATGCTATCAATGTAGTTTTCAGAGAATATGGCTCTCGAGGAGAACATAAGGGAGGCGCGTTAGCACTAAGCATAGACGGCGAGTCTCAACCACACTGAGCATTTTGATGAGATTACATCTTCTGTGCAAACCTCGGTTGGAATAAGAAAACAATCAGGAAAGAATGTGGTAGATTATGATCCGGTCGTCAGCGCTCTTCCAGATAAGCTTGAGGGCCGCCGCCGGGATTTGAACCCGGCCTTTTCCCAAGCGCGACGGTTTCGTCGCACCTTCTAGGCTCCATTGGCCGAGACAGAAGTCTCTCAGGCCTATACGCTACCAAGTTCCGCGAAGCATGTGTTCTCTACGTTACGGCGGCCACCGCTCATCCAAGAACGTCTGAGCAATTTAAGCGTTTCAAGGTCTCTCTGTCGCATTTCATCCAAACTAACGACTTCATATCTTTAATATGCGAGTAGCGAACTTGTGGCTGGGTGGGCTAATTGTCCTCGGTGGCCGACAGAAGGTTCATGGAAGAACTTGCATCACTTCTACAAAGGCCTGTTACAGTTCTGACAACGCAGGGGAAAAACTTCGCTGGAACTTTGGTCGGAATCGATACTGACACGCTCAGTATCTGCCTGGCCGATGCCAAAGATGAAACGGGCACGCTTATTCATAGACTCTTTCTGGGCGGGCAATCGGTGCAGCTGATACAGAGCATCGAGAAGCCCTTCAATCTGCAGGCACTGGCTGAACGTTTGGAGCGGGTCTTTCCTAATCTGGTTCGAGTTGTGCAGGAAGCCGGCGTCATAGTGGTGATGGATAAGATAAGGCTGACAGAGAAAGGTTTGATCGAAGGCTCGGGACCGGCAGCCGAGAGGGTCAAGAAGGTCTTCGACGAGTTCATTAAGGAGACAAAGTAGCTACACGGGACCGGGATATCGGAACCTGGGCCTCTCAGGAGGCCTCAATTGAGCAAAGGAATCCAACAATCGTTTGTTATTCTCAACCGCCTGATCGAGACGCGAGTAGTCCACGCTCAAGCCCAAGAACTTGCATGTGAACTTGAGCGCTGATCTTGCAGCAGCGACATCGGCGAAAAGCCCTGAAGTCTCAGACAGAATGCATAGTCCTCTCATCTTCCTCAGCCTTGCAAGTCCTATCAGGAGCCCCGCAACACCGTAGACCTGACCCCGCATCACGTCTGCCCCAAGACCCTTCGCCGCGTCGAGGATCTCCTTATCAGATGCTGTACAGAACACCCGCGGCTCAGATGGGGCGAGATCTCTTCTCAGCCCCCCTATAGTCAAGACAAACTCTGATCCCAGACTCTGGGAAACATCCAGTATTCGCTTGCACAGATCGTACTGCCCTCTGGGATCACTCGCTTGAGAGTTGCCAAACAAGATCAGCAGATCTCTGTCCATAGACTCAGTCAAGCAGTAGTACAGCTCGTTGATGGGATGGCGAATCTCTCCGTCCCGAGATGTCAGAGAGAAGGCCTGGAAAGACGGCGAATGAATCTGACAGAGCTTCTTGGCCTTCAGCTCACTGATCAGGTGCAACGCAACAATGTTCGCCACAAATCCTATCCCTGGAAGACCCTCAATCAGAACCGGCTTCCTGAGGCGAGGCCTCTCCTCGAGGAAGACCACGTTGCTGAACACTTATCTCGCTCTCCAGTCCTCTATGGTCATAAGGCAAGTTAAGCATTTCATGCTCTCCAGACCGTGGAACCATTGAGCTTCGAGATTACAAGCAAAGATCTCTTGGGAAGAATAGGAACTATAGACACAAGGAGCGGAAGGATTGAAACGCCGCATCTCCTTCCAGTCGTCAATCCGCTGATCCAGCCAATAAGCCCCAGAGACATGCTGGAAACCTTCAGATGCAATGCCATAATCACGAATGCCTATCTAGTCAAGAAGAACTTGGCAGCTGAAGCCTTGTCAAAAGGAATACACAAAGTCCTCGACTATGATGGCATAGTGGTCACAGACTCGGGAGCATACCAAATCCTAGAATACGGCAACGTGGAAGTCCAACCTGACGAAATTGCCCTGTTCCAAGAAGCGATCGGCACTGACGTTGCAGTCATATTGGATGTTCCCACTGGCTGGGCAACCAACAGGACCAGAGCAGAGTGGACCGTCAATGAAACGATCCGAAGAGCCGACCTCACTCTGAAGACCGTAACAAGATCGGACATTCTATGGGAGGGCCCAATCCAAGGTGGAACATTCCTTGACCTAGTCGCAAAGTCAGCAAAAGAGATGAGTCAACGCCCATTCGCCATATGCTCTCTCGGCAGCCCGACACCAATAATGGAACGCTACATGTTCGACAGACTCGTCGACATGATCATGACAGCCAAAATGAGCATACCGCCGTCGAAACCGTTACACCTCTTCGGAGCGGGCCACCCATTCATGCTCGCTTTGGTAACCGCCTTGGGCTGCGATCTCTTCGACTCAGCATCATACGCGATATTCGCCGAGC
>Ga0315310_10003137_pt1 | contig 10314 bp, 8 predicted proteins | sample TDP5_MG_FD_203630 | JGI IMG/M metagenome (GOLD analysis project Ga0315310, IMG submission 203630) | Freshwater sediment microbial communities from Lake Towuti, South Sulawesi, Indonesia - TDP5 | ecosystem: Environmental > Aquatic > Freshwater > Lake > Sediment | place: Indonesia: South Sulawesi...
TAGCTTTAGAAATATGGTTTCAAATTTACGTCCTCAATAAGAGAAGTGAGGAAATCGGTATATTGCAAGAAAGCAATGGAACTGACAAGTAGAGAATTTTGGAATAAAGGTTATTCAAACAGGCACGTAGGTGCTTTACCAAACTCTCATTCCCTCTTTGATTTTGAAATTATGAAAATTCTTCAACAATACTTGCCATCGAGGAAGGGACTTAATCTTATAGAGATGGGTTGTGGCGGTTCAAAATGGCTACCATACTTTTATCGTAAGTTTCGGTATAATGTTTTTGGCGTCGATTATTCTAAGACGGGGGTGGAAAAAGCAAGAGAGAATCTTGTGATGTCAAATTGTAAGGGCAGGATCTGGCATCTTGATTTTGTTCAGGATTTGCCTTCGAATTTGTACAATTCTTTTGATATTTTGATGTCCGTTGGAGTTATAGAACATTTCGACCACCCCGAAAAAATTTTGGGGATTTTTGCAAAGTTACTGCAAAAAGGAGGGACAATAGTAACTATCTGCCCCAATATGACAGGACTTGCCGGTTATATGCAAAAAGTTTTAAGCCGGGAGACGTACAACCTACATAAGATTTTCAGTCTCGCATCTCTAAGATCTTGGCATATTAAAACTAATTTCAGAATTATCTACGGTTCATATTTCTACTTGTCAGATTTTGGTAAAGTTCTTCCAATATGGGATAGGTTACCATCGAGTATCCGGCCCTTATATTCAGGGATTAATTCTTTTATCAACAATTTTTTCGTCTTATCTTACAGACTCATTAAGAAGATAAATGAGTATTTTCCTTTCTTGTGCTCGATGGTGATAGTAATTGGTGTTAAGAATAAATGAGAACAACATTACCTAAAATCGTTAAAAATTCAGCGAAAGTCTTAACTGCCGAAGTGTCCACTAGTATATTTTCGGTTTTCTATTTTATCATTATAACCTGGGTTTTTACCAAAGTCGAATTAGCATCCTTATCTATTCTTGGTATTGTTACAGGCTTAGGTGTAATGTTTAGTGGGTTAGGAATTAATCCTACTCTTGTAAAAGAAATACCAAAGCTTATCACTCAGAATGATAGAAAGACAGCGTCGGCAATGTTTAAGTCGACAGTGTTTATACATTTTGTGTTGGCAGTCATAGTTACCTTAGGAATTTTTAGGTTCTCCAGACAGATTTCTCTGATTTTTTTTAAGACACAGAAATATTCTAATCTTGTAACCATAATTTCTACTAACATTGTAATCTATAAACTACTTGAGGATGGGGAACAATTACTCACTGCGTTGCAAAAGTTTGGTAAATATAGTTTGCTGCGGATTTCGGAAGGAATATTTGTAAGAATTCTTGCGCTTATCGGATATTTTATTGGTGGAATCAAAATCTATATTGGAACTATCTTGGTTTGTCAGTTTGGCCTTTTTTGTTTAATTATGTTTCTTTCACATGATTTGTTAAGGATAAAGTCGGGTTTTTACCCAATAAGAAAACTGGTGATTTATTCTTTACCATTCTATGGCAATGCATATGGTAATTTTGCCGCGCAGCAAGGAGACCAGTTCGTCATAGGTGTGTTTTTAAGACCGGAGCAATTGGCTGCTTATTATGTGGCGAGGCGTTTTTTTGATTATTTATGTATGATTATTGATGCGATTTTAAGGCCTGTAGGAGTAAAATTTGCTGAATTGAAAGCGCGAGGTATAGGAAAAGTAGAAGAGGCTATATATAAGGCATCACGATATCTGTTCTTTATTGTAGTCCCGCTTTCGTGCTTTGTTGCGGCCTCTTCCTATCCGCTACTAGAGATTTATGGTGGGAAAAGATATTTGAGCGCTTTGCCAGTCTTAATTATTCTTTCCATAGCCATCATTCCTTCGGCGATCTATTCACTAACTGTTTCAGGGGTATACATAGTTGGAGAGCCGAAAGAAACTTTTAAATCAGAGTTTGTCCGTGGAACAATAAACTTTTGCTTGTGTCTATTTTTCATCGGTTTATTTGGGATTACCGGGATATCTATCGCCAAATTTTTTTCATTCCTGGGAGCATGTTTTTTTACCTACTATTTATTAAAGAGGCTATGTAAGGCGAAGCTCGATTGGGGGGCGTTTAGGAAAATTTTATTCAGCTCATTTATAGCATGCGGTTTTGTTACTTTGTTACAAATAATCTACTACGATAATCTCATTTTTCCGTTTTATCTTTTGTTCGGCTTGACGATTTTTATTCTTCTATCCAGGAATAATTTAGTGGCCGAGGATATGAATTTGATCCAAAGTCTGCTGCCAAGAAGATACGAGGTCATAAATTTTATTGTGGGCAAAAGTAAAGTTAGGCGCTAAGAATTCTACGAAATCACTTAGGCTTTTTTATCAAAATGTGTGCTTTATGTTGTAGAATATCAGGAATTAGTTAATCTTGACTAGATGGCTTGATTTTCAAAGTAGATGAGCGGGCGAAGAAGAAACAATGTGTGGAATAGCAGGTATATTTTATTTTGATGGAACAAGAGTCGGGCCGGACTTGATACAAACGATGTGCCAGAAGTTGGTTCACCGTGGACCAGATGATTCTGGCATTTATATAGAAAGCAATATTGGGCTCGGCCATAGGCGTTTAAGTATTATTGATTTATCGTCAAAAGCAAGGCAGCCGATGTTTAATGAAAACGAAACAGTTATTCTTGTTTTCAATGGTGAGATTTACAATTTTGTCGAATTGAGAGATAGTTTAATACGGCTTGGCCATCGTTTTCAATCTAAAACCGATAGCGAAGTAATAATTCATTTGTACGAAGATTATGGTGTAGGCTGCTTGGAGTATCTAGAAGGCATGTTTGCATTTGTAATCTGGGACAAGAAAAAACGTCAACTTTTCTTGGCAAGAGACAGGTTAGGAAAAAAACCGCTATATTACTCTTTATCAAAGAATAGAATTGTTTTCGCTTCTGAGATTAACGCTTTAAAGACAATTTCAGATATTGACTTTTCAATTGATTTTGAGGCACTCGATCTATATTTGGAGTATCAGTTTATTCCTTCCCCATGGACTATTTATAAAGGAATTAGAAAAGTTCATCCTGCTCATTATATTTTAGTAGATCCAAAGAAATTTAGTACAAAGCAGTACTGGGATGTTAACTATTGTAAAAAATTAAATATTTCTTTTCCACAAGCAGTAGAAGAAGCAGAAGAAAAAATTCAACAAGCAGTTAAAAAAAGAATGATATCAGATGTGCCTTTAGGAGCACTGCTTTCTGGAGGGGTAGATTCAAGCATTGTAGTATACTTTATGTCAAAATTATCGAATGGCTCAGTAAGAACGTTTTCCGCTGGATTTAAAGAAGAAAGTTTTAATGAGTTACCTTATGCCCAAAAAGTCAGCCAAACCTGTAAAACACAGCATTATGAGCTTATTGTTACCTCAAATATTCAGAATGATTTGCCCAAGATTGTCTCACAATACGGTGAGCCCTTCGCTGACAAATCAATGGTTCCAAGTTATTATATCTGTCAGGAAGCACGCCAACATGTTACAGTAGCATTAACTGGTGACGGTGGAGATGAACTTTGTCTTGGATATGATAAGTATAAACTAAGACGAGCTATTAAAACCTATATGAAGCTACCGGTAAAACTTCGTATGAAATTTTTGGGGTCGGTAGGGTTTTTGCTCAATAAATCTTCGCTAAAGCAAAAAATAATCCGAAGCGTAATGCCAGAGTATAAAGTCCTAAGTTGGGATGACTTTTGGTGGGAGCACTTTAAGTTAAAATTATATAATGAAGAATTTAGAAAAAATTTGAATTCGGGTTTTGGGCAGGAAAGGATAGGAAATTTCATTTCCAAAATGGACATATCTGCTTGTGAATCTGAAGAGAAACTTTTGTGGGCTGATATTCACAATTATCTTCCCGATGACTTGCTGGTGAAAATGGATGTAGCTTCAATGGCACATTCTTTGGAGGTTCGTTCACCTTTTTTAGACCACAAAGTTATTGAATTTTTTGCTCAAATTCCCTTAAAGTATAAACTTTATAAAGGAGAATCCAAATATATTTTGAAAAAAATTGCCGAAAAATATTTACCGGCAGAGGTAATTTACCGAAAAAAAATGGGGTTTGGTATGCCGGTAAGTCAGTGGGTCAAAGAAGATTTCTTAGGCCTTCTGCATAATTATGTAGTTGAAAATATGGCCCTCTGGGATCTGTTTTCTAAAGACTATTTTTTTAAGGTTTTATACCAGCATAAGAAAGGTTTAGCTAACCACGGACAAAGAATCTGGGCAATGCTTGTCCTGGGAATCTGGCTTAAAGAATCATTTAAGTCTAACAAACGATGAAAAAAGATTTATTAGAAATACTTTGTTGTCCCATCCATAAGACAGAGTTAGAACTGATAGATGATGAAGGCGCTAATGGTTCAGAAATTTGTGATGGTTTCCTGATTTGTGAATATGGATGTAAATATCCTGTTATTCGTGGTATTCCACGGTTTGTTTCAGAAGAAAACTATACGGAGAGTTTTGGTTTCCAGTGGAGGAAACATAGCCAGATTTATATGGGAAATGAAAAACAAAGAGACATTTGGGAATTGTTTAAAAGAAAAACTGCACTTGATGAAGACCAGGTTAGAGGAAAAGTGTTTTTGGATGTTGGAGTTGGAACAGGTGGTTACGCTAAGGGGGTGATTGATAGGGAAGGCAGGGTTATCGGTATTGACCTAAGTCTCGCAGTGGAGGCAGCTCAAGAAAATATTGGAAATAATATTAACTGCAATATAGTCCAGGCAGATTTGTTTAATCTTCCTTTTAAGAGAGAAGTGTTTGACGGCATATATAGCATTGGTGTTTTGCATCATACTCCCAATTGTAAGAGGGCTTTTCAAGGGCTGATTTATTTCCTTAAAAAAGGCGGTGTAATATCCATCTGGGTCTATTCGGTTCAACGGGGATTGAAAATATTTCTTTCAGAAGAATTGCGAAAAATTACGACAAAAATACCAAAAAAATTGCTTTATTATCTATGTCTTATTGCTATCCCTTACTACCTTGTATATAAGATTCCGATCTTGGGAAAGATAATAGATAAAATTATGCCTCCAATATCAAAAGAACCGAGTTGGGAAGATAGATTACTTGATACTTTTGATTGGTATTCTGCAATATATCAATCTAAGCATACCTATCCGGAAGTTTATAGGTGGTTTAAGGAATGGGGATTGGTGGATATGGAGCTATTAGATGTTCCTGTGGCAATCAAAGGGTATAAACCGACGCATCTTTCATGAGGATGCTAATATGTTCAAGCAATTCCAGAGAAATGAAGCTGACAGATTGGTAGTTAACGAATATTTATCATTGCTAATTATATTCTTCGTGGCGAGTTTTTTGAGAATTCTATATACTTTCTATTTGAAAGGAAATGTTCCTGTTGATGATGCTAAGGGATTTGATATATTAGGATTAAACATTCTAAAATATCATCAATATGCTTTTGAGCCCGGGGTTCCCACAGCACTGCGCACTCCTATATATCCTCTTTTTCTATCAGGAGTGTACTTTGTGTTCGGGCATAGCTATTTTGCGGTAAGGGTAATCCAGTCAATCGTAGGAGGCTTAACCTGTATAGTTATATATTTTATTGGGAAAAAAGCAGTAAATAGGAACGTTGGCTTCATTGCCGCCATAATTTCTGTATTTTATCCATTTTTTATCTATTACACGGGATATTTACTCGTAGAGACATTGCTTATTTTTCTTTTAGTGGTTTCTGTATACTGGCTAGTGACCAGCATAGAGAAGCCTCAATGGAAAAACCTTGGGTTGAGCGGTATCATTACGGGACTGGCTATTTTGTGTAAACCGACAGGTTTTGCTTTTCTTCCCTTTTGCCTCCTGTGTTTCGTGGCGATTATGGGGATTAGAAAGCTCTCGACCTATAGAAATATTGCCATATTTTTGCTTTTTTTCGTTGCCAGCTTATCTCCGTGGGTGATTAGAAATTATACCGTTTTTAAAAGGATTATTGTATCTGACACACATTTAGGAACGACGCTATTAGACGGTAGCCTGTTATTTGATTCTCAGCACGGAAGGCGGATGCAATAGGAAAGGGAAAATAACCCCGTATTATTAAGAGGCAAAGAACTGAATGAAGTAGAAAGAAATGATTATTATATCAAAGAGGCTCTGAATTTTATGAGGGGTAATTCAAAATACATGATGAAATTAGCCATCTGGAAATTCTTTAAATTTTGGAGACTGTATCCGCATACGGAAAGCATATACACTTACGAACATTCCAAGATTCTATTGGTCATCGTTAGTCTTCTTTCCGACGGCACACTTTTGCCATTTAGCCTACTCGGTGTCATCCTTTCCTTCAAGGACTGGAAAAAGTTCGCATTTTTTTATGGTTTGATAGGTTCGTTCACTATTGTGCACTTGGTTTTTTGGTCGCAGATGAGGTATCGCTTGCCGATTATGCCGTTTATGATAGTTTTTGCAGGATTGAGTTTAAGTTATATTATGGAGAAGGTAAAAGGGCGAGTCGGATATGCTGTTTCATAATCTAAATAGAGTATCGAAAGTCATCAATTCTTATTCAAATTATTACCAATCTGACTATGGTGAAGGGTGAGGAAGAGATATGGCGATTAAGTTGGAAATCAAGGTAGTTAAGATTCGAGGAAGATGTCCTGTATATGATGTCGGGGATAAGATTGTATTAGATGAGGGCTATAAATTGAATCTCAAAGAGAGTACTAATGTCTGTATGCATTCTCTCGCTTCAATTATGCCTTATTATAATGCTTTATACAACGGTATTGCTCCAGAAAAATTGGGGCTTGCAAATAGAGAAGGAAAAGCTTGTGTCCAGTGTCTGGACCCTTGTGAAATTACCGGCGGCGGAACGGTTATATTTGAAATTGAGGTATTAAAAGCAAAGTGAGAAATCCTCGAGAATTTATCGCCGATTTTTATACTGCGTTAGAAAGAGAATACGATGGGAAAAATCCTTTTTTAGATTCTGAAGAAAATAGAATTTTCCGAAAGTACTATGGCGCACTTAGAAATAAATTTCGACGATATCTATATAAGAACCTATACCACAGTCGGCTACGCTACATAACGAGTTTATTGCTGAGTTTAAGAAATACCGATATCTTGGATGCGGGGTGCGGTCTGGGTTCAGAATCTCTTCTTTTTTCTTCACTCGGGGCAAATGTACTGGGCGTGGATTTGAACGAGGTGAGATTAAAGGTGGCAAAAAAAAGGAAATTGTTCTATAGAGACCTGATGAAGGGAAAATTAGAATTTGTTCTTGGTAATGTATTTGAAGTCATTAAGAAGCAAAAGTTTGACATAGTATGGATGAACGAATCTATCTCGCACATCCACCCGGCAGAAGATTTCTTGAGGTTGGCCCATGAACAATTGAACCCTGGAGGAAGAGTGATAATTTCCGAGGGAAATGGAGGAAATCCTTATATCCTTCTCAAGCGCATCCTCAAAACGGGTTCCTGGTCATGGACTCCCTATTTTGTCAAAACTCCTGAGGCAAATGGCAGGGTTGGCTATGCCATAGAAAGGTTATTTACGGTTAAAGAAATTAGAGATATTCTAACGGAAGCGGGCTATTTTATAACCCACTTAGAATTCACCTATTTTCTTTCCATTTTTTCTATCGGGAGATTCGAAAAATCCGGGTTGATAACTAAATTGGAACAATTGTTAAAAAGGCGGAAATTTGGTCCATTGGCTGCTTTAAGTTACCGGATAGAAGGAAAGGTATAAAGTTAGAGATTTGTCAATAAGCACTAAGGGGCGAACCTCCGGAGTTTAATCTTGATAACAGGCTCCAGATGCATTAATGTATTACAGGTCGTTCCTGGTCTAACAGTGGGAGGCACAGAGAAAGCGTTTATTCAGCTCCTCTCGCTGTTCGATAAGACCAGATACAATCTTTCAATTTGTTGCCTGAAAGGTCGAGGCCCCCTATCACGCGAATTAGAAAAAGCCGGCGTGGAGGTAAACTATCTGAACATGCCGAGCGGCCCGGCTTTTTTGATTTTTCTCGACACTTTGAGAGCCATTATTAAATTGGTCTCGTTGATGAAAAAGAAACAAATTGGTATTGTTCACTCCTACCTTTTCCGTGCAAATATACTATGTCGGGTGGCCGCAAAATTGGCTGGAGTGCCGGTACTGGTCTCTTCTATGAGGGGCATAGAAGTGACAAGAAAGTATCCCCTACTCCTTGAGGGTATAACTTCGGCCCTTGTGGATAAGTTTGTTGCAGTTTCGGAGGCCATAAGGAGTTATGTTATTAAAAAAGTCCACATAAACCCTAAGAAGATAGTAACCATTCACAATGGGATCGCGCTTACTGAGATAGGGGTGAAAGCAATAGAAAGAGAAGAATTTGGCTTAAATCCAGATGTGTCCATTGTGGGCGTTGTGGCTCGATTAGCAAAAGAGAAAGGGCACCAATATTTTTTGAAGGCCGCCAGGATTGTAATAACAGAATATCCCAGAGTTCACTTCATTATTGTGGGTGACGGCCCTCAAAGGGAAGAATTACTAAAGTTGGCATTCGATCTGGGATTGAATGACCATGTTACCTTTACTGGTCACAGGAATGATGTCTTTCGTGTCTTGGCTCTCTTTGATATTTTTGCTTTGGCTACATTCTGGGAAGGATTGTCTATGGTAATTCTGGAAGCAATGGCTATGGGTAAACCCGTGGTTACAACCGGTGTAGGAGGAAACTCTGAAGTAGTAATTGATGAAGTTACGGGATTTCTGGTCATGCCTGGGGAACCGCATATTTTTGCCGACCGGATACTAAGGTTATTAAAGGATGAAAATTTGAGGAAACGGATGGGTGAAGCCGGAAGAAGACGAATAGAAGAGAAATTTACAATAGAGAGAACAATAAGAGAAACTGAAAGGCTTTATGAGCAGTTATACTCTGCAAAAATATTGTTTAGGAATATTCGGTCTTCTTGTACCTGGCCTAACTGGGCCAGTAAGATAGGTGAAGATCGAGGTGATTAAGTTTGACCCGTAGAAGAATAGAAAAGATAATGTTAATCCAGCCACCGTATGACATTTTGAAGATTGAACCCAAAGGCGCTCAACCTCCGCTTGGTCTTGCCTATCTTGCGGGTGTCTTGGAAAAAGACTATGAAATAGAAATACTTGACGCCGTGGCGGAAGGTTACGAGAACGAGGAAATTATAGATAAAGAATTCAAGAGATACGGGCTAAGCTTTGATAAGATAAAGACGGAAATAGATAGATTTAAACCAGATGTTGTCGGGGTATCTTGTCTTTTCTCTACCCAGGCTGAAAACTCTCATAAGGTTATCCAACTTGCCAAGGAAGTCGATCCAGATATAATTACACTCTTTGGCGGAGCGCATCCTTCAGCTCTTCCGGAGTTAGTTCTGAAGGATTGCAATGTTGACTTCGTGATAATCGGCGAGGGAGAATATACTTTAAGGGATTTACTTAGGGTACTGGAAAAGGGAAGCAGCTTTTCAGAAATGGATGGTTTAGCCTTTAAGGAAAATGGTGTTATTAGAATTTTGCCGAAAAGAAGTTATGTTCATAATCTGGACGAACTCCCATTTCCAGCAAGGCATTTGCTTCCGATGGAAAAATATTTTAGAATAAATACCCCGATGGGAACTACAACCCGGAGAATGCCGAATACTTGTCTTTCTACTTCCAGAGGCTGTCCTGCTAATTGTATTTTCTGCTCCATTCATACAGTTTGGGGTAGAACATATAGAACTCGGACGGCCGAAAATGTGATTAAGGAAATAGAATTGATTACGAAAGAATATGGAGTAAAGGAGTTGCAATTTTACGACGATAATCTAACACTCGATAGAGCAAGGGCCTTTCGGATTTTTGATGAAATGGTTAAGAGGAAACTCGATTTGTTGTGGACTACACCAAATGGGATTGCCATTTGGGCCCTGGATGAAGAATTGTTGGAGAAGATGAAAGAAAGCGGGTGTTATAAGATAAGTCTTGGAATAGAATCCGGTGACGATTATGTTCTACACCATATAATACAGAAACCTCTCAGCCTCAAAAGGGTGAAACCGATAATCAGTCTATGCAAGAAATTGGGTATGGGCGTAGATGCATTCTTTGTGGTTGGCTTTCCCGGAGAGACCAAAGAGCAGATTATGAAAACTTTGAGATTTGCCCAAAGTCTGAAGGTGGATAATCTGAGTATTACACTTGCTACTCCCCACCCGGGCACCCGGCTGTACGAAATCTGTCAAA
>Ga0315310_10003138_pt1 | contig 10314 bp, 9 predicted proteins | sample TDP5_MG_FD_203630 | JGI IMG/M metagenome (GOLD analysis project Ga0315310, IMG submission 203630) | Freshwater sediment microbial communities from Lake Towuti, South Sulawesi, Indonesia - TDP5 | ecosystem: Environmental > Aquatic > Freshwater > Lake > Sediment | place: Indonesia: South Sulawesi...
ATTCTTAGCCCCTTAGCCACTCCCTTGCTGACCGCTGAAAGCCAGTCTCTCGGAAGAACTGTATCCTTTCCAATTTCCACAAAAACATGGGGGATCCCAGTATCATCGCAAAGGGGAAAACTTCTTTTTCTTGCTATTCTCGCATTTTCTAAAATCTTCTCGAGAACCCATTTCGCACTCTTATCCTTCTCTTTTCGAATAGCATCCCGGTAGGCCGCTACCTGATCTTCCCTGAAGGTCGTCCCTGCCTTGACCAGACAGCTCTCAACCGCCTCTTCTATCCTTTCTCGGCTCAACATCCTTTATTCTTTCTCCACCCGTTGACGTGAGAAAATACTTTTTCCATGGGCAATGGCAATGATCGCCGGAAACCCTTTCACCTCCACTTCATAAAGAGCCTCCATTCCTTCTTCCTTGAAGGCTGCGATCCGTTGAGATATCATCTTATCGGAAAAAAGGGCCGTTACAGGAGGTGTAATGGCAAAGACGGAGTTGTATCTTTTCAACTCGTTAACCGTCTTCGTGCTCAAAGAGCCCTTGCCAAGATGGATTTTCACGCCCGCCCTTGACAAGGTTGAGATGCTTCCCTCAATCTCAACCTTGTTGCTTGTGGTGGGTCCAATTCCAGCAGGACTGACTGCCGTGTGGAAAATGACCGCCCCTCTTAAGTTCACCTTTATTCGGCCCAGACCATTCTCCTCAATGAATCTAACGAGCCGAGGTAATACGGCATCCCTTCCGCAATAGATTCTTCCGTCGATTTCTATGTGGTCACCGATCTTTAAGGTCTTGATCTTCCGGTCATCTATGGGGGTCTGCAATTTGATGGCTCTCTTCATACCGAGGGATCCTTGGTGGCCTGTAATTCTTTGAACCTTTCCATTAGTTCCTTTTCGTCCATCCTCTTCAATCTATTCAATTCTTCTTCAAATTTTCCCTCTTCAATTTCTTTCAGTCTTTGTTTGAGTTGAGGGGAAGGTGGAACCATATGTTTCCCATATATTCTTCTAATCAACAAGGCAATGTTGAAGGGGGCCAATTCAGCGGGGCATCTCGCCGCGCACATCCCACACATCACGCATTCCATGGAAAGCTCAACCACTTTCTCTAAGTCTCCGCGCATCGCTGCAGCGACGTAATTCATTACATCCAACTCCATCGGACATGCTTTGGTGCAAGTATTGCACTGTAAGCATCTCATCAGTTCTGGATATAGCTTGGTAATATTGGAATCGCCAGTCGTAATATTTCTGATGGTATAGATCGCTTTATTGGCTGGCACAAAGGGAAGCTGAACGAGGTAAATGTCAGGTTCTATCACAGTCTGGCATGCTAACCCCACCTTAAGTTGATAGTTACCCTTCTTTCGATATACAGTCACACAGGCTCCGCAGACCCCTCCCCGACAACCGCATCCCCTTTTCAGGGTGTAGCCGGCAAACTCCATGGCCTTCAGGATAGTCAACCCTTGTGGAACCTCATATTTTTTACCCATCACATAAATGGGTATCATTTTGATGATTTCATTTAGCATTTCTACTCTTCTTAACGTCCTTTCGTATGCTGCACAGTCGTTAAGGCTTTTTCAAAACGGTAATCTGGCAGAAGCATGGGTGAAAAAGATCCCGAAGGGATCCCGGATCTTAACAATGACTCATGATATGCCTTTACATGATCGAGGGATAATTTACCAATCTTGACTTGGTTGATCTTTCGGGCCATCTCTATTCCCGCACGTCGGCCGAAGACAAAAATATCCACTAAGGAATTAGATCCCAATCGATTATGGCCATGAACACCTCCTGCCACTTCACCCGCCACATAGAGATTGGGAATGTTCGTCCCACCATTTACATCGGCCAGGACCCCTCCGTTTTGATAATGCTGCGTCGGGTAGACTAAAATGGGTTCTCTGGAGGGATCGATGTCATACTTTTTAAATCGGCCGTGGATTCCTGCAAACCTCCTCAAAAACGTCCCCTCCCCTCCGATCAGTTCGATGAGCGGCGTATCTAACCAGACCCCTATCATTCCAGTGGGCGTCGAAACCCCTTTACCTCTCTCCCCGCACTCCCGGATGATGGCAGCAGAAAGGGCATCCCTTGTCTCAAGCCTATCGACAAACATCTCACCGTCAGCGTTGACCAATTGGGCCCCTTGGGCTCGTAAGGCCTCAGAGATGAGAAGCCCTAACATCTGCTCAGGCCAGGCGATCCCTGTGGGATGATATTGAATGAATTCGAGGTAGATCAATTTCGCCCCTGCTCGATAGGCCATGATCAACCCGTCAGCAGTTGCCCCATAATGGTTTGAAGTTGGAAATCCCTGTAGATGCAACCTTCCAATTCCGCCTGTTGCGACCAAGGTGGCTTTTGCTTGAACAATGCAGTATTGTTCCGTATCGAAGTTGAACAAGACCGCTCCCGCGCATTGTCCATGGTCATCGAGAAGGAGTTCCACGGCAGGACTAAATTCCAGAACATTGATCTCTTTATTTCGAATTTCGTCACACAAGACGCGCATGATTTCCAGACCCGTGATGTCCTTCACAGAGTGAGACCTTTTCCTGGAATGGCCTGCCGGCATATGCGTAAAGTAGGAGCCATCCGGAAGCCGATCAAAATTGACACCTGAACTCGTAAGCCACTCCACAATGAAAGGTGCATCGTTGACCAAGGCTTCCACCAATTCGGGAATATTTTTTCCTCTTCCCCCCGTGATGGTATCGATGTAATGCATGACGGGAGAATCATCAGGTGCTGTGGCTGCACCTATCCCTCCCTCTGCCATGATCGTGTTCGAATCACCTAACCTCAACTTCGTCGCCAATAGGACTTGGGCTCCATGGTCTTTAGCAAACAAGGCAGCGGTCACGCCCGCTCCTCCTGTCCCGATCACCAACACGTCTGTCTGATAGTCCGCCTTATTCAGATCAATGGCATCTGGATTCAATCGACTCGGAGATTCTAATAATGCCACTAATTCCTTTGGAGCCATCCCCCCTTGGTTCGGTCCTATGGGAATCTCTTTTTTCTCTTCTATGCGGAAATCGGGATGATAGATCTCCAGCAGTTTCGCCTTTTCAGCAAATTGCAATCTCGGAAAACTCTGTCCTGTTCGATGACTTCTTGAAGCCTCGATTTTTCTTACAAAATCTTGCATCTCAATGGGATAGGTCATACACCACCATTAAGATTTTGAATATTCTAAGACCACTTTGCAATAGAAGGAAACAAATTGAAAAAAATCATATTAGGATATTTTTGTCTTTGCATATACACATGCTAAATGGAATTTACATTTTTTACCAGGTTGACACTCCTCAAGGGATTCATCAAGTCCGCTCTCGCTGGCACCCTTCAACGATTGAATGAGCTGAAAAATTTTTAAAACTTCCTTTCTCTTTCCATCCACGATGAGAGTGGTAGCGCCTTCGGCACCCTTAATCCCTCCTCGTCCAATGATTTGCGGACGAACCTCCGCCAATGTCTTAACGGCCTCTATCTCTGTATAAATTTCACCACAAATGGGTATCAGGCCTACTGCCATTCCTAATGCCAGATCTACTTCACTTCTTCCTGTATTTTTAACCGCTTCGTTCAAGTTCCCAGGAACCATCTTCTCGATTCCCACAGCTACAATGACTTTACTCACTTCCGACATCATCCCACACCAGGCAAGACCAGGTCTACCTCCTAACGCCCTGCCAATCATCATAGCAGCGTTCCCATAGTGATCAAATGCATTAGCGCCAAGAATGACGATATCCCCCTTTTCAAGTCTCCTCACAGCTTGCTCAAGCTCACCATCTATATTTCTCAAAGAACCCTTCTCAATCATGACACAGTGCCAGACTTCGTCTATCTCTTTGGAGCTTTTTGCCCCCATTGGGGTTACCCTTCCAGAAATCCTGAGGGGTCTCCTACAAAGCTCCTCACTTATGGCCGAAACAGTAGTCCCCCCTTTCAGGAGAATTCTTCCGGTGCGAAATACTCTTTTTACATCAGGTCGTGCAGCTATTCCCTTAGCAATCAACCTCTTCCCTTCAGGTACAGTAAGCGTAATTTGGACCCGCATTGATTAATCCCCTTCTGTTTAAACACCTTCACGAATCACATTTACCTTCAGAAAATAACGACCGTGTCCGCAAAACATCGGATTTTCATTGCTTGTGGGTGACGAGCTGGTCATGATGGATTACTCCGAGAATACCTTTCCATATTCTCCTCGGTTAATTCATTTGGCCTTTCAGAGGCTGTCGTCTCATGAGCCATTGCCAGAGGGCTACTGCAGCGACTAAAGCAATACCAATAAAATCCGACGAAGGGCTAGGATAGACCAATATGAGCCCTCCGGCAATGAGCAAAGACTTTTCTATCCATGATGTCCTACGAAGCAGCCAACCGCTCAACCCTGCTGCTAATGAACCGACTCCTATGAGGGCAGTCAAATTTGTCAGGATGATATTGCTCCAAGGCCCTTTCAGAAGAAGACCTACACCGTTTGGATGAATGGTGAACATGAAAGGAACCAAAAAGGCCGGTAGGGTATATTTCCAGGACATCATGGTGGTCTTATAAGGATCGCCTCCTGTGATGGCTGCTGCTGCAAAGGCCGAGAGGGCTGTGGGCGGCGTGACTTCGGCCAAAACAGCATAATAGAAAACAAACATATGGGCAGCATACTCTGGCACACCGAGTTTGATCATAGCCGGAGCTGTGATGACAACAGCAATGATATACGTCCCTGTCACTGGAACGGCCAAGCCAATCACCCATAGGGCAAATGCAGTAAAGAGAATGGTGACGAAGAGATTTCCTCTGGCCAACTCAATGACGATACTTGAAAATTGCAAGCCCAATCCCGTAAGGGTGACAACACCTACAATGATGCCCGCGCCAGCACACGTAGCGGCCACAGAGAGGACATCAATGGTTCCTTTTTTTAAGGCCTCAATAAGTTTGATTGGAAATAAAGCACTTTCCCGCCGGATGAAACTGAGGACAAAGACGATAACGGTTGACCAAAAAACCGCTAATATGGCAGTGAAACCCAGAAGCATGAACAGGACAATCGTGACGAGAGAAATGAAATGGTAGCCATAACGAAACGTGATCTCCTTAAGACTGCCTTTTCGCATTAGGGTCACTTCTCTGATCCCAAACTTTTTAGCATCAAACTCCACCATCAAGAAGATGGACCAGTAATATAGGATCGTTGGCATGATAGCCATAGTAATGACTTCCAAATAAGAGATCTTCAGGATCTCACAAATCAAGAAGGCTGCAGCACCCATGACAGGTGGAGAGAGAACTGCTCCTAAGCCGCCGGCAGAAAGGAATCCACCGGCTGATTCTTTATCGTAACCGGCTTTTCGTAGCATCGGCCAAGCCACAGAGCCAATGGTTACAGTGGTGGCTACGCCACTGCCTGCTGGTCCTCCCAGAAGAAATGAAGCCAGGATAGATGTCCTGCCGGCACTCGTTGGTTTTCCTCCTGTAGCTGCAAAGGAGAAGTCAATGAAGAATTGTCCAGCCCCTGATTTATCTAAAAAGGCCCCGTAGATCGTGAAAAGGATGATGAAAGTGGCGGCAACATCAATGGGGATGCCAAAGATGCCTTCCAGGGCCATATACATGTGTCCCACGATGCGTTCTATATCGTAACCCCGGTGATTCCAAGGAGGAGGGAGGTATTGCCCGGTGTAAGCATAGACCAGAAAACCGAGGACGATAACAGAGAGAATCCACCCAGTCGTCCTTCGCATCGCTTCGAGGATAAGGAAAATAAGAGTTATCCCCATGATCAGGTCCCAAGTTGTTGGAGTAACAGCACGATAGATAAAATCCTCGAAGTCCCATAGCATGTAGATAATGGGAATGAATGAGAGGATGGATAAGGCCCAATCATACCACGGAATTCGTTGACGTTGTCGTTTTGTTGCAGGGTAAACGAGCATGGAGAGAAAGAGGGTGACCATGACGAAAATGCCACGGAGCATTTGTGTGACCATAGTGGTGGTAGCTGTATAAAGAGCGAAGACTGAAGCGCACACAGCCACTCCAGTGATGATCCATCCTGAAACTCCTCCAAGCTTGCGTGTCCACCCTTCGTAGCGATCAACAATCTCTTGTGCTTTTTCAAGTTCTTTTGGGTTGATACCCTCTTTTACTTTACCACCCGATTGCTCATCCACTCTAACGCCCTTCCCTCTGATCTTCCTACTGTTTAATAGTCACGCCTTTTTCTTTATAGTAGCGAATCGCTCCCGGATGATATGGGAGGGGTGAACCCACTACAGCTTCCTGCAGACCGATATGAACAGCCTCCTTATGAACGAGGACAAGCTCGCTTTTCTTCTCAATAATCAGCTTGGTAATCTGATAGACAAGGTCTTCGTCCATCTTCTCGTGGCAGCAAAAACCAACAGCCACAGCGGCAGTATGCACGTCATAATCAATACCTGGATAGGTTCCTTTAGGGATCACGCCATTGAAGTAAACCGGACCGAATCTCTCCCTCAACTTTGGAACGACCTCTCCTAGGTCTAGAAGTTTTATGCGAATTCCTGGAGTAGCAGCTAAATCCATGATGGCTGCAGTGGGCAATCCTCCTGCCCAATTAAATGCATCAATTTTCCTGTCCTTCATGGCCCCTGCCGATTCAGCCACACTCAGCCGATCGCGCTTGATATCTTTTTCAGGATCGATCCCAACGGCCTCTAATATTCGCATTCCCTTCACCTCTGTTCCACTCCCAGGAGCACCAATCGATACACGTTTGCCACGAAGATCCTTTATTGAATTGATGCCTGCTCCCTCCAGGGCCACAAAATGGATGTAGTCAGAATAAAGGGACAGAAGGGTGCGCAAAGGGATTTTGGCCCTAAATTTTCCTTTTCCCAAGTAAGCATCGTACGACACATCGCCCGGCATAAAAGCCAAATCGGCTTTACGAGCCTCGATCAATTTTCCATTGTCGACCGCTGCTGCCGTGGCCTCTGCAGTGACTTTGACATTAGGGAGATTTTTAGTGAGCATGTTAGCAATGCCCCCTCCCATTACATAGTAAACACCACCTGTTCCTCCTGTGGCGATTGAGAGCGATCGAATCTGTTGCGCCCACAGTTGGCTTGAAACGAGTAAAATTGTAGCAACCCATGCAGCTCCGGTTAATTTCACAAATGAATGCCTGTTGATCATGGCCCTACCTCCTTCCTCACGATTTTTAAAAGATTCAGCTATACCAAACGTATTAAGTAAACTGATAAATAACCCATGACCAAGGAACAATTACCAATATCCAGATACCAAAAACAAATTTTTTGATCATTAGGGGAATCGATTTCAGTTCCTTCAAGCTCTTCTATAGGTTTGACTTAGTCAACCTGATGGGGAACGGCCACTAATGGTTGTAAATATCTCAGATCTACCTCGATGACATCTTCATATTGGGGATTCTTAGGTTGAATGATTTTCAACGGCTGGATCCCCAATTCCGCAGGCCTTGTAGTTGGCACCTCCAGCGCCAACTTTCCCCACCAGGTATAATATCAGATCTTTAGCATGAACCCCCTGTAAAAATTTCCCGTGGATCTCAAACCGGATGGCATGAGGAATCAAAAACCAATTTTTGCCCGTCACATAGCTCACCGCCAGGTCCGTCGAGCCCATTCCTGTTCCAAAGCAACTGAGCGCTCCATAGCTGCAACTATGGCTATCACCTCCGATGACGATTCGGTCAGGATCGAAGAGGGGTTTCCCGATTTCTCCCCAGGCTTCTATTGCAAGAGGGGTGGTGGAATCATGGCTCATGATAAAATCCACGTCGGCCAAAACAATCTCGCCGGCATGGACGCCCCTGCCCAACTTTTGAGAGAAAATCTGCTCAGCTATCGTACCCATTTAATGATACCAAGAATTCCGTTGTTCATTTTTAAATGATAAGCGGGTATATTATAAACCAAAAAGCAATTTTAGAAAACCTGACTCTTTGAATAGAAAGGGGTATTTCAATGGCCCGATTACGCATTGCAGTGCTGCCAGGGGATGGAATCGGCAAGGAAGTGGTGGAAGCAGCTTTTCTTCCCTTAGAAAAGCTCGGATTAGACGCAGAATATCTTTGGGGGGATATCGGGTGGGAATTTTGGAAAAAGGAAGGGAATGCCCTTCCTCAAAGGACGATTGATCTACTCTGTTCCACGGACGTTTGCCTTTTTGGAGCGATCACATCAAAGGCCGAAGACGAGGCCATTCAAGAACTCAATCCCTCTCTGCGGGGAGAAGGAATAAAATATACAAGTCCCATTATCCAACTCAGACAGTTCTTCGACCTTTATGTGAACCTACGTCCATGCAAAGCTTTTCCTCGGAACTCGCTGAACTTCCGAGAAGGAATTGATCTGGTCATCTTTCGAGAGAACACAGAAGGTCTCTATGCGGGGGTGGAGTTCCACCCACTTCCTTCGGAAGTGAGGAGGGTATTGGACCAATATAACCCGGCTATGATGCGCTTTTCTTCCGCAAGTGAAGAGGAGATTGCTGTATCACTCCGTTGGGACAACATTTGGGGCATTTGGGGTCAACATTTGGGGTCAAACCTTCAAAATTCAGATAAGATTCTTCCCTTCAGAAACTCAATCCTTTCTCTCAACCGGCTTTCTTTGTCCAACCTCCGCTCTAACTTCTTTATCGCATCACTCACCGCTGGCCCTTTGATCCCAAAGTATTGCCCTATATTTTTACCCTTTTCACCAGTCAATATTTTTACCAAATAAATAGCTACCTGCCGCCCCTCCCTCCCTTTTACCTTCTTCACCAACTCTTTCCCATCCTTTCCGTAAAACAATTGACATGCCTTGATCACAGTATCAACGGATACTCTCTTCCGAAGCCTTTTCGCTTGAACAATCTCTTCACCAACCTTCATCCTTTCAATCAGTCTTAGTACTTTCGCCTTAAATGCTCCCTCCCCGAGGAGTATCCCCGCTTCCATTTTGGCAAACGGATTCTCATCTTTTCCTTCATCCGCCTCAACAAATTCTCTATAAGCCTTTATCGCCTTATTTCTATGCTCCGAAAAGTATGAAAGCGTCTCTTCTGTATCAACCAATGAATTTTCTACCTTTTGATCGATAAATGCCCTGTAACTCGTCCATGGATAATCCGCCGGCCCCTTAACCAATTTTGCTCTCACAGGATTCAAATGTATGTACCGGCTTAACGAAATCAAATATCTATCTTTGTCCACAATAATCCCCTTAAATCTTCCCTGTAAGAGATGTCCGCTCCTCTGATACTTTCGATTAACATAAACGGTATAGCTCGTATTGATGTTCTGCATGGTCTGGGATAAGTTCGCTTTCGGGGTCTCCATGAGAAGATGATAATGATTATCCATCAATGCATAGGCATGAAGCAGAAACCCATATCTCTCCTTTGTCCGGATCAGTATTTTCAAAAACCTTTCTCTATCCGTGGCATTATAAAATATCTTGTCCCGTAGGTTTCCCCTCGACGTAATGTGGTAAAAAGCATTTTCAAATTCTACCCTTAACTGCCTTGCCATAGCCGTATCCTATTCGATTTGAAAAAATTGTCAATCGAATTTTGAAGGTTTGACCCCAAATTTCCAAATTTCACAAATTTGTGACCCCAAATTTTTCCGCTTGACTTGGATAATCGTGGGGAGGCAACGAGGAAGCTTAAGATTTACCTTGTAGAGGATAAGAAGGAGAGAGATAAAGGATGGCGACAACTGCGATATTACTGAAGCCATGGAAACCGGGGAATTTGTATTTGTATAAAAAATTGAAAAGATTGGTGGCGGTGCAGGGATTTGAACCCCGGACACTGCGGATATGAGCCGCATGCTCTGACCAACTGAGCTACACCGCCAAACGGTTTAAATTTTCACCCAATCTCCTTCAATTGTCAATCAAAAATATCAGAAAAATTCTTCGCTTTTAATACCTGCTTTAGTATAATCTACTCGGATTGCAGATTTTTACCACATACCATTCAATCAATATCTCTTGTGAGGAAAGGAGAAATTTCAATGTATGTTTCCCATTTAGAATGTCCAAAGTGCAGCGCAAATTATGAAAGCGAAAAGCAGATTCAACTTTGCCGATGCGGCTCTCCGCTTCTGGTGCGCTACGATTTGAAAAAAGTGAGAAAGAGTTTTCGAAAGGGAGCCCTGAATTCCAGGAAAGCCAACCTATGGCGCTATTGGGAACTGCTTCCCGTCCAAAAGGAGCAAAACATTGTATCCCTGGGAGAGGGGATGACCCCTCTTCTCTATCTGAAAAATTTG
>Ga0315310_10003139_pt1 | contig 10313 bp, 7 predicted proteins | sample TDP5_MG_FD_203630 | JGI IMG/M metagenome (GOLD analysis project Ga0315310, IMG submission 203630) | Freshwater sediment microbial communities from Lake Towuti, South Sulawesi, Indonesia - TDP5 | ecosystem: Environmental > Aquatic > Freshwater > Lake > Sediment | place: Indonesia: South Sulawesi...
GTAAGGTTTAAAAGTGGGTGTCTCTCTTGCATGAGAAGGGTCTTTTGGACACTGATTCCCGCCTTAGGAAAAAAGGAAAAAGGAAGATCGGGGAAGCCGGAAAGGCGGTCCTCGTCTTAGAAGACGGATCTGTTTTTCCCGGTCAAGGGTTTGGTGCTGTAAAAAGGGTTTCAGGCGAGGTTGTTTTTTCAACTTCGATGGTTGGTTATCCTGAATCGTTGACGGATCCATCTTATTATGGTCAGATCTTAACGCTTACTTATCCTCTTATCGGAAACTACGGTGTTCCTCCGTACCGCACAAAATTCGGTGTTCCATTATATTTTGAGTCAATCGGTATAAAGGTGAGGGGTCTCGTCATTCAAAACCTATGTACAGAGCCATTTCATTACCTTTCTAAAAGGACTCTGGATGAGTGGCTTAAAAGCGAAGATGTTCCCGGCATATTCGGAATTGACACTCGAAGGCTAACCAAGAAACTTAGAGAAAAAGGTGTAATGCTGGGCATTCTAGAGGTATTTGAAAAAGACGAGGAACCTAACATTGATGGTCTCCTAAAAGATGTGAAGGATGTTCCTGATCCAAATGAGGAAGACCTCGTCAGCAAAGTAACGATAAAGAAGCCGGTCTATTACAAGTTTAACGAAAAGAAGAAGATAGCCCTAATAGACTGCGGCTTGAAATGTGGGATACTGCGAGATTTATTCAGGCTTGAGGTTGACATTATACGTGTGCCGTGTAATTTCTCGGCGAAAGAGGTAATGGAATACCGTCCAGGCGGCATCGTCGTAAGTAACGGTCCAGGTGACCCCAAAAAGTGTGCAAAAACCATCGAAACCATAAAAGAGCTAGCGAACGAGAATATTCCGATCATGGGGGTCTGTCTTGGAAATCAGTTATTAGCTTTGGCTCTAGGTGGAGATACCTACAAATTGAGGTATGGGCATCGTTCTCAAAACCAACCAGCTTACGATCTTGAGACAGGTCGATGCTATATAACAACTCAGAATCATGGATATGCTGTTGATTCAGACTCCCTAAAGGAGACAGATCTAAGCGTCTGGTTCATAAACGCGAACGACAAGACCGTTGAAGGAGTGAGACACAAGAGTAAAAAGATCTTCTCAGTACAGTGGCATCCAGAGGCTTCCCCAGGTCCATACGACACTGAGTTTCTCGTCGAAGATTTCCTAAAGATGCTGAGGTGACGATGATGCCGAAATTTGAGTGGGTTCGTAAGGTTGTGGTTCTCGGCAGCGGACCTATAAAGATTGGTGAGGCAGCCGAGTTCGACTATTCTGGAAGCCAATGTCTTAAGGCTTTGAGAGAAGAGGGCATCGAGACCGTTCTCGTTAACCCGAATGTAGCAACAATACAGACCGACCCTCGTTTAGCCGGTAATGTTTACCTCCTGCCTGTGACACCTGAATACGTTGAAGAGGTGTTCAGAAGGGAGAGGCCAGATGGCATCCTATTAGGGTTTGGTGGGCAGACGGCGCTGAACTGCGGTGTTCAATTGGCGAAGTTTGGCATACTCGAAAAGTACGATGTGAAGGTTTTGGGGACATCGATAAAAGCGATTGAAGATACTGAGGACAGAGAGTTGTTCAAGCAGGCGATGATTCGAGCTGAGCTTCCTATCCCCAAAAGTGGGTCCGCAACATCTGTTAAGGGAGCTCTTAAGATCGCAGAGTCTTTAGGTTACCCGGTCATAGTTAGAGTAGCATACACGTTGGGTGGCAAAGGTTCAGGAGTAGCGTATAACGAGAAGGAGTTAAAAGAGATAGTTAACAGGGCTCTGGCACAGAGCATGATAACTCAGGTTCTGGTCGAAGAGTACATAGGACACTGGAAGGAAATCGAGTATGAAGTGATGCGCGACTACAAGGATAACTGCATAACCGTGTGTAACATGGAAAACTTTGATCCAATGGGGGTCCATACTGGCGACTCGATCGTTGTAGCTCCGTCCCAAACCTTGACAAACCGCGAATACCATTTGCTCCGTTCGGTTTCGATAAAGGCGGTCAGAAGCGTTGACATAGTGGGCGAATGCAACATACAGTGGGCGCTCCATCCGAGGTCTGAGGAATACCGTGCAATCGAAATCAATGCCCGCATGTCGAGAAGCTCCGCCCTTGCCAGCAAAGCGACAGGATACCCTCTTGCATACATAGCTGCCAAGCTGGCTATTGGTTACCTTCTTCCAGAGCTGATAAACAAGGTCACTGGAATTACAACCGCTTGTTTCGAGCCGGCTCTAGATTACATTGTGGTTAAGATTCCTCGGTGGGATTTACAGAAGTTTAAGAATGTTGATCCGCATCTCGGTCCCCAAATGAAGTCTATTGGAGAAGTCATGGCTATTGGAAGAACCTTTGAGGAGGCTCTTCAGAAGGCTGTACGCATGCTGGACATAGGAAAAATCGGGCTGGTTTCCAATCCAGAAGATGAGGAAACCGAATCCGCCGAGATGATTAAGGATGTTCTGGGGAACCCAACCGATGAGAGGCTCTTCAAGATAGTAAAGGCAATAAAGATGGGCATTCCGATCCGGGAGATCTATCGGTTAAGCGGAATTGACCCATGGTTCCTTTACAAAATTAGGACCATAATCAGAATGGAGGAAAGTTTAAAGAAAATAAATATTGAAAATGAGGACGCAACGGAATTTATTAGGGAAGCGAAACGCCTAGGCTTCTCAGATAAACAGACTGCAATCTGTGTTAAAGGGAACGAGGAGGAGATAAGGAGATTCAGAAAGAGACACAATATAGTTCCCGTTGTTAAACAGATTGACACGCTTGCCGCTGAATGGCCAGCCCTCACAAACTATCTCTACTTGACTTATCACGGGGACGAGGACGATGTAAAGTTCGAGTCTGGAAAGAGGAAGGTCATCGTCCTCGGTGCAGGAGTATTCAGAATCGGCTCAAGCGTGGAGTTCGACTGGAGCGGCGTAAACACGATCTGGTCGCTTAAGAAGCGCGGAATCGACGAGGCTATCATGGTTAACTACAACCCTGAAACAGTCTCAACAGATTATGATATTTCAGATAAGTTATACTTCGAAGAATTGACGTTAGAAAGAATTCTAGATATATATGAAAAAGAAAAGCCGGAAGGGGTTATTGTAAGCGTCGGCGGCCAAATTCCTAATAATCTGGCTTTAAAGCTAGCGTACTCAGGTGTAAACCTACTCGGCACATCAAGCAAGAGTATCGATTTAGCCGAAGACAGATCGAAGTTTAGTGCGCTTCTCGATGGATTGGGGATTCCTCAACCAAGATGGAGCAAACTTACAACCATAGAGGATGCTGAAAGATCCGCTGAGGAGATCAGGTACCCTGTACTCGTACGTCCAAGCTACGTTCTCTCTGGCTACGCGATGAGGGTTGCCCAGAGCAGAAGAGATCTTAGAGAATACCTAGAGTTAGCAGCCAGCGTCTCGCCTGAACACCCAGTAGTGATATCAAAGTTTGTTAAAGGCGCGAAGGAAGTTGAGGTTGACGGAGTCTCAGACGGCGAGGACACCTTGATGGGCGCAGTGATTGAACATGTTGAGCAAGCCGGGGTTCACAGCGGAGACGCAGTCATGAGTATTCCGCCCCAGACGCTTAGTAGCGATGTCGTTAAGACCATCGAAGAATATACAAGCGCGATTGCTGGAGCCCTCAAAATTAGGGGACCCTTCAACATTCAGTACCTTGTAAAAAATGGTGTTGTCTCGGTGATTGAATGTAACCTAAGGGCTTCCAGATCCATGCCCTATGTAAGCAAGACCAGAGGCGTCAACCTAATTGATATTTCTACGGCGATAATGCTGGGCGACACGCTTAAAGAGTTAGGGATAACTCAGGTTCCTTCCTCAGGACATGTGGGTGTAAAGGTTCCAAGCTTCAGCTTTATGCGGCTCAGCGGGGCTGACCCCGTCCTCGGAGTTGAGATGTTAAGCACTGGAGAGGTAGCTTGTCTAGGTGAAAACTTTGCTGATGCGCTCTTGAAGGCGCTTCAATCTGTCGATTTCACGATTCCGAAGCGAGAAGGGACTGTCTTAATCACCGTTGGCGGGGAGAGAATGAAGAGAAATGTGGTTCCGATAGCGAAGAGTTTGAGGAGCATGGGTTTCAAAATTTATGCAACTGAGCATACAGCTGAAACGTTAAAGAAATCTGGGTTAAATCCCGTGACGGTTCTTCACAAAGTTAAAGAGGCGGCGAAGAAACCGAATATTCTTGATTACCTTCTTGAACGGAAAATCGATCTAGTTATTAACATTCCTGCAACTAACTCCGAGAATGAGCGCACCGACGTTTTGGAGGATGAGTACACGATAAGAAGGCTCGCAGTTGAGTTTAACATTCCAATCCTAACAACGATTGAGTTAGCTTCAGCTCTTGTAAGAGTATTAAAGTATAAGGCAAGCAGCAAGATCACTATACGCTCGTTAAACGAGTATATGGATAGGCTACCATTCAAACATTGGTAGAAAAATTTAGAATCACAAATAGTATGCCATAAAGAGATATCTTAAGCATTAAGTTTCAGGCACTCTATAGATCTGAATTTCATAACGTCATGGACAGAATCGGAGAGGAAGAACTTTGCTTGACATAGTTATCAAAGAATGCAGTAATCTGGATTCCGTAACTGAGTTATTTAATGAACACCAAAATGATCCTTTTACACATTTAGCAAACATATACCTTTTCAAACTGTTTAGCCGTTTGAAATCCTTTAGAGCCTTTGCAGCTGAAGTTGATAGTCAGATCGTTGGATACATCTACACCATGAGGTACATGTATGACCACGGGTGGATTGGAGGACTCCTTGTTCACAAAAGTTTCAGGAAGATGGGTATAGGTACGAGGTTATTAGAGAAAGCGCTCCAATCCCTAGGACACGGGTACATATATCTCTTTGTAGAACCTGAAAATGTAGCTGCAAAGAGGTTTTTTGAAAATGCAGGCTTTAATGCGATCTATAGAAGGCTTAACTACGTGATTCAGGTCCCCTTTAACGAGTCTAGATGCAAAAACAGCGACATAAATTATGAAGTCGAATGGGACGATTTAACTACAGCTTTAGGATTCAAGGAGAGAGGCAGCATCGTGAGCACGGGCTACTATCCTATAAAAGTAACTAAAGACGTTTTCGAAGATCTGAAAAATAGAAGAAAAGTCCTAAAATGTGGTAACGTCTTAGCTATAGTGGAGAATTCGCACAATATAGGCATCAACGGATACACCTTCACATTCAACGACTACATTCTAAAAGGATTATCCATTCATCCGAAAGAGAAAATAGTCGAGGTCAACCCCTTCTATACCAATGCTAAAGTGCCTGACCTTATTAAACTGATAAACAGCCTAGCCCCCGATGTAAAAGTATCTATATGGACCTACCAAGAAGATCCTGTAATAAGAATGCTACCACTGAAAATGACATCAGGTATATTAGTTATGGAACTCCACATGCATTAAACATTAAACAAAAAACTCTTTAAACCCTTCTCCCGTGATCCCCAACTCAATAATAGCTATTCCCACTCTATCGTCGCGGGCGGTTTATGGGTGACATCGTATACCACCCTCGTTATTTGAGGCAATTCATTAGTTATCCTCGTAGAGATTCTTTCTAGGACATCGTACGGAACCCTTGCAAAGCTAGCGGTCATCGCCTCTCGGCTTTCAACAGCTCTAACGGCTAAAACGTAACCATAAGCCCTGGAGTCTCCCTTAACTCCCGTACTCTTCGTGTTCGTCAAAACCGCGAAATACTGCCATAAACCACCCATGAGCTCCTTGTTTTTCTCCACCTCTTCTGCTACGATTCTGTCAGCCTTTTTCAATAATTCGACTTGATCAGGAGTTATTTGCCCAATAATTCTTACAGCTAAGCCTGGACCTGGAAAGGGTTGCCTATGTATAATCTCGTCGGGTAAGCCTAAAGATTTGGCGATCTCTCTAACTTCATCTTTGTATAAGTCTCTTAAGGGCTCAATAATGGCCTCGAATCTTATCCGCGTTGGAATCCCAGCCACATTATGATGGCTTTTGATCTTCTCAGAATGCTTCCTTGCTCCAGACTCTATTCTATCAGGGTAGATTGTCCCTTGTATGAGATACTTTGATCCTGTCTTCTCCGCGATTTCCTCGAAGACTTTTATAAATTCTTCCCCGATTACTCGCCTCTTCTCTTCAGGATCCACCACATCCTCTAATCTTCGGAGGAATCGTTCCCGAGCGTCGATTACGACGATGTTCACCCCAAGATCTGTAAAGGTTTTTTCCACAAATTCCGGCTCACCTTCTCGCATGAAGCCGTGATCAACAAATACCGCCGTCAGATTCCTACCAATAACATTAGAAGCGATGATTGCCCCTGTACTAGAATCGATGCCTCCGCTAAGGGCGATTATAGCTTTTTCTTCTCCAACCGTCCTTTTTATCTCGTTAATTGCCTCCTCTATTATGAATGTAGATTTCCAATTGGCTCGGCACCCGCAGATCTTGAAAATGAAGTTTCTCAACACGGTGGTTCCGTGCTCAGTATGAGCGACTTCAGGATGCCACTGTAGACCATAAATAGGTCTCTTCTTGTGGCGGAATGCCGCGATTGGACAATTATCTGTGTGGGCCAGTATTTCAAAGTCGTCAGGCAGGCTGTAAACAGTATCGTAATGGCTCATCCAAACCTTCTCTTCTCGATTGAGATTCTCAAGGATGTCTATGGGCTTATCGATAGTAACGTATGCTGAACCATACTCTCTTTTAACTCCCTTCTCAACTCTTCCCCCGGATAGGTGTGCGATTAGCTGATGCCCATAACACAGACCGAGAATTGGGAGATCAAGGTTTAGTATCTTAGGGTCAAGTTTGGGTGCATCATCCTCGTAGACGCTCGATGGCCCACCAGACAGAACCATGCCTTTGATGTTGTGTTCATCTCTCACATCTAATACCGCGTCAGCTGTTATATCGCATGGAACTATTTCCGAATATACTCTTTGTTCTCTGATTCTTCTAGCAATTAAGTGGCAATATTGCCCGCCGAAGTCGAGCACGAGTATTGCGTCAAATCTTCTAGGTTGCGATTCTGATTTTGAGTTCTCCAAGATTCTTTTCTCCACAAATAAGACAGATGCTTCGCATTTGGAGATTTGAATGGCGACGTCTGCTATTTAAAGGTCTGCATGGAACTTATTTCCTCAATTGTTCGATTCAGAGTTACTTCTGCAATGTTTCGGCTGTATTCCAAAATTCGTCTTGAACTATCAAGGATCAGCCTTAAGATGGATAAGACGTTTGGATCCAGCTTTTTACTAGACATCAAAATGATAAGATCGTTCTCTAAAGTAACAAACGACTCTAGTTGAGAGATGATCTCGTCTGCATGTTCATAATCCCTTTTGAACATAGCTTTCAAGGATTCTTCAAACAATTGATGCGCTGAGGAATTGAAGTTAAGGATTTGAGAGTATACTTCTTCATCAACAGTTTCTTTTAGAAAGAGAATCTGGTCCTCCACCAGCTTTTTTAAGGTCATCATGTTATTAGCGATGTTCATTGCGTTATCCGCTATTCCTTTTATGTCATTGGCAACGATCCTGTAGCCTAGAAATTCCTTCGACGTTTTAAATCCCATCTCTTTGAATAAATTTTGTTCTAATCCATACTTTAGTTGACGGATTACGTATAGATTTAATCGATTCACATCATCATACGCGTCAACCACGCCTTGGGTTAAGCCACGGTCCATATTCTTTAGCGCCTGGATGGCATCTTTATTCGCTGAAAGGGCTATGATAGCCATTCGCCTAATGGCCTTCTCAACTGGGAATTCTGGATGGTTTATTAGAATTTGGAGAGTGATCTCGGTAGGTGTTTCTTCGATTATTTCTGAGCCTAAAAGCGTATTTCTAACAAGGTTGTTTATCGCCATTTTATGTTTTAAAAAATCTTCTCCTCCCTTGAAACGGATACGTATCAGATCCGCGCTTACGACGTACAGAGAGATTATCTTGCGACATACTGATTGAAGGCCCTCCTTTGGTTCTACGAGGATCCGGTATTCTTTTAGTTTAGGCTTCTCGGCTTCTTTTCTTCCTTCCATTATCTTCCTTGGAACCAAAACTACTGTCGAATCATTCTGTACTTTTAATGCTACTTCGCTTCCTTTTTCTAATCCGATATCTTGCACCCACTCCTTAGGCAACGATACGATGTATGACCCTCTTCCCGTGCATTGAACTCGCCTATATCCAAGGTCTCTTTCCATTACACATTCTCCTGAACACATATTTCATTTATTCTATATAACTTATTATCTTACATATAAATGATTTTCGATAAAGTTATATAAAATATAGTGAACGTATCCGTGGCTTCGCCACGTGGTGAAAACCAATGGTGATAAGAATCTGTAGGGATTGTACGAACTTCGAGGATCGGAGAGACATAGACGGTGCTGCTTTGTGCAAAAAGAAACGGGGACCATACGTGTGCTGCGAAGACTTCGACCCCATAGACGAGACCGTAAACGAAAACAGGTTATACTATAGATTTTGCTTAGAATGCACCAATTTTGAGGATGTAAATGGGGCTCCCCTGTGCACTAAGAATCATACTGCCGGAGTTGCATGCGAAGAGTTCATCGACAGATTCGAAATATTGAGTGAAACTAGACTGAACAATCACATGAAAACTGCGTTATTAGTACACGCGATCAATAGCCACTCTAATCCTTACCCTATACCAGAGTCTTTAATCAAGATTGGTCGAAAAGTCAAGTGGTGAAAGAGGCACAGATTTTTATTTCTCGTTTAACCTCAAAATTTCCTCTCTCGGTAATCTAGAATTGAAAATATCCGTACGGCGGTGGCGAAATCGCTGACTCCTGTTTCCTTGCTCGGGTAGTGGTAGGGTAGAGAAGAATGAAAAGAATCATTGCTAAGGAAGAAGCATGTATAGGATGCAGACTCTGCGAAGTCTACTGCTTAGTGCAGCATTCCAAGTCTAAAGATATAATCAAGGCCTACAAGAGGGAAAATCCTCGACCACTCAGTCGAGTAAGGGTGGAAGAGAACCGGCCATTTTCATTTGGTGTGCAGCGTCGACACTGTGAAGATCCACCTTGTGTTATTGCCTGTCTCTCAGGCGCCATGCAAATAGATGAGGAAAACGGATTGGTGATGCATGACGCAGAAAAATGTATGGGCTGCTGGACTTGCATCATGGTATGTCCATATGGCGCCATCAGAATGGATATTTCAGGCAAGGTTGTGGCAAAGTGTGATCTCTGCCCAGGGTTAGATGTCCCTGCCTGCGTTGCTAACTGTCCTAATGAAGCTCTAATGTATCAAGAGGTGACGCCATAGTGTCAAAGTACGTGATCGTCGGCGGCTCAGCTGGCGGAATTGGAGCTGTTGAAGCCATCAGGGAAGTGGACCCTGTGGGAACAATCACCGTCATTTCAGAGGAAACCTTTCCGCAATATTCCCGCCCCATGATCGCCGATTACCTTAGCGGAGAGGCAGCCCTTGAGAGAATGAAGTATCGTGATGACCATTTCTGGGAGAAGAACCGAGTTCAAACTCTTACTGGAAGAAGGGCTGTGAGCCTTGACCTTGACGAGAGGTGCGTGGAGCTCGATGGAGGTGACAAGATTAGTTTTGAGAAGCTTCTGATCGCCACTGGCGGCAAACCCATTATCCCAAAGATAGAGGGCGGAGACAAAGATGGGGTCTTCACCTTTACCGATCTTTCCAATGCAGAAGGCTTAGCAGCGGAACTTGAGAAGGGAAAAAGAGCAGTAGTTATCGGTGGTGGGCTCATCGGCGTCAGCGTCGCTGAGGCGCTGGTGAAACGTGAAATGAAGGTGACGATCGTGGAACTAAAGGACAGAATCCTTAACCTCATCTTGGATGCGGCGACGTCAGATATAGTTGAGAAGGTGATCAGGGAGGCGGGAGTTTCCATAGTTACTGGCCGAACGGTGCAGCGGGTATTGGGTAGGCGTGATGACGACAATGCTGTCGGTGGAGTCGTCTTGGCTAACGATGAGGAGATACCGTGCGATCTAGTGGTTATTGCTATTGGGGTCGTTCCCCGCACCGAACTCATAGTCGGAACCGAGGTGAAAGTGAAACGAGGAATTATCGTAGACAGGTTCATGCGCACCAATGTTCCTGATGTGTACGCATGTGGAGATGTTGCCGAAGCGTACGACTTCGTTTTGGACGGGAACCGCCTTTTACCCCTCTGGCCTGTCGCTCACCTAGGAGGAAGAGTGGCGGGTTATAACATGGTGGG
>Ga0315310_10003140_pt1 | contig 10309 bp, 6 predicted proteins | sample TDP5_MG_FD_203630 | JGI IMG/M metagenome (GOLD analysis project Ga0315310, IMG submission 203630) | Freshwater sediment microbial communities from Lake Towuti, South Sulawesi, Indonesia - TDP5 | ecosystem: Environmental > Aquatic > Freshwater > Lake > Sediment | place: Indonesia: South Sulawesi...
CATACCGGAGACGATACGGTACTTCGGCAGGAGGAAGAGGATCTTCTACGTTCACTTCAGGGATGTTAGGGGAACTCCCGCCAAGTTCGAGGAGACCTTCCACGACGAAGGCCAGACTGACATGCTGGCGGCGATAAGAGCGTACAAAGAGGTCGATTTCGAGGGGCCTATGAGACCTGACCACGTGCCCATGATGGAGGGAGATGAAAGATACATGGGCGGCCACGCAGGATACACAATGCTGGGCCGAATCTACGCGATCGGCTATATGAAGGGCTTGATTGAAGCAGTATACGGCAAGTCAGTCAGGCAAAGCCCCTAACCAAGCAGGGCGCCACCAGACAGTCTCCTCCTAGAGCCTCGGCCCAGGCCCTGCTGAAGTCCCCAAAACCCTTTGACAGGTGACCTCCAAGGCGAGTGCTCACGGGCTCAAATCCCGCTACGAGGCAAAGGACCGCGATTCCCACGGAAGCATCTTCAAGTCCAGATCCTGGACTCTAGCCGCATATGTGCTCCAAGCTGCGACGCGCCTGATCTCTGAAAGTTTAAATGGCCTCACGGTTCCCTAGTCGCCAGCAGCCCATCAGGGCGGATAACACGCAAGTGATGCTCGCTTGGTGAAGATGCCTAACTGCTTCTGGTGCGGGCGGATGATAGCCCCAGGAGAGAAAGCGGTCAAGTTCCCTTGCCCAAGCTGCGGAAAGATCGTCATCTGGAGATGCGAACGGTGCCGCAACCTAGGCCGGCCGTACAAATGCCCAAGCTGCGGCTTCATGGGCCCATAGAAGGTGCAGGCTCACGGCCAGGGTGCTCGTTTCCATAAAGATCCTGCCTGCAGACCTCGAAGTTGACCTCGTCAAGCTGAAAGATGATATTCAGTCAGCGCTACCGGAAGAGGTGAAGGTTGCAGGTTCGAGGGTCGAGCCGATCGCCTTCGGGTTGAACGCCCTCATCCTGCAGGTGATTCTCCCAGAGGATAGAGGCGGAGACCTAGAGAGGCTCGAAGAGGCGATCCGCGAAACGAACGGTGTAGGCGAAACTGAGACCCTCATGGTCTCCAGGGTCTAAGCCTCCCATGTGAGAGAAAGGTGAAAGCTTAACTCTCGCCTCTCGCTTCTTGAAGCTAGGGGAGAAGCCTCGGACACAGGCTCTCCCCTATGAAGAGACTGACCTGCTCTGATGAAGCCTCAGATGAGGAGAAGTACCTCCACTGAAGTGGAGGCCTCACAGGCCTCGAGGCCCCACTCCCAAGAGAGTAGGGGAGACACCTCGTCCCGCCCTCGGGAGAACGTCGTGGAGCTTGAGTTCGTAGGTAGCCTCCAGAGGATGACGGCCGAGAGGCAGGTCGCCCTCCCTTTAGAGGCAGAAACCATCTTATCAGAGCTCTTAGCGACTCTGGAACGAATATACGGGGTAGGGCTCTCTGGAGCCTCTTCGGCACAGTCTGACAGGTTCAGAGGGCTCCCATGCCTCGTGCTCGTCAACGGCCGAGAGGTATCAGCCCTCAACGGGGCTCAGACCCGTGTGAAGCCGGGTGACAAGGTGGTCTTCATACCAGTCAGCCACGGTGGATAGCCGCCGCACAGCAGAGACCCACTGCTGAATCTCTGTTTGGCTCAGCTCCAAACCATTTAAGAGAATCCAGCCACTCGCCTTACCGCACGAACATGCGTCAGCGTGGGTGATGCTGTTGGAGATCCTGATCGAGGGAGGCACTGTTCTGACGATGGGGCCGAGAGGCATCGTGAAGGAGGGCGCGGTCGTGGTTGAGCGCGGCGAGATCGTGAAGGTTGGCCGCTCGGTGGAGGTGAAGGCCAAGTATCCGCGTTACGAGAGGCTTGACGCAAGGGGTAAACTTGTGCTCCCGGGCCTCCTGAACACGCATCACCACGCCGCGATGAGCCTACTGCGAGGATACGCGGATGACCTGCCGCTCCAAGAATGGTTGGAGAACTGGATCTGGCCCCTGGAGGCACACATGGAGCCACGTGACATCTACTCCGGGGCGGTTCTCACCGCTGTGGAATCACTGCTGGGCGGCTGCACAACCGTCAACACCATGTACCATTACCGGCTGGGGCTGAACGAGGCTAAGGCCTTCGCCGATGCGGGAGCACGAGCCGCCATCGGACACGTCTGCTTCTCCTGGCGGAAGGACGAGGACAGAAGGATGCTAAGAGACCTTGCAGAGAACTGGCATGGAGCCGCTGGCGGCCTGATCCGGGTCACGGTAGACCCACACGCACCCTATACGGTTGACCCAGCCTACATGCAGGAACTCCATCAGACCCGGCTCGACCTGGACGAGAGATTCGGCTCCGCCGGAGAGCCTGTGCTCACCCATTTGCACTTAGCCGAGACGGCTGATGAGGCTCAGAAGGTCGAACGCGCATATGGGTCAGACATCGAGGGCAGCGTCATCCGACACCTCGACAAGCTCGGGGTTCTAGACTCCCATGTCCTTGCAGCCCATTGCGTCCACGTCACCGGCGAGGACGTAGGGGTCCTAGCAGCGAGGGGAGTAAGCGTCTCTCACTGTCCCATCTCAAACCTGAAACTAGCCTCAGGGGTCGCACCGGTCCCAAGGCTTCTTGAGGCAGGGGTCAGGGTAGGGATCGGAACCGACAGCTCGTGTTCGAACAACAGCTCAGACATGTTCGAGGCTGTTAAGATGACGGCGCTGCTCCATAAAGGAGTCTTGTTGAACCCCACTGTCATGAGCGCCGAGGCCGTGCTGAGAATGGCTACGATCGATGGGGCAAGAGCCCTATGCTGGGATCGGAGCATTGGCTCATTGGAGCCCGGGAAGAGAGCGGACATCATCATCGTTGACCTCAACAAGCCTCATCTGACCCCGCTCTACAATGAGTTCAGCCACCTAGCCTACGCTGCGAAATGCTCGGACGTTGAAACCGTCCTCGTTAACGGACGCATAGTCGTAGAGAACCGCCAGGTCAAGACGGTCAACGTGGAAGAGGTCATCAGGCGAGCTGTGGAATCCAAGGAGAGACTGATCGCTGAACTGCGCGGCAACCGTAGGGTAGTTGCATCGCAGAGTCTGGAGAGCTAGACCCGACCTGACTTGACAAGGTTAATAGAGTCACGAGGAGCTGTTGTCAGGCGTAGGAGGGCCTAAGGATGGCTGATTACGAGGTTAAGGACCTTTCGCTGGCCGAGCAAGGAGAGCTGTCGGTCGAGTGGGCGTTGAGGCACATGCCTGTTCTCGAAAGCATCCGAGAGCGGTTTCGTAAGGAAGAGCCGTTGGAGGGGCTTCGCGTCACCGGGTGCTTACACGTCACCAAGGAGACCGCTGCCTTGGCGAAGACTCTCGTAGCGGGCGGGGCGGAGGTGGCACTCTGCGGGTCTAACCCCCTCTCGACGCAAGACGATGTGGCAGCCTCCCTGGCCAGGTTCGGAGTGCGAGTCTACGCTTGGCGGGGACAGACCGTAGAGGAATACTATGACTGCATGAGACATGCGTTGGAGCTGAAGCCTCAGGTCGCCTTAGACGATGGCGCAGACATGCACACATTCCTGCACGTGGAGAAGAGAGAGCTGCTCGCCGATGTCCTTGGGGGAACGGAGGAGACGACCACTGGCGTGAAAAGGCTTAGGGCCATGGCGAAGGACGGAGACCTGAGGTACCCGCTGGTAGCGGTCAACGACGCGAAAAGCAAGAACCTCTTCGATAACCCGGTCGGGACGGGGCAGTCGGCTCTTGACGGCGTGATGAGGGCGACAAACATCCTCATCGCAGGCAAGCATGTGGTTGTCGCAGGCTTCGGCCAGGTAGGCTCTGGGATCGCTGAGAGGGCTAGGGGAATGGGCGCAACCGTCACGGTGGTCGAGGCAGACCCGTTCAGAGCTTTGAGAGCCGCAATGCTCGGCTTTGACGTCGCCTCGATGCGCGAAGCCTCCAAGTATGGCGACGTCTTTATCACTGCGACGGGAAACATCGACGTGATCAGAGCTGAACACTTCGAGGAGATGAAAGACTACGCTGTCTTGGCGAATGCAGGCCACTTCGACGTTGAAGTCAGCAAGTCTGACCTTGACCGTCTCTCCGAAGGGAAGCGACGTATCAAGCCCTGCGTGGACGAATACCATCTGAGGAATGGCCGGAGACTCCTGTTGCTCGGTGAAGGTCGACTCGTGAACTTGGCGTGCGCAGAAGGTCACCCCTCAGAGGTTATGGACCTCTCCTTCTCGATTCAGGCGTTGAGCGTCGAGCACATCGTCAAAAACAGGGGAAGGTTGCCCGTTGCTGTGCTTGACGTTCCCGGTGACATCGACGAAGCGGTAGTCAGGCTGAAGCTGAAAGCGATGCGGATCGAGACCGAAGAGCTTACGGAGAGACAAAGGGAATACCTCGCCTCTTGGAGGGCGGGGACCTAGCCTCTAAGGAAACCGCACTTCGCGTTCGGGGTTCAGGATCTGTCCCCGCCTGTTGCGCGCACCACTCCTTCGCCGTTCCAGATGGGGTTTGAAGTCGGTCTTCCAAGAGTCGAGGGGCCTCGGCTCGACAGGCCAGCTTTAGGAAGTCTGCTTTCTTTCCTCGATCGGCGCGGCGAGGAACTGCTTCAGGGTTTCAGCCATCTCTCTAAGCCTCTTGTCAGCCATAGCGTTGACGGTTCCCTCCTCGAAGCCTCCGTCGGCTTGCCTAGCGCCCGCCTTGGTCCCCGTCAGGATTCCTATGCCCTCGTCTGTCGTCCGCACGGGATAGATGTGAAACTTCCCTGCTTGTACGGCTTCTACGACCTCCTCCTTCAGCATCAGGTTCTGCGCGTTGCTGGCGGGAATCATGACGCCTTGAGTCCCGTCGAGGCCCAGAGCCTTGCAGACCTCGAAGAAACCTTCAATCTTCTCGTTAACTCCACCTATCGCCTGGACCTCGCCCTTCTGGTTCACAGAACCGGTCACAGCGATGCTCTGTTTGATAGGCACGCCTGAAAGGGCTGATAGGATCGCGTAGAGCTCCGTGCTGGACGCGCTGTCACCCTCGATCTCCTCGTAGCTTTGCTCGAAGACCAGGCGCGCAGAGAGGCTTAACGGCTTGCTCCACGCGAACTTCTCGCTCAGGTATCCGCTGAGGATCATGACGCCTTTCGTATGGACGCGGCCGCCCAGCCTCGATTCACGCTCGATGTCGACCAGGCCTTCCCTCCCAAGGCCTATGGTCGCAGTCACCCTCGAAGGTCTCCCAAAGGAGATATCTCCTAGGCCCATGACGGCCAGACCGTTCAGCTGGCCGACCTTCATGCCTAAGGTCTCTATCAGCAAGACGCCCTTCGCGATCAGCTCCTTAATCCGTTCTTGGACCAGGCCTGAACGGTAGAACCTCTCCTCAACCGCTCTCCGGATATGGTTGGCGGAGACATAGCTCGCGCCCTCCTGCGTCGCATAGTAGCTCGCCTCCCGGATCGCGTCAGCCACCTCGGCAAACCGAGTTGAGAGCTTCCCTTGGTTCTCTGCCAGCCTTGAGCTATACTCGACGAGCTTCGCTATGGCCGAGGCGTCGAGGTGTTTCAGGTTCTCTTTCCTGCAGAGCCCGCAGACAAAGGACCCGTATTTCCTGATGTTCTCCTCGTTCCTGTCCATCTGCGTGTCGAACTCAGCCTTGACCTTGAAGAGCTCCCTGAAGTCCATGTCATAGAGGTAGAGCAGGCTGTACGCCAAGGGGTCGCCTATGAGCACCACCTTAACGTCGAGCGGCACTGGTTGCGGCACGAGGCTCTTGGTGGTGATGAAGCCAAGCCTCTCGCCTAGTTCCTCGATCGCGATCTCCCCGTTCTTCAGGGCCCTCTTCAAGCTGTCCCAGGTGAAGAGGTTTCTAAGCAGCTCCTCGATAGGTATCACAAGGTAGCCTCCGTTTGCTTCGTGGATCGAGCCTCCGCGGATCATTGTGAAGTCGGTCGTCAAAGCCCCTAGCTGAGCTTCCTTCTCGATCCTTCCAAACAGCTTGCTGTAGGTTGGGTTCTGTTCGATGACGACGGGCGCGCCCATAAGCTCAGAGTTGTCCACCAAGACATTGACCTTGTACCTGCGGAAAGGCAGTTCTCTGAGCCATGGAAACTGGGCTGCAAGCTGGGCTTGCGACTCAGGCCTGAACTGAGCCAGGTTCTCCACCATATCGTCTCGAACGTTCTCGATGTGGGAGACGACTTCTGGACGCTCCTTGTACTTAGCTACGAGATCGTTGACTATGTGGCCTATGGCGTAGAGGGCCACCTCGCGGTTCATCTTCTGAAGCTCCTCGTTCAGCCTCCTCTCAGACTCCCTGAGCTGCCTCATGACCATGTGAAGCTCAGCCTCAAGTTCGTCCCTGCGGGCCTGTATTCTCTCCCTGAGCTGCGGGTTCAGAGCAAGGAACTCTTCATCGCTGACCGGTTTGCCGCCTACGACCGGTATGATCACGAAGCCAATCGGCGTCATCCTGATGACAAAGCCTGCCCTACTGGCCTTCTCGCTCAGAGCTGAGAACAGCTCCTGCCTCTCCTTCTCGAACCCTTTCGCGATGGACTCCCTCCTCGCCGTGTAGTCGTCACTCTCGAAAGCCCTAGGTATCGCCCTTCGAGCTTCCTCCACGAATCCATCCATGTCCTTCTGGAACTGCCTGGCGCTGCCCGGTGGCAAGCGGAGAGCCTTCGGCTCATAAGGTTCCTTGAAGTTGTTCACGTAGCACCAGTCAGGCGGCACAGGCTTAGACTTGGCCGCCTCCTCCAGGAAGCTTCGAACAGCCGTCGTTCGGCCGGTACCAGGCATACCAGCGACGTAGATGTTGAAGCCCCTTTCGGCGATGCCGATGCCGAACCCCAGAGACCGAACAGCCCTCTCTTGGCCAAGGATGCCCACTAACGGCGTTAAGCCCTCTGTCGTGTCACATCCGACGCCACGTAGCTCGCAGGTCTTCCAGACATTCTGGAACGAGAGTTCAACGGCCATCTCGAACACCCCGGCTCCCTAAGATCACGTTCTAAACCGAATGGTCCATCATCCGGGAGACATAAATACTTGACCCAGCGATGCGACAGAACTCTTAGGGCCCTAATTGGATGAATGGCGCTGCGCCATTTATCTCACCGCGTAGAGGTTAGCAGACTCGTCCGGGACGAGGTAGGCCCTCCCCAAGTGAACAGGTGCCGCTGTCCAGCCTAGCCTCGACTACCGAGAGCCCACTGTGGCTGTTTCAACCAGCCCGTTCATGAGCCAGATGCCAGAGTGTCCCTCATGGAAGACAGTTGTCTTCTCTGGTCGGCGGCTGGTAGCGGTGCAATGGGAGGGTTCTATGGCTTTTCAGCGAGGCCGAGCGTTCGCTTCGCAGCCTTCTCGACCTCGTTCCCAGCGAATCCCTCGGGAGGAACTGGACCCGGCGCGTCGTAATCTTCCGCGGGCAGGTGTGGTGCCTCGAAGGGCGCCTCTTCTCCTGAGCCCCCGCGGACCAAGAATGACCACTCCCCGTTCCTATAGAGCAGCTCAGCCTTTCCACCGAACTGGTCCACGAGCCTTCTCAACACGTCCACGGCTGAGAGTTCAAGATTGGCAAGTCTCGCCTCCGCCACAAGTTCGGAGTCGTGTCCTTTCCCGTAGCCCACCTGATGATCCCGCTGAAGCCGATCGACTAGCGGTTACAAAACCCTTGCCCGAGAGGTACCGTGCAACCTCCATGCAGAAGAGGGATTGTCGCAATCAAGTGCGGCAGTCTCGCCTTCTAGCCGGTCGCAACCAGTCGCTCGGCTCAAAGCGGCTGCTTGCGTCGATCCCTGAACTGCTTAGAACTGCATTGGACAGATGCGGGCCAAGGTTTTCTGACTGCTAGGCCTGATCCGTTGAACGTCGCAGAGAAGAGGCCCACTCCGAGACCGCCTGAGTGAGCCGGCCTACAATAGAGGATTCGTCTTGAGGAGATCTCCGCTCATCGTTGCCTTCGCGGCCGTACTGGTTCTTCAGGCGTTGCCTCTTTGGGAAGCCGCCTCGACTGAAAAGACCATGGTCAGGGTCATTGTAGGGCTGAGGCCCATGCCTTCCGGTCAGCCCGCAGCTCCGTGGACCAGCCCGACGCTGTCTGAGCTTATCAACGGTTATGGTGGAAGAGTTCTAGACGCCTTCAGCTCCATGCCTGCGGTCTCTGCCCTTGTTCCGACCTCAGCCCTCAACGACCTGAGGTCAAGGCCTGAGGTGGCCTTCGTCGAAGAGGATGAGGCCGGTGGAAGCTCCGAGGACATGGTAGGATGGGGACTCATATCGGTGTACGCCCCAGCCGCATGGAACTTCTCGACCGGACGCGCGGTCAGGATAGCGATTCTTGACACTGGCATCGAGGACGACCATCCGGACCTTAGACAGGTGGTCAAGGGGGGCGTAGACTTCACTGGCAGCGCGCACGGTTACAGGGACGTTCAAGGCCACGGGACCCATATGGCTGGGATACTTGCCGCATCGAGGAACGGGTTTGGCACCGTCGGTGTTGCCTACGAGGCTGAGCTGTACGCTGTGAAGGTTCTCAGGGACTCAGATGGATGGGGCTACTACAGCTGGTGGATAAAAGGCATCGAGTGGGCCGTGGAGAACAACATGCAGGTTGTCTCTATGAGCCTTGGAGGAACCACCGACTCTCAAGCGTTGAGAAGAGCGGTGGACTCAGCGTACTCGAAGGGTTTGCTCATAATCGCCGCTGCTGGCAACGCTGTCAACGGTTCAGACGCTGTCCTCTATCCGGCCCGGTATGAGTCAGTGGTGGGCGTGGGAGCGGTCGATTCAGCCAACCGCGTGGCTGACTTCAGCAGGACAGGGCCGGAACTAGAGCTCGTCGCCCCCGGAGTCGGTATATACACCACTGCGTTAGGCGGTTCGTACGTGTACAGCTCTGGCACGAGCGCCGCAACTCCCTTCGTGGCTGGCGCCGCCGCGCTTGTGTGGGCGGCTAGTGAAAACCTGACGAACGCCCAGGTGCGTGGCATACTCGATAGCACCGCTTACGACCTTGGGCCGGAGGGACGAGACCCCTCCTACGGATATGGGCTCTTGAACAGCCTCAACGCCTTGACTGTGGCAAGCAGCGGTGGGGCAAGTAGCCCACGAGGAACGACTGCGGACGACACGCTAGCAAGTCTGCATGGAGCCACCGATGGTATCGTCGAATCCTCTCTTGTAGGTAGCCGCACCGTTGCCGTCACTCAAGGAAGCTATGCGGCGCTCTCATTGACCCTAACGGGCGCGCAGCGTGAGAACAGAGGGCTAACAGTGTCGCTCTCTGGCCTGCCGTCAGGTGTCTCTGCTAAAGTCAGCAAGACCCCTTGCATTCAGACCGCCGATAGCGCAACGTTCAAGGTTGTGCTAGTTGCAGGCCTGAACGTTGCTCCGGGCGAATACACGGCGAGTATCCTAGGCGTCAGCGATGGTCAAAACCGCTCCCTGCCGCTTAGGATCGTGGTCCAAGAGAACTCTCTCGTTCGCTCCGCGCTGAGCTCGTTCTTCCAGTGGATTGATGCGGTCTTGCAGCCATTGGAACCCGCTAGAGGAGTATAGCCTAGTTGGACGTGACCTGCATGTCTACCCGAGTCGCTCGCAGACATCCTCGTGGCTTTCGGGAAGCCACCAGCATGTCTCCGTGCCCTGCTTACGTATGGTTTGGTGGAGAGTTCAGCATGGTTTAGTAACTGCTTAACTCCTGAACACATAGTGTTGGGGTGGAAACCCGTTATGGCAACGTATCAGGCCAAGCGTGGCCAAGTCATTGTTGCAGGAACGCTCATGGTTGCAATCCTAACCCTGTCTCTGACTCTTACGATCTACCAGATGTCGGGCGTAAAGGAGGACCTCCGCGCCACACCTGTTAGGGAAACGGTTCTAGGCATAGCCAGCGACTTGGACAGAGCGCTCACGTACGCGCTCAGCAACGCAAGCGGAGTTTACAGGTCGTTGTGGACTCGCCCTGAGATTCCTGTTGAAGAGGCATATCAACAGGCGAACGAGTCGGGTCGAAGGTTCCTTAGTACTTGGAAGCGGAGCCTCCTTACAGTCTACTCGAACCTTGGCGTCGGGCTTGAATACGCGAACGAGAACTTCGGATTTGACTGGGACGGGACGCTCGGTTGGACCGGCGCTAGTTGCATCGTCGACCTGAACATCTCGGCATACGGCTTCACCGGGTGGATCGCGGACAGGAGTAAAGCCATCAAACTCAGGCTCGATCCGGACTCAATAGCCCCGAACCACGAGAACAACCAGACAAGGTTACGCTTCTCCGTTAGCGACGAATGTGCAGGGCAGAGCCGCCCGATATCAGACCTAAGTCCCGAGAACCTCGGCA
>Ga0315310_10003142_pt1 | contig 10308 bp, 8 predicted proteins | sample TDP5_MG_FD_203630 | JGI IMG/M metagenome (GOLD analysis project Ga0315310, IMG submission 203630) | Freshwater sediment microbial communities from Lake Towuti, South Sulawesi, Indonesia - TDP5 | ecosystem: Environmental > Aquatic > Freshwater > Lake > Sediment | place: Indonesia: South Sulawesi...
GTGTCGAGTTTTTCGATGAAACCTATTATCACTCGCTCTCCAGTCTGTTTGGTGCAGACCGTTCCGAATTCGTTGAACAAGTGAAAATGCATCGGCAACTCATGAAAGATCTGTTCAATTATGAGCCGAGAATTTTGGTTAACACCGAGTGCATTTACAACAACCCAATCGCAAGGCTAGCGGAAAACTTAGGCTACGAAGCCATGATTACCGAAGGCGTTGAGCGAGTGCTCGGTTGGCGCAGTCCTAACTACGTTTACAAGGCCAAAGACTCGAACCTGCGAGTTCTTATGCGCAACTATAGGCTTGCTGACGATATTGGTTTTCGTTTCTCCGCTGGTTGGTGGAACGAGTACCCCTTGACCGCCTGTAAATACTCTAGTTGGTTAGCAGCTTCGCCTGGTCAAGTTATCAATCTATTTATGGACTACGAAACCTTGGGCGAACACCACTGGCCAGAGAGCGGAATCCACGAGTTCCTGAGGTGGCTACCCGGCGAAGTGATCAAGTGGCAGCATCTAAACTGGGCTACTCCAACAGAGGTTGTGAGGAGGCATCACCCGGTTGGAGAAATAGATGTTCACGAGTATTCGTCAATCTCTTGGGCAGACTTGGAACGCGACATCACAGCTTGGTTGGTTAACCCGATGCAGTGGATATGCTATAATCAATTAAAGCAGTTGGAACCGATGGTCAAACAAATCGGTGATGCTGACCTGCTGAGACTGTGGCGTTACTTCCAGATGAGCGACCACCTCTATTACTTGAGCATCAAAGGCGGCGGACCGGGTGACGTTCATAGCTACTTCAATCCCTTAGGCAGTCCCATTGAAGCCTTCGCTGTCTACTCGGGTATACTCTCAGATTTCGAAGCCCGAGTGATGCGAGAACTGGAAAGGCCCGAGTGGGTCGCTAGAAGAATACTGCGACAAATTCCAGTTGAGAGAGGTTTCACATTCTTCTACGAGTTTGCTCGACCCACACAGGTGACAGTTCAGAGCTTAGGTGAGTTTCTCTCAGGCCTAAAAACAGTCGACATCAAAACGATAGAATTTCACACAGAACGAGGAGACTTCGAAAGATGGATAAGACAAGTGGTAGGTGATGACACCCTAGCGGACAGCCTGACGCCCCTAACAAATGAGAAGTTGAGTGGAGAAAAACTTAGAACAAAAATAATCGGCGTAGTTCAACAAAGAATAAATGAGCTGAAGGCAATCGCGAAGCTACCAAAATAACTCTCAACGAAAAATCTTTTCCCAAAAATGCATTGTTGTTAGGGCGTTACCATGTGATATATATAATAAGTTAAACAACAAATTACGCGGAGAAACTTCAAACAATGCAAGCAGTTGTGATGGCCGGCGGAGAGGGAACCCGTCTTCGCCCTTTAACCACGAATCGCCCCAAACCAATGGTGCCTATAGTAAACAGACCAATGTTAGAACACACAATCCACCTTTTGAAACAACACGGGTTCAAAGAATCGGTCTTAACCCTTCACTATCTTCCAAATGTCGTAAAAGATTATTTCCAAGACGGCACCGAATTCGGTGTCGGGCTCAAATATTTAATTGAAGAGAAGCCTCTGGGTACAGCTGGAGGCGTGAAGAATGCCGAGCGATTTCTCGATGGGACTTTTTTAGTCATCAGCGGAGATGTGCTGACAGACATCAACTTGTCGAAGGCGCTCAATTTTCACAGGCAAAGAGGGGCGACCGCTACTGTTGTTTTGACGCGGGTCCCAAACCCGATTGAATACGGGATAGTTATAACTGATAAGGAAGGACGGGTCAAACAGTTTTTAGAGAAACCGGGCTGGGGAGAAGTCTTCAGCGACACCATAAACGCGGGCATCTACATTTTAGAACCAGATGTACTCAAGCAGGTGAAACCGGAGACAGAGGTTGACTTTAGCAAAAATCTCTTCCCGAAGCTATTGGAGCAGAACGAACCACTCTATGGATATGTTGCAGAGGGTTACTGGTATGACATAGGCAACACTGTTCAATATCTTCAAGCCAACCGAGATGCCTTGCAAGGGCGCTTAAAAGTGAAGATTCTTGGCCGCGAAACAAACAGGGTGTGGGTTGAGGAAGGTGCGGAAATAGAGAGTGATGTGGAAATAAATCCCCCGGCGTTGGTAGGAGCAAAAACTCGTTTATGTAAGAAATCTGTGATAAGCGACTTTTCGATCATAGGTGAAGGGGTCACAATCGACGAGAGAGCATCAATAAAGCGGTCGGTCGTGTGGAACAACACGCTCATCGGGTCCAAAGCAGACTTAGTCGGATGCCTAATCGGTGAAAAAAGCCACATCAGAGACGGAGCAACCATCTTGGAAGGTGCAGTTGTGGGGGACGAATGCGTCGTGGGACGGGGCGCCACAATCAAATCTGGGATGCGTATATGGCCGGGCAAGATGATTGAGGCTGGATCAATCGTAAATATGGACTTGAAGTGGGGTATGCGATGGATGACCTCACTTTTCGGGAGCCAAGGAATATCTGGCTTAGCCAACATTGAGATCACTCCCGAGTTTGCCTCTAAGTTGGGTGTTGCCTTAGGCTCATTTCTGGGCAAAGGCGCTGGCGTTGTGGTTGGACGTGACACGCATCGCGTCTCAAGGATGGTGAAACGTGCATTAATGGCTGGATTAACCGCTGCAGGCGTGGATGTCAACAACCTCAGAATTTGTGCGGCACCTGTGACTAGGTATATGATCCGCAGTTTAGGGGCAAACGCTGGTGTTATGGTTGGCATGTCTGAAATTGACCCGAGAACAGTTAACATTCGGTTTTTTGACTCGAATGGAATGGAGATAAGTCGAGCCGCTGAGAGGAAGGTTGAAGGCATTTTCTTCAGAGAAGAGTTTCAGCGTGTGCTAGGCGACGAGGTTGGAGACCTTATTTACCCCGCTAGAACAGTGGACTTTTACCGAAAAGACCTGCTGAAATTTATCGACTTGAAAACCATACGAAAGGCTGGATTGAGCGTCGTCATAGACTGCGCCAACGGAGCTGGTTCGTCTGTGACCCCGGCAATTTTGGGGGAACTAGGGTGTCAAGTTACTACGTTGAACGCTAGACTCGACGAACTCGTTGGACCCAGAACCTTTGAGCAGGTGCCCCCATCCATTTCCAACCTAGCTCGCGTCGTTAAGGTGTTGGGAGCAGACATCGGAATTGCCTTAGACGGAGAGGCTGATCGTGTCATGTTCGTCGACGAAGAAGGCAATGTGCTTTCCGGAGATACTTCCCTCGCCCTGATTTCCCGTGAAAGAGTCAGGGAACACAATGGAGGAAAGGTAGTTGTGCCAGTAAGTTCATCTCGGATCATAAATCGGATCGTTGAACCCCAAGGTGGAGAAGTCATCCGATGCAAAATTGGCGCAAGGTCCCTACTCGACACAATCACACAGTATAAAGCCATTTTTGGCGGAGAAGAAACCGGCGGCTTTATCTTTCCAGAGTTTCAGAATGGGTTTGACGGCATATTCGCCTCGGCAAAAATGATTGGTTTCTTAACGGAGGAGAACATTAAGTTGTCGAGGCTCTACAGTGACATGCCGAACCTTTACATGGCGAAGCAATCTGTTCCACTTTCTCTGGAGCTTAGAGGTCGCATAATGCGCAGTCTAATCGAAGAGTTTGGAGACCGGCAAATTGACACAATCGACGGAATAAAAGTTTTTTACGATGACAACTGGATTCTGATGCACCCGAGCTTCGAGGAACCCGTTATCAACTTATACGCAGAAGCGTCTAGCAAGGAAGCAGCGCACCGGCTGATCCAAGAGTATGCCGAAAAAATCCGTGCACTATCAACCTAACCCTGATAGAGGAGGTCAACGAGAACGCCAATGAAGATAGCCATGATTTCATGGGAGTATCCACCAAGAATCGTGGGAGGAATCGCCCGTCACTGCGAAGGCTTAGCTGATGCTCTCTCTAATCTTGGGCACGAAGTGCACGTTTTCACTCTAGATTTTCCAGGTGCACCAGACTACGAGGAAACAAAAGGCATAAGGGTTTACCGTACCCGAAGCGAGGTTGGGCACCCCAACTTTCTCACGTGGGTTTTGCTTTTCAATCATTTTATTGAAAAGCGATTAGCGGGCGTGAGCCAAATCGTGGATTTTGACGTTTTGCACGTGCATGACTGGTTAACCGCTCCATCAAGTATAGCCTTTAAACACTTCAGCAAGAAACCCTTAGTATTTACTGCACACAGCACAGAGCATGGACGGTCAGGATTGCACATACCTGATTCATTTACTATTGACGGCATGGAGTGGTGGGCAACCTACGAGTCGAACAAGATTATCGTGACCAGCGGCGCCATGAAGGGAGAGGTGTGTGGTCATTTTCACGTTCCTGACAAAAAAGTGGAGGTTATCCCCAACGCCATCGACCTGAGCAAGTATCAAGGGTCTGTTGACCGTTGGGCTGTGAGAAACCGTTACGGAATTCAGCCGCATGAAAAACTTGTTCTGTGTGTTGGGCGTTTGGTTCCTCAAAAAGGGATTGAATATCTACTTCACGCCGTCCCCATACTTTCTAGGACTCGTCCTGAGGCAAAGTTCATAATAGTCGGTGACGGCTGGTACAGGGATCATCTAGAATGGATTGCTAATACCACCGGACAACGGTGGAAAATCACGTTCACGGGTTTCATTTCAGACGGTGAATTAGTTGCCCTTACAAAGACCGCGGATGCACTGGTTGTTCCCTCTGTATACGAGCCCTTTGGGATAGTTGCCTTAGAAGGCATGGCTGCGGGAGTGCCAGTCGTTGCAAGTCAAGTGGGCGGCTTAACAGAATTCATAGAACACGATCGCACCGGAGTCCTAGTATATCCGAGAAATCCCGAGTCGATTGCATGGGGCATAGAACACGTCTTGTCCAACCCAGATCACGCTAGGTGGCTGGCTCAGAACGCGGCGGGAGTTGTGCAAAAAACTTATGGCTGGGAAGCAATCGCTAAAAGGACGAGCAGAGTATATAAGGAGGTTATAGGCTGAAGCGGTGAAAAACATGAGTTACACGCCTCTTCCACCAGTGCCAGAAGAGTATCGCGTCCTATCTATGATGCACAACATAGGCGCCATAACACCTGAGAGGTCTCTGACCCCAGATGAACTCGCCATGTGGACAGGCATCGAAGTTGCAACCGTCAAAGACTGTCTGCAAAGACTCAGAGAACTAGGCTACGTGGAACACATTGATGTCAGCGGAGTTGAAAAATACCACGTCACAAAAGTCGGCATAATGAAAGTCTTAACCCTCTACAGCTAGGCTGATACTAGATTAACTTTGCTACATTATCTATGAATTCTTTTGCCTTTGAAATCCACTCTCTAAGATTGGCGCATTCGCCGTGGCAGAAGCATTCTCCATGTAGGTGTTCAAAAAGCACGTAATATCTGCTTGAGAGGCTCGCTTCCACGTAGATTTCGTCTAGGGTTTGAATATAAGATTTCTTTCTTCTATTATTTCTAGATTCCTTTCTCTTCTTCCAACATAGCCTCTCTCAAATGTTTGGCAGCGTCTTCAGGCGAAACCACGTTTATGAACATTCCTGTGCTCTTTTCGAAACCAGCCCAGATAGTCAGTCGCGGATACACTTCCAGGTGCCAATGATAATGATCGCATGCCCCACATGTTATTTGGTGAAAACCAAAGTTGTACGGTGGATCGTTAAGCATCGAGTTCAAGCCTCCAAGCGACACCCTTAAGGCTTTAGCCATAGAATTCACTTCGGTCCGCGACAAATCCAACAAACAGCATTGATGCTTTTTAGGGAAAATCCAGAATTCAAATGGGTGCACACTTGCCCAAGGCGCGAGAATTGTTAAATCTTTATTTTCCCATATGAAACGGGCACTAATGCTCTCTTTCTCAACAATCTCGCAAAAGGCACACTCCTTACTTTTCTTAAATCTATCTTTGCTCACTTTCAGTTCTTCTTCCACTACTCTGGGAATAAATGGGGTGGCTATCAACTGCGTGTGCGCATGCGACAGAGACGCTCCAGCCTCGAGTCCATGATTTCTGAAGATTGAAACATACTTCACGTAGGGTTTTGAGGACAATTCATGCAAACGTTCAATGTACGCGTCAACAACGTGGATTAATTGGGAGACACGCGCCACCCCTGGGTGTTCGTCGTGACGGGGTGACTCCACTAGAACTTCGTGGTGCCCAGTTGCCCTCTCAAGCATGAAGTCGCCTCTCTCAACCTTACTGGTTTCTCCTTTTTCTGGAGGCGTGAACGCAGGGTACAGATTTGGAACAACTCTTATCAGCCAGTTCTTGTGACGCGGACCATCTCTGTCACTTTCTTTTTCTATGCCTCCGTTTGTGGGCAAGTAGACGAGAACTGCCGGTGGAGTCATATGTTCGTTTCCTGGGTCGAGGGCACATACGCCTTCTTGTCTCTTTTGTGGCGCTTTTACGAAATCTGTTGGACGCTTTTTCCTCTGCGTAGCTATGACGGTCCAGCGGTCGAGCAAGTAGTCTTTCCGCATCTCGTTAGCAGCAGCATACATCGGGTTTTTCGCTTCCAGCAGAAGAGTCGGTGTTAACGTTTTTTAGGTTTTTGGGATTCCAAAAGCTCGTTGTAGAGTTGAATAGTCTTTTTGGCGATTATGTCCCAAGTGAACTCTTGGAGTACCCTCTTCCTTCCATTTTGCCCTAGCTGCAGTCTGTGTTGAGGATCCTGCACTGCACTGACTATTCCCCAAGCGATGTCTGTGGGGTCGTTTGGGTTCACGTGGAAGCCACATTGTTCTTGACCAGTGGGAACAACGAATTCGCGCATCCCACTCACGCCGCTGGCCCCCACAACCACTGGCTTCTCCATGCTCATGGCTTCTAGGGCAACTATGCCAAATGGTTCGTATATGCTAGGGAAAGCGGCTACGTCGCAGGCTGCGTAGTGGGCTATTCGCTCCTCTTCGGGTACGAATTCGAAGCGGAACTTCACCACATCCTGAAGTTTGAGGTTTTGCACTAAGCGCTCTAGGTACTCGCGCATATCGCCCAGACCTACGATAATGAGTTTGGCATTTGGCGCCTTTTCCAAAACGTGAGGCATCGCTGCGATTAGCTTGTCTACGCCCTTGACCCAGACGAGTCTGCCTAAGAAGAGCACCATTGTATCATTGTCTTTCAACCCGTATTGTTGCCGCACCTCTCGCACTTTATCGTCGCTGACTTGATCTCGACTGTACTTTTGAGGATCAACAGCGTTGTGAACCACTCTAATCTTTTCGGCTGGGAAACCCAATCCGATCAATTCGTCTTTCATGGCGTTGGAAACGGTTACTATCATGTCAGCTGTCTGTGCTGCCCTCAGTTCGATGTTGCTCACAACTTCAGAGCCGTTGCCCATTGTTCGCCCCTTCTCGGTAGAGTGCACGTGAAAGGCGAAGGGCAAATCGAGTTCGCGCTTTATGGCTATGCCTCCCATGGCTGAGAGCCAGTCGTGAGAGATTACTATGTCGTAGAGGAATCCCTCGCTTCTGACGAGTTCATTGACCATTTTTGACGCTGTTAAATAATTGTAAACCAAGACTTTGGAGAAATGATGGATTCCTCCCCTCTCCCATTTTCGGACGTCTTCAGCGATGACATCTGGCAGGGAATCTGAAACATCAACGTGCAGTGGGCGATGAATCTCGATGCCTCGCCAAAGCTCCCTCGTTGGAAGACTCCCAGTGTCGTCGTTCATGGTGAAAATTGTGACATCATGGTCTAACAATACGAACCTCCGTGTAATCTCAGCGGCGTATGTGCCTAAGCCTCCAACGATTTTGGGAGGATACTCGTACACCAACACGGCCATCTTCAACGCAGACTCGCTCCGAAGGGTTTGTTTGCTCTTTCCCATTATAGGATTGTGTGGTATAAGCTCTATGTAACCAACTTCTATTCAAAAGTTGCGCAAGGATGCAAAAGTCTGAAAAGTACTATTTACATAAGTGAAGGAGCAAACCTCCTGTTTGAGGCGATTATAAGGTGTCTGAAGTGAAGATGCACACGGCAGTTTGTGCCGAGTGTGGAAAAGAATGCGAAGTTCCATACAAACCCGACGAGGTGACGCCTGCATACTGTCGAGAATGCTATTCAAAAAGAAAGTCTGAACTCCCAAAAGAGGTGTTCCAAGTTTTAAGTAAGCCCAATAGGGCAATTAGTCCAGCCGTAATTGTGGCGACGGTAGATTCAGATGGAACTCCCCACACTGCGCCCTTTGGGAGTCTACGTGCGATTACACCTAAATTACTCCGGTTTGCTTCTTGGCGAGGTCATGACACCTACAAAAATCTTTGTCATGATGGACGTGTGATCGTGACTTTCCTTACTCCACCAAACATCGCAGTGAGCATCCGGGGAATTGCAAAGGTAGTCAGGGAACAGATGAACGCAGACAGCAATTATGCCGTTTTGGAAATTGAGGTTCAGCCAGTAAAGTACGACATGGTCCGTATAGTTACTATTGATGACACAATCAGGATTTCTCCTCGAGGAAAAGAAGCCACGAAATGGTTCCAAGCAATCGTTGGCGAAATAGAAGAAATGTAGAGAGATAGATTAAAATTTCTCTCTTCCAAGACTTCTATACTAAAAAGACTGTTGTTTTTTCATGGAGAATGTATAAAAAGACTGAAAAGGCACTTTGACGTATTCTTATGCTTTGGCGTTAAAAAGAAGGTGTATCTGAACAATGGGTTTAGTTGAGGCTAAGATAAAGATTCTTGAAAAGCTGTGGGAAGAGAGGCAGCCCATAAGGTCGAAGGATGTTGCACAAAAAATGAATCTGGGCATTGCCGCAACTACGATGCATCTCTTGGGGCTAAAGAAGGGGGGATATGTCTCAACGCCCCAGCATGGCTACTATGCTATAACGGAATTAGGCAAAGAAGCTATAGGTTTGCCGAAAATAGATAAGTCTCACGCCGCAAGGATTTTGAGCAACCAACCACACGACAAAGCCTTCCATTTCTACACTGGCATTCACCAATACACACACACTATCGCTCACAGTTTGGCAGATCTTGGCGAGAAGCTTCAGAAAATTGATGTTAAGTCGATCGAGTTTCATGTTCCACGCAAGGATTTTGAGCACTGGGTTCAAGGTCTGGGCGATGTGGAACTGGCTAAGAGGTTCGGCTTGATTCGTGGCATGCACTTACATGGAGAAGATTTAAGGACAAAGGTGCACGAGGCTGTAAAAAACCGTTTAGAAGAGCTAAAACACATTCACGGCTAAATGAATCAGCCATGATCTTAATCGCGCCATCTTTGAAAAATTCGTAAAACGAGAAGGATACGGCTAAACGGAGATATGGTTGTCGACCTAGAGTGTTCAGGCGTAAATCGAAGAATACTATGAACGGAATTCCGGTTGCACGTGAAGAGTTCTTGAAAGCGAAACCAGTGCGCCATCCTGATTCAAAGTGGGACGAAGATGAGAAAGGTCTGCACGTGAGGATTCCTCGAAAACGAACGTTATTGTTTAGACTTTTTTCGAAGTTTCTTCCATTAACCCGAGAAAGACGAGTGTTGTTAGACGAGCAAGGTGCGCTTGTTTGGAGTCTCTGCGACGGAGAACACCAGATTAAAGAAATTGCGAAAAAATTAAGTGAACGCTATGACATGCGGGTATCGGACGCTGAAGCCGCCTTAGACCTCTATTTTGTTCAGCTCTCGAAGCAGGGTCTAGTCGGTTTTGTTCTCCCAGAATCAGCAAGGAAACGGTACCACAAGAGATTCGACAGCACAAAAAAGACAAAGAAGAAAAACAGAAGATGATGGTTCATCGCGTTGTTTTGGACTTAACCATAGATCTTCGGACTTTTCTTTTGTGCAAGATAATGTATGTTGTCGTTATAACGACTAGGGTCACTAACCCGAGGGAGAGTATATAAAAGAACGGAGATAGAGGTGATGGAACCGACGGCAGTGTGACGTTTCCCCCAATGAGAATGCTTGCCCATAAGGCATCCACCTGAAGGGTGATTTTTCCCCCCTCAACCTTGTATGTTTTATAGTTGAGGACATCGGTTAGGTTAGAGCCCTCTGACAAAAAGTTGGTGAGGTTTAGGGTAACAGTCTTTTGCTTGTTGCCATTGTTGTACACAAGAACCGCGATGGGATTCGTGGAGTTGTCTTGGCGAACCAGAGTGTAAATGTGATTCGCATCGTCAACCAAAAAAGTCGATAGTGAGCCTGTTCGCAGAACCGAGTAACTCTTTCGTATTGAGATGAGCCTCTTGTAATGCTCGAGCATGCCAAAGTCGGGAGA
>Ga0315310_10003144_pt1 | contig 10299 bp, 9 predicted proteins | sample TDP5_MG_FD_203630 | JGI IMG/M metagenome (GOLD analysis project Ga0315310, IMG submission 203630) | Freshwater sediment microbial communities from Lake Towuti, South Sulawesi, Indonesia - TDP5 | ecosystem: Environmental > Aquatic > Freshwater > Lake > Sediment | place: Indonesia: South Sulawesi...
GGTCTGCCACCTCGCGTAGCAGCAACACCCCGCCAGCTTGTGCTATCGCCTCTACGATCAACACCCCCGGCATCACCGGCTGCCCGGGGAAATGCCCGGCGAAGAACGGCTCGTTGATGCTTACGTTTTTCACCGCCACGATGCGCTTACGCGGCTCAAGTTCCAGCACCGCGTCCACAAAGAGAAACGGGTAACGGTGCGGCAGAATCTTCTGAATCTCGTTCGAGTCGTAAATCATCGGTGCCTCGTGCCGCAGAATTTTTCCGTACGCGAACCTGCCTGCGGCAGGCAGGTCTGCCTGCCAAAAAGTCACGGCGTAAGCAGGTTGTTCGATTATAGACGAACTAGCGGCATGCCGTGAGCAGAATTCCCTGCGACAGGCTTGCCTGCCGTAGGCAGGCTTGCTGGCAGCGTACTCCTCAGCTAGCATTAGCGCGACACCGATGAACGTCAGCAGAAGCGACTTGCGCGCCATCTACCGCTACCTGCGCCAGCGTCAACCCGCCCTGCTCCGCCTGCTGCACGCCTTGGTCATACGTGAATCCCCCAGCGCTGACAAAGCTGGCGTTGACCGCCTCAGCCGCTATCTTGCGCGCCAGTGGCAGCACCACGGCGCGCGCATCCGCTTCTTCCGGCAAAAGCTGCGTGGCGACGTCTTACGCGCCGAACTTTCCTTCCATCACCCGCGACCACAAGGACAAATCCTCCTCCTCCACCACCTTGACACCGTCCATGACCGCGGCACGCTGCGCCAGATGCCTTTTCGTCTCCGTCGCGGTCGTGCCTACGGCCCCGGCACGTTTGATATGAAAAGCGGCATCGTCATCGGCTTAGCCGCTGTGGACGCTTTGCAACATCTCCGCCAGCGACCTCGGCGAAAGCTCGTCTTTCTTTACACCAGCGATGAAGAAGTAGGCAGCGAGGTGGGCCGGCCGATTATCGCGCGCGAAGCCCGCGCCAGCAACGCCGTGCTCGTGCTCGAACCCGCGGCGGGGCCGGCGGGTGCGCTCAAAACTGCGCGCAAGGGCACGGCGGAATTCGAGTTCATCGTCCACGGCCGCGCGGCACACGCTGGTCTGGAGCCGGAAAAAGGTGTAAGTGCTACGCTGGAGCTTGCGCATCAAATTCCGCGCATCGTTGCCCTGAGCCAGCCGCGCAAAGGTATCACGGTAAACATCGGTGTCATTGAAGGCGGCATGCGCACAAACGTCGTGGCCGCGCAAGCACGCGCGCTGATTGACGTGCGCGTAGCGCGTATGGCCGACGTGCCGCGCCTGGCGCAGCGCCTGCGCGCACTGCGCCCCCTGCTGCCCGGCGCACGACTCGAACTCCGTGGCGGAGTGAATCGCCCGCCACTCGAGCGCCGCCCGGGCGTGGTACGCCTGTTTCGTCAGGCACAACGACTGGCACGCCAACTCGGCTTCGAATTGGAAGAAACCACTGTCGGCGGGGCCTCGGACGGTAACTTTACCGCGGCACTCGGCATCCCTACCCTGGACGGCCTAGGTGGCATTGGTGCGGGTGCCCACTCGCCCCAAGAATATGTAGTGGTAAGTTCGCTGGCCCAGCGGGCAGCGTTGCTAGCAGGCTTGCTTTTGACCCTCTAGCGTACGTAACGCCGCCGGAGCAAATCTTGCACCGTGCGTTCCAGCGCCGCCAAATCCATCCTGTAGCCAGCGCGCACGGCAGCCTCTAAACTGGCCCCGCGCCCTAACTCCTCCAACAGACGCACAATCCCGTTCATACCGTAGAGCTCGAGCATAGACTCGACCACCGCTAGCGCTAACGCGTACCCAGCCGCGACCTCCTCGTAGCTGCCCGCACTCAGTAGAGCATCCAAGCTGGCAATCGCCAGCCGACCACGCTCCGCCACCGGCCGCACCACGTCCCCATAACTCGCGGCGCGCCTACCCTCAAACCATCCCGCTAAGCCTTCGTGCAGCCAGCGTGGCGCTCGGCCACGACTCTTCTCAAGCACAAAGGCGTGCGTCAATTCGTGCCGCAGCACCTGGCGCAACTGTGGCGTCACGCTGGTGAGCCCTTGTACCGGCACGCGAATCTTGCCGTCGTGCACTGCGCCCACCCACGCCGGTGCCCCAGTAACATTGCTGAAAGCTTCGTCGGTGTAAAGTAGGACTACGATTCTTTCCTGCGGCAAGTAATCAAACTCGTGCGTGAAGTCGTCGAAGTCGCGCTCAAGTATCTGCATCACCTCGCGCACCAACTCCGACTGGTGTGCATTGACCGCGCCGCTATAGCGGAGCAGGAACCGCCCGCTACCGCGCTCACTATAATCAGCTACCGCCCCGGCTTCGCGCTCAGCACGCGCCAACCAGTTCTGCACCTCCTGCTCCGGACGAATCGCCAGTGCTTGCTTCCAGGCGCGAATGGCCGCGTCTAGCTTCTCTTGCTCGTAGTACACCAAACCCTTCAGCCGGTTGACCTCAAAGGCATAGCTGGCAGTGCGTGTCGCGCGCTCCAGCGCCTCCAGCGCCTGCGGGAAGTCGCGCTGGAGGTAGTAAAGGCTGGCCAGGTTTAGCAGCAATACGGGATGATTGGGGGCAAAGGCCAGCGCCCGCGCCACACTGGCAATCGCCCCACCCAGGTCGCCTTGTTTGTAGAGGAACTGCCCTACAGCCGCATGCGCCGCTGCTGCACGCCAGCGCGCCGCGTCGTCCCCGCGGCTGGCCTCGTCCTCTAGTCGCGCCAGCAACTCGCGGTCAATCCGACCACTGCTGATGACCTGTGCAACGCCAGCAGCATCAAGTGCCGGTAACGATACCACCGGCGCGCTTTCGGCCAGAGGCGGCAAAGCTGAACCTACCTCATCGCGTTCAATGCGCTCCACTAGGTGCCGCGGCAAGCTGAACTGCCCCGCCTGTGTCTCCCACCACACCCGCTCACCTTTCACTTCCACCGACCAAGCTTGAATGCGCCGGCCGCTCTTCAACACGATGACATCAGCCGCCAGCGTTACGACCGCTAGCAACGTCAACAACCCAGCTAGTGCCAACCGTTGGCTCATCCCAAGCGCCTCCGGCAGCAAAAACTGCATCTATTCTAGCAGAGGCCTGTAGCTTGAGCCTGGCAGCGTAACTGCGCAGGCAAACCATCTTGCAGAGCCTCTTTGGGGTTGCTAGAGTCGGGGTGATGACCCTTGTGGCCTGGCTGGGAGTCATCCGGGGTGAGACCGTAAGGATGAAGCACCGCGCTGGCTTTGTTGGCTTCCTGGTGGGAGTGCTGCTGACCGTAGCTACCCTACTGCCCGCACAGGAATCTGAATCTTCGCCGCGCGCGCTGCTCGAGCAGCTCCAGCGTGTGGCTCTGGATCCTGAGGCCCTCTACCACGTCGAAGAGCTCTACCTACGCCGTGATGCCCTGCGCTTGGAGCTTACCCGGGGCACGCTGGCCTTCTTCCAGCCAGTGGAAAACACTGTCAGCGGCGCTGTCTTTGTCGGGGCGGGCAAGCTCCTGGTGATGCCCAGCGACGTCAACGAGCGGCGCCAGCTCGCCAAGTTCACCCGCACACCCATCCTGGCGGAGCCTTTTACTAGCGCCTACTTCCGCTTCACCGACGTCACCGAACCCGAGCTGCGCGCTCAGCTTCGTGCTGGCCGTGGCACGCCCGCACATGACTCCGAATTCATCCAGGCGTGGAACAGTGTGGTCTACTCCCTCAACCCACAACACTCGTTGCGCATTCTCGCCGACCTGCTCAGCCGTAATCCCCGCCCTTACTTCTACGCTGCTATCAATAGCCCACGCTTAGGTACGTTTGACGCTCTAGTGGACACCCGCCTGGATGAACCTATCCTGCTCGGCCAAACCCGGTGGCAAAATGAGCAGCGCTACTACGACCTCTGGTGCTCGTTTGCGCTGCAAACCCAACAGCCTCTCGACCTGCCCGCAACCAAGTTGCCCAGCGGTGGCGCGGAGAGCTACCACATCCAAACCACCATCAACCACGACCACTCCCTCGAAGGAGTCGCAGAAGTTCGTTTCCGTACTTCCTATCCCGGCGACCGCCTAGCGGTGTTCGAATTGTCGCGCTACCTCAAGGTGCAGGAAGCCACCGACGCAGAGGGGCAGCCCTTGCTCTTCTTCCAGAATGAGACCGTGGGCCCGGAAGAACTACGCTACCGGGGTAGCGACTCGGTGATGGTGGTGCTACCGGAACCTTCCCTTCCCGAGGCCAGCTATACTGTCCGCCTGCGCTATCGCGGCCAAGTCATCTCTGACCTGGGTAACGGCGTCCTCTACGTCGGTGCCCGCGGCATCTGGTATCCCAACCTGCTGCCTAACCGGCCAGCACAGTTCGCGATGGAGTTCCGCTACCCGCGTGCTCTCGAGTTAGTAGCTAGTGGCCTGCCTATGGCTGCCGGCGAAGATGGCGAGTGGCGTTGGAGCCGCTGGAAAAGCGAGGTTCCAATTCCCCGCGCTGGCTTCAACCTCGGAGCCTACGAGAGCCAGGAACGCATGCTCAAGGGTGTCCGCATCAGCGTGCACGCTAATCGCCAGCTTGAGCCAGCGCTGGCACAGCCGTTGACCAAACCAACTATCTCCCCGCTAGAACTCGACCGCTTACGCGACCGCGCCCGCAAAGGGCCCGTTTTCCCACCCCCGGAAGTCTTCCTGCTTCCACCGCCTACGCCACCTCAGCCCGCGGCTCGTATCCAAGACATCGGCGACGAAGTGGCGCAGGCGGTCGAGTTCTTTGCCGAGCACTTCGGCCCCTTCCCTTATCGCCAACTGAGTGTCTCACAGATCCCCGGCTACTTCGGCCAGGGTTACCCCGGCCTGCTCTACCTTTCCACGCTCACCTTCCTCCCCGCTACCGACCAGACTCGCTTGGGCCTGGGTGACCGCGTCCGTGACCTATTCTCCGAACTCGTGCCGGCGCATGAAACTGCCCACCAATGGTGGGGGAACCTCGTCGGCGTCAAAAGCTACCGTGACGAATGGCTGCTAGAGGCGCTCGCGACTTATTCCAGCTTACTCTATCTCGAAAGCAAGTCGGGTGGCGCCAGCGCCGTACGCGAATGGCTCGACTACTACCGCCACGACCTCCTAGCCAAAAACGACGACGGCGAGCACTTAGAGGCTGCCGGGCCCGTCATCCTTGGCCGCCGCCTCGACTCCTCCCGCTCACCGCGCGCTTACCAACGCGTGGTTTATGGCAAGGGCGCCTGGATTCTGCATATGCTGCGCCATTTGCTCACCGATAAGGCCTTCTTCGACATGCTCCAAGCCATTGTCGCCGACTACGCGCAACAGCCTTTCAGCACGCAAGCAGTCCAGGCATTGGCCGAAAAAGGCATGCCAGCAAGTGCCAACGTAGAAGGCACCGGCTCGCTCGATTGGTTCTTTCTCCAGTGGGTGTACGACACCGGCATTCCACACTATCAGCTCCGCACCCGCATCGAACGACTCGACCCGCAACGCTACCGCATCCGCGGGACTATCACCCAGCGCGGCGTCCCTGACACCTTCATTATGCCCGTGCCTCTCTACGCCAGTTCTCGCGGCCGACTTCAGTTCCTCGGCCGGGTGGTCGTCACTGGGCCAGAGACTTCCTTTGAGTACGTAGTTTCAAGCCGCCCCGAGCGCATCTTGCTCGACCCCCACCAGACCATCCTCTGTGTCGTCGAATAGATACCAGCAGGCCTCCTCCCAACCTAACGCGCTGCTAACCAAACGCGCTCATGCCACTCTGAACTTGAGACCCGCGGGCGAGCGGCATATGATTTCCCGCAAAGAATAAACACGAAATCGAAAATTCTTGTTTGTTCCTCGCCGGAGTGGAGGTGAGCTGTGATCCGTATTGCTTTGGTACAGCAACGTGCCACGCACGATAAAGCGCGCAACGTCGCGCGTGGCCTTCACGCCCTCGCAACCGCAGCGGCCGCAGGCGCAAAGCTCTGCTGTTACGCCGAGCTGGCCTTCGAGTCCTTCTACCCGCAGCGCCGCGCCAATGCCGAGGTGTTGAAGAAGGCTGAGCCGGTGCCGGGGCCAACCACGGAGGCCGTTTGTGCCAAGGCGAGAGAGCTTGGGCTGGCGGTGGTGCTAAATCTCTTCGAGCGGGATGGCGAGCGCACCTACGACTGCTCGCCAGTCATTGACGCCGACGGCACCCTGCGCGGCAAGAGCCGCATGGTTCATATCACGGACTACACCGGCTTCCACGAAAAAGATTACTACTCGCCAGGAGATACTGGCGCTCCTGTCTACCAGACTAAGGTCGGACGCATCGGGGTGGCCATCTGCTACGACCGCCACTACCCGGAGTACATGCGGGCGCTGGCGCTGGGCGGCGCCGAACTCGTCGTCGTCCCGCAAGCAGGCACCGTGGGTGAGTGGCCCGAAGGACTCTACGAGGCCGAGATGCGCGTTGCCGCCTTCCAGAACGGCTACTTCGTGGCGCTGTGCAACCGCGTGGGGCAGGAAGAACTTCTGACCTTTGCGGGCGAGTCCTTCGTCTGTGCGCCCGACGGGACTGTCCTCGCCCGCGCGCCACAAGGCCAAGAGTACATCTTGTACGCCGACCTTGACCTGGCTGAGGTCAGCCGCTCCCACGCCCGCCAGCTCTTTCTGCGCGACCGTCGCCCGCAGCTTTACGCCGCCTGGTTCACGCAGAAAGAATAAGCGCCCTGGGCCCCGGTTTCAAAGCTGGGCTGGAAGCGGCAATGCCGCAAACCCGCTGTTATTACTCTTCAGGAGCTTATATAGCGAAGCCAGCTGCAGGATTCCCACTCGCACCCGAAGCGTTAGCCTGGTGGCCAACCCAGCCCACGCCCACCCAGCAGGTGCAGGTGCAGATGGAAGATCGACTGGCCAGCAGTGCGCCCGGTGTTTATCACCACGCGATAGCCAGCCGCGGCAATACCGCGCGCACGCGCAATCTGCGCTGCTACCAAGTGCAAGTAGCCGATGAGTTCGGCGTCGTCGCTGCTGGCGTCATTCAAGCCGGTAAAGTGCTTGCGCGGCACGATAACGACGTGCGTTGGGGCCTGCGGGTTGATGTCCTCGAAAGCTACGGCACGTTCGTCCTCGTGCACAATCTGGGAGGGAATCTCCTTGTTGATGATCCGACAGAAGAGACAACCTTTCGCCATCGCTCACTCCAGCGTTACCGTTCCAACTCAAGCACCCACAAACCTGCCTACCGCAGGCAGGCCAGGAGCAGGAGACGTTGCCCGGAAACGACACTAATCTAGGCGTACTACAAAAGCTTCGCCTATGCCCGGTTCTCGGCGCAGACGCTGCGCGAGGCGAAACGCTTCCTCCTCTGTGGCCTGGCCCACGCGCACACGATAGTAACGTCCATCCGGGGCATCGTGAATCGCGATGAAAACGTTTGCGAAGCGGCTCGCCAGACTGCGCCGCAGCCGCTTGGCGTTTTCCTGCACCAGAAATGCCCCAACCTGCACCGCGTAGCGTGCGCGCGGACTCGGCTCCCCTGCGGGCTTCTGCATCACGTCCAAGCGCACCAGCGCCGTGCCCGTACCCAGCATCTCCAAGGCACCCGCGGCTGCTTGTGAGAGGTCAATGATGCGCCCTTCGATGAACGGGCCGCGGTCATTGATACGCACGGCAGCAGAGCGCTGGTTTTCGAGGTTCGTTACCCGCACCCAGGTTTGGAAGGGCAAGATGCGGTGGGCGGCGGTAAAATCATTTTTGTTGAAGATTTCGCCGCTGGCGGTTGGTTGGCCGTGGTAAGGGTCACCGTACCAGGAGGCCAACCCTGTCTCGGTCTCGCCTGTGCCCACGCGCGGGAGCTTAACCTCGGCAGGAGGCGACGGGGCTGCGGGCTTGCGACGACAACTACCCACACCCACCAGCACCACCACTAGCATGGTCGCTGCTGCTCGACGCCAACACCTTGAGGGCAAATTTGCCACCGCCCTACTTGGACTCGGTCTTCTTGCCGCGCGGCTTCTGAGCGCGTGCTGGCGGCCGCTGGCTGCGCTCGATGCGCGTGGCTAGTTGGTTTAGCATCTGCGCTGCCCGCCGCAGCAGCTTGCTAGCACCACGCTGCGTGGCAGGTCGCACCTCGCGCTCCAGAAACTTTATCACGCGGGTGAGCTCACGATCCATCGCTCGCCCTGCCTGCTCAAATCGTCCTGGCACTTCTCTCACCTCGAAGACAATAAAATTTTTTCGTGTATTATAGAGAGTGCTTCGCGTACTAACAAGTCTTCTACTGCCCCCAGAGGCGGGCCGGTAGTCAAGCAGGAGCGGCGTATGGTATCTCCCCAGTGGCGTTGGCGGCTGGAGCGTTGGCGCAACCAATTCCGCCAGACGCTAGGGCAGCTCTTCGGACGCTCCCAGGCCAAGCCCCGGCTGTGTCCTTCCTGCGGCTTACTCATCGGGGCGCAGGAGAAGGTCTGCTCGCACTGCGGGGCCAGCATGGCTGCGCTCTCCTTGACCAGCTTGAAGCGCATCGCCCTGGCCATCATTCCCGAAGAGACCCCGGTCAGCTACACCTTGCTCATCGCTAACATCGTCTTCTTTATCATCCCCTGGATTCTGAGCCTGCAGCGGGGCAATACCAGCCCTTTCGCTGCTATCCCTTCCGATATTGCCCTGCGTTTCGGCGCTAAGCATGGCTTCGCCATCCGCTACCTGGGTGAGTATTGGCGGCTGGTGATGCCGATCTTTCTCCACGCTAATCTCCTGCATCTGGCCTTCAATTCGTTCGTGCTCTACCAAATCGGGCCACAGGTCGAGGCTCTGTTCGGCTCGCGCCGCTTTATCTTCTTCTACCTCACCTGTGGTGTCTTCGGCTTCCTGGCTAGCACCTGGTGGTACCCGCCAGCATTCACCAGCGTCGGCAGCTCCGGCGCGCTGTTTGGGCTAGTGGGCGTGATGATCTCCTACCTCAGCCAGCATCGCTTCGCGCGCGAGTACCGCACGGCATTTATCCGCTGGGCAATCTTCATCCTCCTGCTCGGTATCTTGTTTCCTTTTGACAACGCCGCCCACCTGGGCGGCTTGCTTAGCGGGCTCGTGCTGGGTCGCATCGTTAGCGACCGCCGTCCCGCTACCCCCACGCAGCAATTCACCGTCTGGCTGATGGGTTGGGGAGCAGCCGTGATCATCCTCATCAGCCTCGCGATGACACTCCTTCACCTGCGCCCAACTTCCTAACCCGGACAAACGCGCCATAACAAAAAGAATCTGTCGCAGAGGAAATGGGAAACTAGACGGGATCTTTCCCGGCTCGGGCTTCTTCCAGCAACTCCAGCACGGCTGCGTTCCAGCCCATCGGTCCTACACCCAGTGCAAGTCTCACCCGTGGCAGTACCCGCTGCACCTCTTCATCGTAGCTGCCGTCTGCTCGCGCTACCAGAATCGGTACGTCTACCACCGCCAGAAAATCGAGGTCGTTGGGGCTGTCTCCCAACCCTACCGTTAAAATTGCGCCATCGCGTCGTCGGTATAATTCTGCCAAGCAGAACACTGCCTCGCCCTTGTCATTCTCCCCCATCAGGTGCCAGAAGCGTCCCCCGCGCACCCAGCGCAGCTCTTGTTGCCGCAGCCGGGCAAAAAATTGTTCTTGCTTCTCGACGTCTTGGGTTTCGAGCACGAACGGCTCGTCATACTCCCGCTGCAGTGCGCGGCGGGCAGCGGCAACATCGAGTCCGCAGAGTGTAGCCACTTCCGCCGGGCTCATTTGATGAAACCCGCGGACCGTTACTTCCGCGCTCGTGGCAGCTTCTTCAAGTGCGCGCACCAGCTTGGCGTAGGGGGTACCCAATTCGAGCAGGAGAAAATGTTCCCGCGGCTGCGCCTCCGGCAGCGCAAAGGGGAAATAACCCAAAGGAATGACGATAGCACCACCGTTTTCCACTATGAACGGGTCGCTGAGTTCTAGCTCCGCGCGCAATGGCTCGGTTTCTGCACGGGTCTTGCTCGTGCATAAGATCACTGGCACGTGCGCGCTTCGCAGCCGCGCCAAGGCGGTGGCTGCGGCCTGCCAGCTATAGGTGTGGTGGTCAAGCAGAGTGGCGTCGAGGTCAGTAAAGACTACCAAACGTAACCGGCTCTGACGCCCTTTCTCTTCCTCGCCTGTCAATGTCTCACCTTAGACGTGGCGCACGCCCTCGGTCTCTCCGGTACGCGGTTCGCGCTTTAGAACTGAGTCTAACACTTCGCGCGCTAGGTCCTTACCCGCGATCCCGAAAGCGATAGCCAGGGCAGTCACAACACCACCGAAGAGAATCCCGAACGTCATTACCAGTGTGGCCCGGCCAATTCCTAACATCTCCAGCGCAATTACCACTGATAGAATCAAGATAA
>Ga0315310_10003145_pt1 | contig 10298 bp, 9 predicted proteins | sample TDP5_MG_FD_203630 | JGI IMG/M metagenome (GOLD analysis project Ga0315310, IMG submission 203630) | Freshwater sediment microbial communities from Lake Towuti, South Sulawesi, Indonesia - TDP5 | ecosystem: Environmental > Aquatic > Freshwater > Lake > Sediment | place: Indonesia: South Sulawesi...
GGTTATGTTATGGGTTCCCTCGGGCTTCTTTCGCTTATAGGGATACCTGTCGGAAAGGCTTTGACAGGGCTGACAGCGGGCTTTTTACATAAAAAATTAAGGGTAACCGATAGCTCACGACCTTCGGCCTTGACTGTTCCCGTAGTAATTTTCTCGTACATTCCTGAATCAATTTACACTGTTTTCTATTTTTTGTATGTGGTTCTCTATGTCTACGGCCAGGCAATGAGCTTCATGATACCTATAGTTATTCCAAAAGCGTGGATAGAAATAGCCATAATGAGCCTTCTCATGGGTGCCCTAGTAGGAAACAACGGCTTCAGAGAGTTCGTCTTAAGACTATTGCAGACGCCAAAAATGGAAAGTCGCTTGGCAAGGAAAAATGATATCAGTTAACGTAAACTTTCACATGTCAGAAGATTTTTAAGTCGAACGATTCCTTCAATGCCTCACTGTTTATTTCTCCACTTTTGAGTGTGGCGCCAGTTTTTATGTTGTTTATAATAATCACAGCAGGTGCGAAAAGATTCGGGTCGATTTTGTAGAAGTCGTAGTTTGCTTCTTTGAGGATTTCTATGAAGGGTTTACCGTAACTTTTGGAGGCTTTGGATGGAGCCTGCTCTACTATTTTTGCCAGTTTCTCATCATTATCATATTTGACGGCGTAATAACTTGTTCCTCCGTAAAGTATGGCATCGTTTGTTCTCGCCATGGCCTTTGCAAACTTCGGATGTACGGGTGAAATGGGGGCATATCCACAAGCATATAGAATCAAGTTCGGGTCAAATCCTATTTTTCTAAGTTTATGAACACCAGTTTCAACTATTCTGCCTGAGACTTGCGTTGAGCCAGCGATGCTTCTGGTCGGCGTCAAAATTATTGCAAGATTTTCCGGAGAAACGGGGCAGTCCTTCATTAGACGTTCCATTATTGTTTCTGGAGGATGCCTATCCGTTTCCAAAACTAGAATAGCCTTGTCAAAATCATCCTTGTACGCGATTTCCGCATAGATTTCCTTAGGTTTCAAAGCTAGAGCTCGCGCTGGTCCAGACCCTATAGCAAAGTAGTCGCCTTCTTTTATTTGCCAACCTGCAAACTGTGAACCTAGAGTCGCAATGACCGGGTGATCTGTGCAAACACATATTGTGGGAAGTTCTACTTCTCCGTATTTTCCGCTGGTTATCTCTACTTTTCCGCATCCGCCCATGCAGATTTCGGTTACGATTTTTCCTGCTTGAAAACCGCCTTTTGCATTTATCCCAGCATCTACAAGCGTTATTCCAGAGCTGGTTCTTTCAATTTTCACTCCGTAAAAATCTGGGTGTTGACGAAATTTTTCCAACAGTTTCCATGCCAGACGGTTTACACTTAATTCACTCTTCATGGAAGTCTTTCCTTGATGCTAGTTTATATGAATTTTTCATAATAGCTTAAGTGGGGATTCTTCTCTTTGGCAACATAAAGTTTGCCTTTTCCGTCTTCGGCAAGGTCTCCTAAGAAAAGGTAAAAAGGAGTCTCAACAATTTCGCCTTCTTCAATTTTAGCCTTCTTCTTAATGCTCTCTATTGTAAAAGTTGGCAGGACAGATTCCAAAACGCCTCCAACGACTGTAGTGCCCCCGGTTATGCATGCACCAGTTCTTCCCCCACAGTCTTTTTGAACGTAGATTATCCCGTTTCGCATCCGAAATCCCGTGAATTGGCCAGCACTTCCATAAATCTTGATTACACCCTTTCGCATATGGGCGCCGGCTTCATTTCCAACGTTTCCATATACGGTTATTTTTCCTCCATGCATGCCTTCGCTGCTTCCGCGGTATGGAGCGCCCAGATAGTCGCCTACATTTCCATGAATTTCGATCGTTCCGCTTTTCATCATTGAACCAGCCCAACCGTCGACATTCCCGTGTACTGTTATTTGGCCGTTTTTCATTTCCTCGCCTAAGTGCATGCCAACGTTCCCGTAAATAGTTATTTCTCCGCTTTCCATACCGGCCCCTATCCTTCGAACCTTGCCTAAATCGCCATGAATGACTATAGCTGTTGTTTCAGATTTATTTTTCATTTTTGTATCTTCAATTTTAAAAAGTTCGCCGAGTTTTTTTGGTTTATTTCCTTCCCAGAGCTTTAGGTCAGCAATTTTGTCGCATGTTTTGCCTTCAAAAACGCTTGGATTTATGCGCTCTGCAATTATTGGAAGTTTAAATTCCTTCTTGGGGCGTAAGTTTATCATTACACATCAGCCTTCACAGCTATTGGACGCGAAACCTCAATGTAATGCTCTGTTACTGGATAGTTTTCGTATTCAACCGTCCAGTACTCACTGAATCTTCGCTTCATCTCTTCAGTTACTTTAACGGGTTCAGAGGTTTGCACATCAAGCCACAAGGTGGCGCCTTTAACATGCCTTAAAATTTCGCCTTGTTTGACAACCACTTCTCCATCTTTAACAGTGCAGGCAGCACGCTTGAACGCTCTTCTCACAGTCTTATATTTTCTCGATGGATCTGTTGTCTCTGGGTTAATGCTGTATATGGATACATCCGCATCTGCTCCTATACCTAAATGTCCCTTATTTTTAAGCCCCAAGGCTTTTGCTTGTCCAGCCCTCGTCATTGTCGCAATTTCGTAAAAGTCCAATTCACGATCTATTGATGTGAGAAGACTTCTGCTCCTTGCTCTTGGGTTAATCTTTTTTAGGGTTCTTTCTCGGGCTTTTCTACTCATAAGCCAAGCAACTATCTTTGGATAAGCGATAAATGGCCCAGCGTTTGGATGATCTGTTGATACATAAATTTTCCACGGATTCTTAATCAACAAGGCCAGTTCGAGGCCTATGGACCATTGGAGTGCGTGAACATAGCTTTTTCGGCGATAATGAAAGGGGACGATTCCGCCGCTTGTTTCGGTTTCTACATCATGATTAATCCATTTGTTTCCGCTAAGTTCGTAAAGTGTGAATTGAAAGGGGCCGTCAGCTGTCATCGTTGTTGTATCAGTGAAAATCACTTGACCCATATCCAAGGTTACATGCGAATGGTTGTTGACGTATTTTGCGATACTTTCTGCTCCAGACTCAAAGGTCCTCCAATCGTCACCCTTGAAAGCACAAAATTGACAGTGTGTTATGTGAATTGCTGGTCTGTTTTCCTCGGCCAGGTCCTCAACGCATTTCATCGTTTCTAGGGCAGTTACGTAATTTCCAGGCTTTCCCAGATTATTTGTGTGAACATGGATCGTGTGGGGTAAGTTTAGGAGTTTGTTCACCTTACATAGTCCTCGGATGATCTCGCGAGGAGTTATACAGAAATATGGAACTTGATCGTCTAAATTGATGACATTGTGCCCGAAGCCCCAAGCCTCTAATCCCCCCGGATTAACAAGTTTTATGGCGTATCCCTTCGTTGAAGCTATCATCCACGCCACGTATCTCGCGCATTCCTCAATTTTTCCCTCCCTCAAATACTCAAGAACAAACCACCAGTCCCCAAGAAGCGGATAACTGGCCTTATCGATCATCGGAATGTCGTTAAACTCCTCATGTGTATGTTTAGCTTCCAATGGAGCCATTGCAGGGTCCATTACTGTTGTATAACCCATTCTCGCATATCGATAACCAGTTGTAAAGGTAGATGGGATCGAGTACCCAACACCAGATCTAGTAACTGGTGTTTTTGGCTCAAAATCTTTAAAGTGATCTTCTGGCCTCAGAAGTCTTCCACTGTTAACCTTTGAGCCTGCAATGTGGGAGTGGATATCCACACCGCCTGGCATGACGATCATGCCGGACGCATCGATTACCTTAGCCTTATGCTCGTTGACCTCCTCAACGATTTTACCATTCTTGATAGCGATGTCTGTCTTTTCGCCTTTGACAGCATTAAGAGGGTCGTAAACGAAGCCGTTCTTTATCAGGAGCTGCACTTAAGACACCTCCGCCATTTCCTTCTTTTTCAGTTTTCTAACCTCCGATAGGATTCTTTTCAAGATTTCTTCGTCTGGAAGTATTTCATCCGGGGGGTCCACGACTTTTTTCAGGGGAAGGGGTACATGATCCATGCGGTAGGCTGTTCCGCTTGCTTCTATTCCAACGAAGGCTGAGGGAAATACAATGTCAGCCATTTGGGCTGTGACGTTCATATGAGGGTCTATGACTATCAGTGGATTCTTAACCAGGTGTTCAATGGCTTTTTGGGGGAAATTTGCAGCAGGATCAGAGGCTACTATCAAGGCTGCATCTGATTCCTTACGCAAAAGGATGTCGACAACTGATGTTTCTCCAGGATTGTATCGCGGATAACCAAGCGAAAAGTCAACGGCATAAGGGTAGCCGGTCTGCCACGTGGAAACGGTGTTTGCGCCTGTCACGTTAAAGTGGCCTCTCATCGGCATTATCACGAACTTTGTTCGCATGTTCAAATCGCGAACCAGAGAAATTGCTGCATCTACATTTCTGAGTTTGCCCATACTCATTGTGAGTCCAAGTCCAAAGAATATAACTCCAAAACTGCATCTGACCATTGCATCAACAATCTCTTCAAGATATTCCACAGGAACACCTGCAACCTCATCAACCTCAATTTCTTGGTCACGAACCAGAGCCCTAAAAATTTGGAGAAGCTCGTAATCCTTGTTTGGTTCGACTTGAATGAAGTAGTCGGCTATTTCGGCAGATCTCGTCTTTCTGGCGTCGATGACTATTAGTTTTCTCCCCTCTTCAGAAATTGTCGGGCAAGCCTTTTTCTCAGGATGGGAAAAAACTGAAGGCGTTTCTTTTGGGGATAGCCGCTTGAGGGCGCTCTCAATCTTTTTCTTTCCTGTGGACGCTTTAACTTTTTTTACGTATCCTTTCCATTCGCTTTCTTCGAATCTTCCCTCTGAAAATGCTGTGTAGCGTTCAATATGGCGCGGATGGGCGCTCCAAGGGTCACAACCCCAGTATATAACAAGGTCTGCCCTGTGCCGAATCTGCCCGAGCGTGCATGAAGAAAGACCTACATCTTGGACACTTAAAAGCGACGGGCCATGGCAGACTACAGACGTATTATCAATTACCCCTCCAATCTCTTCTGCTAATTCGAGACCTATTCGTGTGGCTTCGCAGCTTGTTGAACTCCAACCATACAGTATAGGATAGTTGGCTTCCGCTAGAGTTTCAGCCGTTCTTCTTATGGCCTCTCCGAGAGAGACTTGAACAAGTTTTCCATTCTTCCTTATTAGCGGTTTCAAAAATCTATGTTCACCGCTGTAACCTAGAAATTTTGATTCACACAAGGCACAACCTTTTTTGACCTTAACGATTTTTCCGTGTTCAACTGTCAGTTGAATATCGTCGCAGAGGCAACCACAGACAGGACATGTTACGGCTTTAACCACTGACATGCTACTCCTTCCCAAACCGTTCTTTTAATAGTTCTTCCAAGCTCAGAAGAGACTTGTCAGCAGCAGGCTCAACTTCAGCAGGAATTCCCTTAAAAGAGGGCATGCCAACACCATGAGTTTCAGGGTCAACCACCATATTCGCCCATGGGCCATAGGGAATATAAATAATTCTTGGATGTGGGGCCCTCAAGGATTTTAGAGCTCTCACCACTACCGAGCCGTAGTCAGTTGACACCAAAACATTCGCCTTCTCTTTTATCCCAAGCTTCTTCAGGTCTTCTGGATCCACATAACAGACTGAAACGCTGTCCACATACTCTTTGGAAGATTTTCCATGCTCTTTTCCCACACCTTGCTCTATCGTCCGCCCAGTAAGCAGTGTTGCCTCCAATTTTGGCTGAACCATTCTCTTCAACCTTACCCTTCAGTTTATATCCGCACTGGCTAAACTTAACATTACTGAACATTGCATACATGGTTTTAACTGTTGCTTAAGCAATCACATCAAACATTATAGTCTATACCCGCTTAGAAGGCTCAAAGCCAATGCAGCTGCGATTATGTCGGCGGTTGTTCCAGGGTTCAAAAGATTACCCGATTTTCTAAGCTCAAAGTCAAATTCACGAAGTTTTCTTCTGCCAATTGGAGTTTCGAACCCCCCTAAAGCCAAAATCTTCTCTGCCTTTGATGAAACTTGCTGGGCCTTTTCTATGCCTGTTTTCCTTGCTATGAAGGTGTCTGGATATTCAGCTAAAACTTTTAGAAAAGTGTGAATTATGGCCACGTTCAAGCTCTTAGCACTAGTAATCTGTGCCATCAAGTAGGGATAGGCAACGTTGATACTTATCGGATAATTGTTAACCCATTCATAGCAAACCCTGTCATAGTTCGAAGCTATTTTAAAAACCTGATAAAGCGAGATATTCTCCCTAACTATTCTATTTATAGAGTTTGGATCGTTAACGTCAAGTTCTGGAGCCCCACCAAGTCCACTGGGGTTGGCTATTTTTATTGCTTCATAAACTTTGACTGCGTCTTCTGAGGTTGTGGATTCCACGACCAACCTCAAATTTTCCTTAAGCTCCGAAATTTCGAACACATGTTCTTCTTTCGTTGGAATTATACCTGCGGCAACCGCGATGGGCGTAAACAAGATTACTGTCCCAAGCAATGTGTTACCGCCATGCTGCCAAGCATTAATATCACCCACGCAATCCTTTATAATCTGCCCCAGTTTGACCTCGCCGATGCGAATTTCTCGTCGAGAGACTGCAACACCTTGCTTTGCTGCCCGTTCAAAATGAGGTGCAGCCGCAACTGCTGACGCAAGAAAATGTTCATAACGGGTACCTTCAAAACCCACCACCAAATTCACATTGCCCGGTTTATCTGCGCTTACTTCAAATAGAATAGCTAGTTCTAAACAGTTTGCAATGTGCTTTGCTTTATTATATTGGAGCATGGTAAGGCTACTCCTTTGTATTATCATTGTTGGGGAAAGTTTTATTAACATTGTGTAAAAAACTACACTGCAATGAAGTCTGTTACATCAGAGGCTTGATAAATGAGACTACATACGCAGAAAGCAGCATTAATAGCTGTCTTTGCGGCTTTGTATTACGTCCTTTCACTGGTTACTCCATACATTCCAGCAGTTGCCATTCCTGACATTAAAATAAGCCTGGAGGCGCTTTTTGCCACAATATTCGGCCTTATTCTTGGCCCTTACTTTGGTGCTTTGGCAGCCTTCACCGGCGCTATTGTCGCGTGGGTTTTACCGCCAAGCGGCATGACTCCTTTCGGCATGCCATTCTTGCTATCTCCACCCATAAATGCTCTAGTAACAGGTTTAATATACTACAAAAAATGGAAAACAGGTTTTCTCATTTTTAGTCTTCTTGTTGTTGCCTTTTTGTTCACGCCGCCCATACAGCCCTTTTCTGAAAATTTCTACGTAGGGATAGCTGTCTTATGGGATAAAATTATTGCATTGTTGCTAATCTTACCATGCGTGAAACTTGCTGGGAGACTCTCTGCTACAAAAACTTTGCCTTTTCTGTATTTTTTGATTGCTTTTATTGGAAACCAAGCTGACAACATGTGGGGGTCATTTGCTTTTGCCATGCCAGTGGTCTACGAAGGAATCTTCGGGCTGCCAGTGAACACTGTTCGTTTTCTTTTCATAATTAGTCCTTTTGTATATCCCGCCATTAGACTAGTCCAAGCAGTGATTGCCGCACTAATTGCTGTGCCGCTCATGAAAACGCTTGAAAGCACAAAGTGGCTCTGGGAAGAGCCAACCATTCTATCGCCAAGACTATTGGAATATGGTTAAATGGGTTTGTGAGCTCATGCAGACGCGGGAAGGCGATTTACTCAAAACAAAATATAACATTATTTTCGACGTTAAAGGCATGATCCATCCGCCCCATAAAGCTATAGCCTTTCCCCGTTTCATTCCCGCTTCTTCTGGCAATCGCAAATTGAAAGAAGTTGCATACGAAAAGGTTTATCCTCTTTTAGAACGTTTCAAATTTCTTGAAAGGAATCTTCCGCACTATTTGGTTCACGACCCTGTTTTTGACGAGACTCTCTGTGAAGTTCCGGTAGATGATATTGAAAAACAATACAAGCCTGTCGAAAAGCTTCGAGAATTGCGTGGTTCTAAATCCTTGAAAGGCTTGGAAAAGTTGGCTCGAGAATTGGCAGAATTTTTGAAAGAAAACGCGAAGGTTCCGTGGAACGGTGTTGGAATTTCTGGCTCGCTGCTGGTGGGGCTTCATATGACCAAGTCTGACATTGACCCCGTCTTTTATGGCTCCAAAAACTGCTGGAAGGTTTATTCTGTATTAAGGAGCATGTTGAAAGATGCGGCCTCACCCTTCAAGCATTACACTCGAGAAGACTTGAAAGCTCTCTTCGATTTTCGTTCGAAAGACACTATTATGAGCTTCGAAGACTTCGTCAAGGCCGAATCCAAAAAGAGTTTCCAAGGCAAGTTTATGGGAACCGACTACTTCATTCGCTTTATGAAGGACTGGAACGAAATAAACGAGAATTACGGTGATGTCTGCTACAAGGACTGTGGCTACGCAAGAATCAAAGCCACGATTGCAGATGATTCCGAATCCATTTTCACGCCATGCAAGTACGACGTTGAAAATGTAACAGTTATTGAAGGCTCAAAATTTCAGCCAATACTGGAAATCGCGTCTTTCCGCGGTAGATTTTGTGAACAAGCTGGAAAAGGCGAAGAGGTTATTGCTCAAGGAAAAGTTGAGCGTGTCGTAGATAATAAAGAAGGACGTGAACACTTCAGAATTCTACTTGGAAACAAGCCATCGGATTATATGGCGCTAACGCGAGTTTAACGATGCGACTTTCAAAACTTGTTCATAATATCGTGGACAATAGGTCAAGGCAATCTGATGGAAATTGCCTTCAGGAGTCATCACTTCTTCTAAGTTGCCTTCAACATAAACCACTTCATCCTTTTGCGCTTGCAAGCGAAACTCTTCCATATAGGAGATTATTCGACGGACTTCAACAGCCTCTTTGGTTCCGCCCAGAACTTTTAGGGGTTCAATGTCGTAAATTGATGGAATGAAGGACGCCTCATCATCCTCTTCTATATGTGCAAAAAGTCTAACCCAACCCCTTTGCACAATTTTCATTCTAGAATCATATTCATTCACAATCTCTTTCCACTCCTTCACAGGCTCAAACTCAGTCTTTATGATTCTTCCACTCTTCTCGTCTCTGAACAAGGCGTAAATCAATTTCCTTTGCTGATGCCACACAAATTCTTTGGCACTATAATTCTCAAATAGCCACGGCTTTCCTCTTGTTAATATGTCTGTTTCAAACTCGTTCTTGAGAGGCGAAGAATCGTTTGCGTAAAGTTCTTGCAGAGTTTCGCTCAGCCTAGTAGCGTTTCTCACACCGTAAACGACAAGGTCCATATCCGAAAACTTCGGATGATAAAACCCATGAAGTAAGGAACCGAATACGCCAAAATCCTTCGTCGACAAATCAGAATACCGCGATACGATTTTTAAAAGGCCCTGTAAGGCGCCATGAAGTTCATCTTTCGATTCGGCACCATTCAAGTTTTCAAGTTTTTCTTTTGGCCTTCGAACTTCTGCGATGCTGCTATGGTTCACTCCTACGACCATCTTATCGAGCATTTCATGAAAAACCATGTATTGTGGAAAGGCTTTGTTGACAAATTTCCAACCTTCATCTTCGTAAAATTTGTAGAAAACATGGTCTCCGCGATTCCTATAGGCTTTAGGACTATTTGATTTGAAGATTGCCTCAGGCGCGTATTCAACATCGCAAATGCAAGCATTTGATGGATGAGAATAGCCGAAGACACGGAAGATTAGACCTTCCCTAGATATTACGGCGTCACGGTCTCTAAGCCTTAAAGGGGCCAAATATACTCTTCCTCGCTTGTGCCTGTTCCAATTACAACTTGATGAAAGACGTTGCCTTTGTCAACGTTTTCGACGCGTTCCAGCGTGCCAGACACCTTAATTTTGCATCCTTGCCTGGCGACGTTTCTATAGCATCCAATCATGGAAACTACAAGCTCGGGAATTCTTTCTTTTGGAAGCCTTGAAGCCGAGTTTGCGGGTTTAAAATCTTCAATTTTGTAGATGGCGGGACGAAACATAGCTTCGCTATCGTCCTTGACTGAACATTGAAACGTTATTGGAGCGATTGCCGTGTATTTGATCAAGCCATATTTCGACCTAATTTCTTCTGGTTTGCGAATCGCGTTAAACATGAAAATTTTGTCCAAGTAGCGGCCTTTGAATCGTCTAGCAGCATCTAACCGATTGTTAAAGACATAGCTTAAAGTTCTTGCCTCAACAAGTTTTTCTATTGTTTTCTCTAATTTGCGAAAGTTCT
>Ga0315310_10003148_pt1 | contig 10281 bp, 7 predicted proteins | sample TDP5_MG_FD_203630 | JGI IMG/M metagenome (GOLD analysis project Ga0315310, IMG submission 203630) | Freshwater sediment microbial communities from Lake Towuti, South Sulawesi, Indonesia - TDP5 | ecosystem: Environmental > Aquatic > Freshwater > Lake > Sediment | place: Indonesia: South Sulawesi...
TGGTTCTTACGATGGGTTTTCTGCTTCTGACCACTCTATACGCGTATTTTAGTTTATCCACTTTTTCAAGTGCGATTCCGTCATCCTCTATTCTTTTGAGCAGATTTTCCTCCGACGCCTTCAAGGTGTTTATCCTTACATACGTTGGCGGAATCTCTGCAGCCTTCTCCAAAAATCTTAAGGCTTCTCTTCTTCCAAGCAGTCGGAAACAATATTTTACAAACCATGTGGGATGATACGTTAGCAGTGCCACTTTCTCTTCGTCGCCAACCCCCTTCAAGACAGAGTCAAGTTGTGTACTCAGTATCTCGCCCAGCGTTTCTTCGACCTCCTGAAGTTCACGCCAGCCTAAAATTGAACGCCCCATTCTGGCTATGCTCACAGCCTTCTCTGAATCGCTGTTCAGCATCTTTGTTTCATAAACGTACAAGCGAAGAAAGGCCCGTGGACCAAGCCTAAAATCGTTGAGGGACTGGGGTTCCAGCGCCGAGTTTAGGAGAAAATCGATGAGGTTTTTTCTTCTAAGGGTTTCGGATACCATTTTGTGGGCTAAACCAATCACCTTGGGGTCCTTTATTCTCAGCTGCTTTGTTGCTTTAGCCAAGGCTAGGCGCTCGCCCAAACGTTTCAACTCGATCCAACTCAAGGTTTCGATGGCAAGCGTCCAAGCGGCCCGTAACAATTTAACCCTCGTGTTATGAGTCTGCGCTGGGTGCCTAATAAAAGCTTGATGGCTATGACGTTTAGAAAAACAAATCTTAACCCAAAGGGTATTTTAAAGGAATAGGATATACCACTTTAATGGATACGAAGAAAGATGATGAAAAGGAGTTTAGACGACTTCTTCAAAGCTGCTGAAGGGATGGAAAAGAAGCCAAAAGAATTAACCTCAGCTGAAAAACCTTCCCAAGAAAGAAAAAGCCTTATTCTTCAACCTGAAACTCCTCAAGAATTACCTCCCTCATATTTTGTATCCGCCACCTACGACGGGAAAAAGGGTACTGCCTTAATCAAGCTTTACGAGCCAAAATCCGAAAAAATCTATTTTTGGTACGACACTACGGGCCATAAACCTTACTGTCTCACGAACCTTCCAGCCGGTGAACTTGAGAAAATTGGTCGCCTAAAGGCGCATCCCGGGTTTGATCACTTTGAAACTTTGGAGAAGTATGATCCCCTCCTCGATCGGCAGGTGACCGTAACAAAGGTTGTGGCTAAAGATCCTCTCGCAATAGGGGGCCGTCCTAGCGGTTGTGTAAGAGACATCATTCCCGAGGAATATCCTAAAATAGCCAGCTTGGAACAGCCCGTGAAGGTTTGGGAAGCTGTCATCAGATATTACCAATCCTACATTTACGACAGAAATTTGGCTCCGGGCATGATTCATAAGGTTGAAAACGGGCAACTTGTTCCGGTCAGACACGAACCATCTGAAGATATGGTTAAAAAAATTCTCGGATTATTTCAAGAGGAACCCAAGGAGTTTCTAGAGAATGTAGAGATGTGGGCACGCCTTCTGGAGTATCCTGCTCCTAGATTTCGAAGGGTTGCCATCGACATTGAGGTTGCCACGCCTGTTCCAACTCGTGTTCCTGATCCCCACGAAGCAGCGTATCAGATTATCTCTGTAGCGCTTTTTGGATCTGATGGAAAGAAGAGAATCTTGCTTTTGAGGCGTGAAGACACTGCAAAAGGCTCTGCGGATTTGCCCTCTGACGTAAGCGTTGAATATTATGATTCTGAGGAAAAGTTGATTCTTAAGGTTTTTGAGGCTCTTTGGGATTACCCCTTCGTCATCACCTTTAACGGAGACGACTTCGATCTGCGATATCTATACCACAGAGCCTTGAATCATCTTGGCTTAGAGAGAAGCCGGATTCCCATAGAGATCGGGAAAAGAGCATGCCTGCTTAAAAATGGAGTTCACATAGACCTCTACAAGCTCTTCTTCAACAGATCAATCCAGATTTATGCGTTTAGCCAAAAGTACCGGGACATAACCCTTGACGAAGTTGGCAAGGCCCTGGTGGGACTCGCAAAGGTTGAGCTTGATAAGCCTCTATCTGAGTTGACGTACACGGAACTTGCTCGATACAACTTTAGAGACGCCGAGATTACCTTTGCCCTCACCGCTTTCGACGATGATTTGGTTATGAAGCTGATTCTGGCCATTACAAGAATCGCCCGCATGCCCATGGAAGACGTTAGTCGACAGGGGGTTTCACGGTGGATACAAAACTTTCTTCATCATGAGCATCGGCGGAGGAACATGCTGATTCCAAATGCTGATGACATACTTGCCCTCAAGGGATTAACCACCACAAAAGCCATCATAAAAGGAAAAAAATACAAGGGAGCTATAGTGGTTGAGCCCGTGCCCGGCGTCCACTTCAACGTGGCGGTGATGGATTTTGCCAGTCTGTACCCCTCCATAATTAAGGTTTACAATTTAGGTTACCAGTCCCTTCTTTGTCCCCACGAAGAATGCAAAGACAATAAAGTTCCGGAAACTCCTCACTGGATATGTAGGAAGCGGAGAGCCCTTGAAAGTTTGTTGATAGGCGCCCTCAGGGACCTCAGAGTTAAATGGTATAAGCCGAAATCCAAAGATGAAACATTGCCAAGCGAGTTGAGAAGTTGGTATGATGTTATACAGAGCGCCCTCAAGGTTATCCTCAACGCAAGCTACGGCGTGTTTGGCGCTGAAGCCTTCGACCTGTACTGTCCTCCGGTGGCTGAAGCCACAGCAGCTATTGGAAGACACGTTATAACGAAAACCATAAGCAAGGCTCAGGAGTTGGGGATCGACGTCATTTATGGAGACACAGACAGCATCTTCTTGAGGGGGCCTTCTCAGGATCAGATAAAGGTTCTGGAAGAATGGTCTGGAAAGGAGTTAGGAATGGAACTAGAAGTGGACAAATCTTACCGCTATTCGGTTTTTAGCTCCAGAAAAAAGAATTATCTCGGGGTTTTTCCGGATGGAAACGTTGATGTTAAAGGAATGACAGGGAAGAAGAGGCATATTCCCCTTTTCATCAAGAATGCCTTTGACCAGATGGAAGAGAGGCTGGGTGAGGTGAAGTCTCCGGCAGAGTTTGAGGAGGCTAAAAGGGAGATTCGGAAAATTATTCGAGACCGGTACTTACGGTTGAAGCAACGTAGGTGGGGCGACAGGCCTGACGAGTTGGCGTTCCATGTTGTTCTTGGCAAGATTCCTGAGGGATACACCAAGACTATGCCGCAGCATGTTAGGGCTGCGTTTACCCTCAAAGACATGGGATATGAGTTGAAGGCTGGAGATTTGATAAGTTTTGTTAAGGTTGTGAAGGAGCCTCGCGTGAAGCCCGTCCAGCTGGCTTCTAACAGTGAGATAGATGTGGATAAGTATGTGGGGTACTTGCACTCAACCTTTGATCAGGTTCTTGACGCCTTGGGACTGGACTTTGACGAAATCATCGGATTGACAAAACTTGAAAGATTTATGTGAAAGATGGTGTGGCGTATTCTGACTTAAGAAGTCTCGGTTTATGTTAACAAGATGATTTGATTTCTACGTGTCTGACTTCTATTCCTTCCTCAATCGGTTTGTAGGGTACATGATATTTTTTAAACAGCCAAACCAATTCTTTGAAGGCTTTATCGTTCACTTCGATTTCCACAATTTCTGACATTTCCTCTATTATCACTGGATGATGCGGGTTAGCCTTACAGAGCATGGCGAATTCAGCGTCCTTCTTAGAGATGGGAGGAACCGCAACTATTTCCCAGAGGGATTTTAGGCCTGGAAAATTTTGAGGAGGATACCTCTTTATCCTAATCTTCTTCAACCTTTCTCTCCTTTCTCTCTCAGCATCCGAGTTAAAATAATTCTGAAGGCTCATATAAACTGTCATGGTTGTATTTTCTATGCTATCTTTCTAGACTTTCTCTAAGCAAGTGCCTGCGCCGGAGAGCTAATCTTTTGTTAAAACCTTCAATCCACGAGACTTTAGGGGTTCAATGACGCTTGGTCTGCTTAGGATAGTGAGCAAGCTATAGCCGACCAGGGCGATGGCTATGATGCTGCTGATGGTGATGCTGACGATCATAGCCGCCCATAATGGTAGAAATCCGAGAACAGCTGGTGCTGAAAGGAACGGGAAAGTCCATAGGTATCCTCCAACGATGACGCCGACTGGAAAGGAACCAGCTATACACGCTAGCAATCGTCTTCTCCTAAGCAACAGAATAACACTTGCAGAGATCAGGTTCGCAACTGGACCAAACACCACATCCACTGGTCCAAGGAAGTAATATGCATTAGTTAGGAAGCAGCCAACCGTCACTCCAGCGACAACGGGCCAGCCTAACAGCGCCGACAGGGCGATGAGGCAGTCTGCGATGCGAAGCTGAACTGGACCATAAACCGTGGGATTGCCGATCGAAATCATTTGAACAACATTTACAACCACATACAAGCTGGCGAAAACAGCGAATAGGCTTAAGTCTCTAGCATCCAATTTCTTCACCTCCCTACGCCCGGGGTTTGTTTGGCGGAACGGGTGGGAGGGCCCACTCACCCGCCGAAATCAAAAGTAATGGCGGTGGGTTAATATTATTTTTGCTATGCCATCTTTGTCCGAAAAACGCGCCCTTAAAGGTTTATTATAGACCTCTAACAAATCTGGAGACTGAACCTTTATATGCTCTGGATAAAAACTTGAACAGCAAAACAATGTTGATAGGCTCTTAGAGGGAAAGGCATGAAGTTGACTCGAAACATGAAAGCCATTTCAAAACTGCTCTTCGTTCTCCTATTGCTAACGGCCTTGATAGTTGGTGCAGTTCTATCCTACCTTTGGGTTATAGGCTACTATGTTCCCCTTGACCGAGTGTATCCTGAAGACATAACCGTAAACATAACAGATTACGCTTTTGACTACCAAAACACATCCTACTTCAACGTCACCATCCAATGTCCAACTTCTTATAAGTCAGAAGAAACGGCCAACATAACACGAATCGCGGTTTCAACGGAAGACGACGTTCTTCATGATGTGATCGGCGCGAATCCTTCTCTTCCCTACAAGTTTCAACACAAGGGGGAGTCACAAAGTTTCACATGTCTGTGGAATTGGGCGAACTACACGGGTGAAACCATAAAAATCATCGCTTTTGTTGCAGACGGGTCAGGTGCAACCTTCGAAGCCGAAATACCCCTTGTCCAACTGGAAATCACTGACGTTGGCTTTGACCCCACCATAAGCGTCACCCACTTCAACGTGACCATTCTAAACTACGACGTATCCGTCACATACCTTAACATCACAAGAATAACCGTGACTATGGAGAATCAGACAGTTCGAGAATGGACTGTGGAAAACGGAGCCGAAGTTGATCCTCACCTTCCATATACTCTTAATAAAAACTCTTCCGAGACCTTCGTCTGTCCATGGAATTGGGCTGGACACGGAAACAAGAATGTTACGATTACAGTATACACGTTGCAGGGTTTCGTGAGACAATATTCTCAAGTTACTCCAGCACCGATAATTCTTGAGATCACCGATGTTGACTTTCACCCGCTTAACACTGCCAGCTTTAACGTCAGCGTCAAAAATTCAGAATTTTCCATTGCAGACGCCAACATTACAGAAATTAATGTAACTGTAGACGGAATCTCTAAAATAATCAACGTAACTGACCCTATGCTTCCCAAGGTGCTTAATCGAACTCAGTCGGTTACGTTTAACTGTACGTGGAGTTGGGCTGAATACTCAGGAAAAAACGTTACAGTTGTCGTGCAGACCCTAGAAGGTTATTCAGCCTCTTATTCGGTTCTGCCCAAAGCCCTAACGATTACTGAGGTTCTTTTCAACCCCATTGATACGGATCACTTCGTCGTCACCGTTCAGAATCCCACATGGCTCAATTTTACTATCACAACAATGAATGTGACCATGGAAGGTATGGCTTCACTAAACATAACCGGATACGTGGTTCCCTCCCTTCCACGTATGCTCACTCCAGACACTAACCTTACTTTTATGTGCGAATGGTACTGGGCAGGTGACAAAGGAAAGAACGTCACGATCACAATAGTAACTTCAGAAGGCTACATAACATCTCGCACGTACAAGATTCCGCTTTCCTAAATAATCTCGACAAATTGTCCGATTCCTTTCGCTAGAGCCTTTTTGTAGGCAAGGTCTGCTGTTACAGCATCTTGTACCGCAAGCCCAGTTGAAGTGAAAACGGTTATTTCGTCTTGGGATGTTCTGCTGGGCTTCAAGCCAGCCACCACTTCCCCTATTTCGCCTGAAACATTTTGGCGGGTTATAATTCCCCTTGCCAATGGAACGTTAATCTCGCCGCTATGAGACGCCTGTTCCCAATCGTCGACAAAAATTTTCGCCCGCCTTAGAATGTCTGGGTCCAATTCTTGTTTGCCAGGTGCGTCTGCACCTATGCAGTTGAAGTGCATGCCAGCCTCAACCCAGTCGTTTGAGACTATAGGCTCTCTTGAGGGGGTTGTTGTTACAACTATGTCGGCTCCTTCGACAGCGTCTTTAGCATTCTCTACAGGAACTATTTTGGCTACGTCACTATACTTTGGTTTCATTCCAGCCGTGTAGGCGTCTCTAGTCTTCTTGGTTCGACTCCAAACCCTGACTTCTTCAAGCCTTTTGTAGAGTGAGATGAGACTCATGAGCTGCGTTCTACCTTGCGCTCCCGCTCCGATGAGCCCCACAACTCTGGAGTCCTTTTTAGCAAGGTATTTTGCCGCTATGCCTCCTGCGGCGCCTGTTCTCATGTCGGTAATGTAGGTGCCTCCCATTATGGCTAAGGGCGCTCCATTTTTTGGATCCACCAAGACGATTGTTGCCATAATTGTGGGAAGACCGTATTTGACCCTGTTTTCTGGATGAACGTTGACAACCTTGACGGCGGAAACGTCGAGTTTCTCAAGGTATGACGGCATAGTCCTTAGGTCGCCGTTGTATTTATTATAAAATAGGTATAGTTTCGCTGGCATCTGCACGTGGCCGAGGCCTTTTTCCCTGAACGCTAATTCAACAGCTTTCATAAATTCATCCATGGATAAGAGTTCTTTCACATCTCTTTCCGTTAACAAGAGAGTTTTCATCGGGCATCGCTTTAAGTGATGGGTGTTCCCTCTTTTGGGTCTTTTGTAAGCTTATCGAATTCCTGAATCAGTCGCCTTGTAACTGGGCCTGGCTTTCCCTCTCCTATTATCCGTTTATTTACTTCGCTTATTGGTTTGACTTCAGTTGCTGTTCCCGTGAAAAAAGCTTCATCTGCGCTAAACAATTCGTTTGGCGTAATGTTCCTTTCTATCACAGGGTATCCTAGCCTCCCCGCCAGTTCCATAACCACACCCCTTGTTATTCCATGTAAGGCTCCGGAGGAAACAGGGGGCGTAAAGATTTTTCCTTCCTTCACAATGAATATGTTTTCGCCAGCACCTTCGCAAACGAAACCAGATTTGTCTAGGCATATGGCTTCGTCAACGCCGGCGTTGTTGGCTTCGATTTTGGCTAGGATGCTGTTAAGGTAGTTCATGGATTTTATTTCATGGCTGGTTGCGTCCACGGGATCTCTTTTCACCCATGAAATGATGGTTTTCATGCCCTTTTCTTTAGCTTCAGGGCTGTGGATCATTAGCATTGGCTCAGTAATTATGAAGACTGTTGGTTTGGGGCATTTTCTTGGGTCTATTCCTAGATCGCCGAATCCTCTTGTGACGACTAGGCGAACGTAAGCGTCTTTGAGATTGTTTTTTCTCAGCGTCTCTAAAACGGCTTTAGTCATTTCGTTTTTTGTCATGGGTATTTTTATCATGAGGGAGTTCGCGCCTTTGTAAAGTCTGTCTATATGTTCCTTTAGCTTGAACACTAAGCCGTTGTAGGCGCGTATTCCTTCAAAAACTCCGTCTCCGTAGAGCAGCCCATGATCATAAACAGAAATTTTCGCTTCGGACTTGGGATAGAACTTTCCGTCAATGTAGACGAGGAGCTCTTTTTCCATGCCGTGTCCTCCTTTGGGGTAAAACCTTCCCCATTTAACGAGGAACGTTCTATTTAAGTTTTGACATGCTAGTTGTCTAGATTTTGCCTCTATATTCCATTGCTTTGAGAACGCGTTCCTTTGCTATTTTCTCGGCGGCGGTTCTTGGCAGTATTTTCTGGTCTCTTGTCATGTCAAGGACAAGTTTTGTGTTTCTGGCTATCTTATCTTCAATTGTTTTGAAGGCTTCGCTTTCGGTGCCGCCTCTGTATTCTACGGCGGCGGTTATGAGTCCTCCGGCGTTGGCGATGAAGTCTGGGACTACGAGGATTCCTCGGTCATGGAGGATTCTTTCGGCTTCTGTGGTGGCTGGAATGTTGGCTGCTTCGACTACGAGGGTTGCTTTGATGTTTCGGACGTTTTTGTTGGTGATGACGTCTGGTCTTGCACCTGGGATTAGGATGTCTACGGGCAGTTGGAACAGAGCCTCATTGGTGATTATTTGTGCGCCTGGGTAGTTTTTCACCGCGCCTGTGGTTTCTTTGGTTTTGAGCAGTTTTTCGTAGTTTAGGCCTTTTGGTTGGTATGTGGCGCCTTTGGAGTCTGAGACTGCTGCTATGGTGGCGCCTTTTTGTGTTAGGAATTTTGTTGCTGCTTTTCCTACTGCTCCGAAGCCTTCTATGGCAATGGTGGCTTTTGTTAGGTCTAGGAGGACGTATTCGCAGGCTGTTTCTGTGCTGATGGTTACGCCGTAGCCTGTGGCTCCTATTTCGTCTAGGGGTATTCCTCCTAGTTCGCGGGGTAGTCCTATGGCTCTGCGGATTTCGTCATAGATGATGGCCATGGAGGATTCGTCGGTGCCCATGTCTGGGCCTGGGATGTATTCTGCGATGGGTCCTATGGCTTTTGCATAGGATCTGACTAGGTCGTTTTTGTTTTTTGTTGTGGGGTTTGCTATGATGCCTCCTTTTCCTCCTCCGTGGCAGAGGTCTGCTGCTGCGCTTTTGTAGGTCATGGCTCTTGCTAGCCTGAAGACTTCTTCGACTGTGATGTCTGGAGCCACTCTTATTCCGCCGATTGCTGGTCCTCGGGCTGTGTTGTCTACTACCAGTATGCCTTTTAGTTTGGTTTTTGGATCGTAAACGTACAGAATTTTTTCTGGGCCTATTTCGTCTGTGTATTGGAAGACTCCTTCTTCTCGAGTCCTCATTAAGCATAACCTTCTAGAAGTTTAGGATAATCGGTGCCAACGATAAATCTTTTGCAGAGTTTCAAACCATATCGTCAAGTTAGAGCGTGCATACTAATCAACATTCAGATCAACAAAAACTAACACAACATGCACTCTCTTTTTCACGTGTGGATTACAACGATTCAGCCTTATCCTTCATCAAGACTGTAATATGTTTTACCCTCCCTTGAATGGCATGCACCGCAAGTTCCATTTTCTATGTTGAAAGTATATTCCTCCATAACGGTAATGGGTTAGTTTTTTGACAATTGTGAACGTTATGCATGCATTTTATAATACAATTCTTCGGAAATTAGGTCTAGGAATATATGTATAGGAGTTTGCTCAAGGTTTGGAGTTCGCTTTTTGATATCCAGTTTTCGTTTTCTAGTTCTTTTAGTCCTCTTTTGACGTCTATTCGGAGCTGTTTTGCTAGGAGGAGACTGTCTTGGATGCCAGCTTCGGTTACTTCTTTTTCAAGCATGGGGTTTTTTCCGATGAGTGCCACGAGTTGGTTTAAGAACGTTGTAATGGCTTTTGAGCGGGATTGGAGTAGGGCTTTCATTTTTGCGGCGCCTAAGGCGCCCTTCATTTTTGTTAGGATTCCCATGTCGCTGACTATTGATGGGGGGTATACAACGTATCTCTTCTTGTCTTCTGTTTCGTAGCGGACGAGGTAGAAGGGCATGTAAACCAGTGCACATGATTGTTTTCTTCTGGGCAGGGTTATTGTGTCGAACTCTTCCAGGGTCACTTTTTTTGTCTTGGCTATTTCGTGCATTTGGTTTGTGATGTCGGAGGTGGTGTGTTCTAGTGTGGTTATTTCTTGTCGTTTCATGGTGATTTCGGCTTCTTTGGAGGCTTGAAGGTCTCGGATTGTCTTATTGGCTGCTTCGATGTGCGTGTCACATTCTGTCTTTTGTTGGGCTAATTCAAATTTCTGGGCGGTTTCAACGTTCTGCATTCTTTTGATAGTGTCTTCGATTTCTTTATGGAGAGTTGGGAGCTTCTTCTTGATTCTTTTGAGTTTTAGGGTCCAT
>Ga0315310_10003150_pt1 | contig 10279 bp, 7 predicted proteins | sample TDP5_MG_FD_203630 | JGI IMG/M metagenome (GOLD analysis project Ga0315310, IMG submission 203630) | Freshwater sediment microbial communities from Lake Towuti, South Sulawesi, Indonesia - TDP5 | ecosystem: Environmental > Aquatic > Freshwater > Lake > Sediment | place: Indonesia: South Sulawesi...
AGGTCAAAGAGCGGAAGGCAGCCCCTAAAAGAGTTGCCCGCCGTAGAAGGGCCGCCGCGTCCTAGCCGAGGACTCTATGAGTCTTCTGACCTCTTGGCTACCTGCCCCGGACCTGATTGGCCCAAGAATATCCACGAGGTCATCGCACCGCATCAGACAGGACTTCAGCTTGCCGTCGCTCGTAAGCCTCATCCTCGAACAGCGAAGGCAAAACTCCGTATTCTCGACAGGCTTGACAACCTCCACCTGCGCTTCACCGAGATGGTACACCTTTCTTCCATGCATGGATCGCCTCACCTCAACTTTTTGGGCTCTGCCGGACAACTCCTTCTCTATGCCATCAAGTGAATAGTGATGCTGAGAATAGTAGTTGCTCTCCACGTTTAATGGCTCAAGTTCTATTAGCTGCAACGTAGCGCCAGCCTGACGGCAGAATTTCAGCATAGAGTCGATCTGATCGTTGTTGACGCCTCCCAAGACAAGCATGTTCACTTTTACAGGATAGAGACCCGCCGACTTAGCTGCCTTAACTCCTTCGAGCGCATCGCTGATTCTACCTCCCGTTAGATGTTTGTAGGTTTCAGCATCAACTGAAGGCACGTTGATGTTGATCCTCATCAGTCCATTTCGTTTCAAGTTTGTTGCAAGCGGATACGTAAGCAGAGTCCCGTTGGTCACCATTGAGATCTCCTCAATCGTCTTTCTTTCACTGAGAAGTCTGACAATTTCCGTAATTTCCTGACGAATGAGCGGCTCTCCCCCGGTCAGCTTGACGCGTCGGGCGCCCAATTCACTTGCGATTCCAGCTATGTTGGCGATTTCAGCCGGTGTCATCTCGTCCTTGCTTTGAGGTTGTCCTTCCCTGTGACAGTAGGGGCACTTGAGATTACATCTCTGAGTCACTGAGATTCTGAAGTTTAGAAACGTTCTTCCATATCCGTCAACGATCGGTCCGGTGTCAGGCAATGCCTTGTCACTCTGAAGCGTGCTTTACCATGTGGCATATCTCTGGAAGAATCAACTGAGTCATCGCCAACCTAACGGCATCAGTTGAGCCTGGCAAACAGAAAACCACTTTGCCATTCAAAACCCCAGCGAGAGCCCTCGACAAGACTGCTGCAGACCCTACTTTATCATAGCTCAGTTTCCTGAAGATCTCTCCAAAACCCGGCATACACTTGTCTAGGAGCCTTTCCCCTACCTCTATCGTTACATCTTGCTTGGCTATCCCTGTTCCTCCGCACACGATGACAGAATCCACCTTTCGCGAGTTTGCCGCCTTCCTGATCTCATGCGCCAATTCTCGCCGGCTATCTGATATGAGAACTCTGTTTGCAGTCCTGTGTCCGGCGCTCGATAGAAGCGATTGGATTAGATCTCCGGACGGGTCGTCAATCGCTTGGCCTTTCTTCCGCGACATGTATCTAGAGGTGCTACAGGTTATGATGGCGGCACTCACCGAGGAGGGAGCCTTTTCCCTGTGCTCCTTAACTGAGCTACTTACGGACGTTCTTCTTCACCTTTCTTACGACACGGATCCCTTCGATTGCAGTGAAGGGGTATTGCCCTCCCTCATCCTTCTCATACTGCTTCGTCATGTCCCAAACAGTCAAGAGGTAGACGGCGGTTGCAACTAGGGCCTCCATCTCCACACCAGTCTTCGCAGTCGCTCTCACCAGGGCCTCAACAGTTACGCCATCGTCGACAATCTTCCCTATCGCCTTCACTTCGGAGATTGGTAGCGGGTGACATAGAGGTATGATTTCGCTCGTCTTTTTCGCTGCCAAGATTGCGGCTATCTCAGCTGCGGCGAAGGGATCTCCTTTTTCTGTCTTTCCTTCTCTCAAAAGCTCTATCGTCGTCTTTCTTAGCCTCAGTTTTCCTGTTGCCAGAGCCTCTCTTTGCTCTTCATCCTTTCCAGCTATGTCTACCATTCTGAAGCTTGAATGGGGCTTTGACATTTTGAACCGATTCCTTTCGATGTCGTCCCGACAAATGTGCGGGATAGGTCAGGCCCTTTCTCGCCTGTCTATTAGCTTTTTGGCGAGGATTTTTCCGGTTCTAAAAGGTCTTAAGCTTGGCTTGAGGCTTCCTGAGATCGAACTCCCGGAGGTCTCCAATGATCTACTAGGGCCGGTAGATCAGACTGGTATGATCGTCCGCTTGGCGTCACTTAGAAGTGGACGAAGTGCGGAAAGGTTCCGTGGTGAACCCTGTAGGGACGCGGGTTCAAATCCCGCCCGGTCCACCATGCCCAGATTGCAGAGGGATAGGGTTCAGATCACACTGCAAAAGTTGATGATTTGAACCTAAAGTTCAATGGACATCCGCAAAGCGGGGGGGCTGCCTCAGAAGAAACACGTGAACTAGCACACACAAAATTGCCAGGCTAGCGGTTCGAGTCCTGGTAGCTGCACCATTCTGCTACACTCGGGAAAGCGAATTCTCTGAACTCAACAATTCTTAGAGGGTCAAGAGTGTCCGCGCGCCTCGGTTCTCGTTGGATCTATCGCCAGAAACTGAAAGACTGTGGCTGCTGCGATACCCATGGATCCAAGACATATCGCCATGCCACCATAACCAGACAAGAGAAGTGCTAATCCTCCAATCCCTGAGCCAAGTGCGTCGCCTAAAGCAATGCTGGCGTGATTGATTGACATCATTGTGCCACGGAATCTTGGCACCTGTTCAACAGTCAAACCAGTGGATGCTACGTACCTCATACCCGCGAACAAACAACCTAGGAAGAAGACAGCTAGAGACAGTCCCAGGTCAGATAAGCTAGCATATGAGATTGTGAAGATACCAGCGGAGAAAGCACCTAGCACTGTCATAAGCTTCCTTCCGACCTTCTTATCATACCGGCCACTAACCAAGCTACCAAAAGTGTAGCATAAAGCTGCGACCAGCACGATAATCGACACGAATCCTGTAGACATCAGAAATCGTTGCCTGAAGAACGACGGACCGTAAATGAGAATAGCCATCCATGCAGCCCCTGAAAGTGCAGAGCCAGCCAAGCAAGCATCAGCAGATCTGTTCGAGAAGACCCCCTTGAAACCTTCCGAATAATCCTTCAGGCTTATTGTGGATTCACGGCCATGGGGTGCGGAGGGGATGCTCTTAGCGGCCAACAGGAGGCCTAGGAGAATAACTGGCAGAACGTACGCAAGGAAAGCCGTGCGCCATCCCCCAAAATCTGCGATGGCCCCTATGACCGGAGATCCAATAACATATGATAGAGCCGCAGCAGCAATCCATCCGATTGCGCCTCCTCGCTTTTCCTGAGTGAAATGCTCTCCGACCAACGTGAGGCTCATCGGCGAGACCATAGCTGCCGCTACCCCCGCCATAGAGTAGGCTACGAGCATGAAGCTGAAGTTTGGAGCAAAGCCACAACCTAAAGCCGCTAAGCTGTAGAGCAGAAGTCCCACCACCAGCAACGATTTGTGTTTGAAACGAACACTCAAAACGCCCATAAGCATCGCGAAGATGACTCCAAGACTCATCGCAAGAGTACGTATCTGTCCCGCAATGCCAACAGGCTGTCCGAAGGTCTGTGCGATATCGATGAGCAGGAGTCCTACCAGAAGCGCAGGGAGCTGAGCTGCAAAGTTAGAAATAACTAGTGAAGGGAGAACAAGCTTTCCTGGTGAACGCTTCTCTTCAGTACAGATTGGTCTCTCGTTCATATTGACAGAACCCCAATTGCCAGAATGTGATCTGGGTCACCGATTGGTCATTATCATCTGTTAAGACTTGCGTTCGGTTCTGAGGCTCTTAGGAAGCTATTGGCTCCTTCTTGATATGGTCCTTAATCGCGCACGCATCGTCGTATTGATGCCCAGCTGTTGCGGATTCATTATGAGATAGCCTTTAAGAACTGGGGGAGAGGTACCTTAGCTTAGGGGTTGAACTGGCGGGGTTAATTGTCGTCTCTTGAACACCTGCAGAACGGTAGATACACTGTTCTGAAGAAGCTGGGTGAAGGTGGGAAGGGGATTGTATACAAGGCCAGAGACACCGCTCTGAACCGTGTCGTGGCCATCAAGATGCTGAAAAACCCCGTCACGACCGGAGAAGCATATTCACGCTTCATAACTGAGGCACAGTCAGTAGCCAAACTCAACCATCCAAACATCGTCTCCATCCATGACATTGGGAAAGAGAACGGGAAACAGTTCTTCGTGTTAGAGTTCGTGGAGGGCTATAGCCTCCGCGACCTGATCGAATCATCTCCGGAAGGAAAATGCGACATACCTACTGTTCTGAGAGTCGGCATAGACGTTTGCAGCGCGCTTCAATATGCGCACTCTCAGGGCGTCCTGCACCGAGACGTGAAACCGGAAAACGTCATGATCACTGCGAATGGTGTTGCGAAGCTGATGGACTTCGGCCTTGCTAGGATGCTTGGCCAACCGCGCCAGACGCAAGAAGGAGTGATTGTGGGTACAGTCGCATATGTAGCTCCTGAAATAGCGTTGGGGAAAGGTGCTGACGCTCTGTCCGACCTGTACTCTCTGGGCGCGGTGCTTTACGAAGCCGTCACTGGGAAGCCTCCTTTTCCCGGAGAGGATCCTGTCAAGATTATCTTCAGTCATATTCACGACTACCCAGTCCCACCGGACAGGTCGAATCCAAAGGTTCCCCCTGCATTATCTGAATGTGTGATGAAGCTTCTCGAGAAAGATCCAATAAAGAGGTGCCAATCTGCCGCCGATCTGCTCAAAGTTTTGGGAGATGTTGCCGGGGAGTCCTTGAGGGAAGCTGTTCCGCCAACTCAAAAGCCCATTCTGGTTGTTCCAAGCCCTCGGCCTGCCTCTAGAAGGGAGATTCAACTCATAGATAGGGTTGAGGAGATGAACCAGCTCAGGGAAGCTGTTGACAGGGCGGTTCGAGGCGAAGGCGGCCTTCTTTTTCTGCGTGGAGAGGCTGGAATCGGCAAGACGCGGTTGACCAGAGAGCTCGGAGCCTACGCACGTCTGCGTGGGATGCGTGTACTCTACGGGAGATGCCCAGCCTTGCTGACCACTGAGGGCATACCTCCTTACATTCTGTGGGGCGAAGCGATTAGAGATTACTTGGAAGCTTCCACTCCTGAGCAACTGTATCGAGTGGTTGGTCTTTATCCAGGCGAGGTTACAAAGCTGGTTCCCGAACTCAGACAGAGACTCGGAGCAATCCCTCAGTCTTTGCCACTAGATCCCGAGCATGAACGTGACAGACTCTTCGAAGCAGTGTCACAATTTGTAACCAACATCTCTAAGGACGCGCCCCTGCTCGTGGTTCTTGACGATTTACAGTGGACTGACCAGGCTTCGCTTCTACTGTTGCATTACGTGGCTAGGGGGGTCCACAAGGAGCCTCTGCTTCTCGTTGGCGCCTATCGAGACAGCGAGGTTGACGAGAAGCATCCTCTGTCTCCCGTCCTAACAGAGTTGAACAGAGAGCGTTTGCTTCAATCGGTTCCATTGAAACGCATGTCTCTCAACGATGTCTCGGAGATGATTAAGCAGATTCTGGAGCAAGATGATCTTCCAAAGGAGTTCTGTGAGCTGGTCTACCAGAAGACAAGAGGTAATCCGTTCTTTGTTGAAGAAGTGATAAGGTCTCTCAGAGAAGAACAACTCATCCTTCGTGAGGGAAACCGATGGAAGATCAAAGAAGTCTCAGGAATAGAGTTTCCGGAGACCGTTAAGGGTGTTGTGAAGGCCCGGGTAGGTCGGCTGGATGACGAGTGCCGTAACCTGCTAAGTATGGCTTCTTTTGTTGGATATGATTTCAGTTTTGAGGCCTTGCGTGGAGTCACTGGCTTTGAAGAGAACAAGCTAGTCGACCTACTGGAAAAGATGATCAGGACGGGGCAGATTAGGGCAAGAGTGGTTCGTGGAGAAGATGCGTGTTCCTTTGCTGATGCTATCGTGAGGGATGTTGTGCATGAGGAAGTCAGCCCCTTGATGCACAGGCGGCTTCACCATGTTGTAGGAAGTGCCTTGGAGAAGGTTTACGCCCAGAAGATTGACGACCATTTGGCGGAGCTTGCCTACCAGTTTCTGGAGGGCGGAGAAAAAGCCAAGGCACTTGACTTCTTCTTGAGGGCTGGGGAGAAGGCTGTGAAGGTCTACGCCCACGGCGAGGCTTCCACCTACTTCCAATCTGCGCTAAGCCTACTCGAAGAGACGGAAGGCGAGCCCAAGAAAAAGGGCTACGTCCTAGAGAAGCTGGGAGACGCCAAAGAGGCGCTGGGAGATCATGAGGCCTCGATGAAGCATTGGAACGAGGCGCTGTCACTGTGGAAGAAGCTTGATGAGAAAGAGAAGCTTTCAAGGATTCACCGGAAGATGGCGAATGTTCTCTTCTATGTGATGGATGACAAGGAGAAGGCGGAAGAGCATTGCCAAGAAGCCTTAAGGATCTTGGAAGCGAAGCCTGAAAGCGTTGAACTGGCAGGTCTCTACTCCGATAGGGCGTTTATGCAATGGTATGTTGGAGATTATGATACGGCTCGTTCTTCTGCTGAGAAAGCGATTAGGCTAGCTGAAGGACTCAACGCCCAGGATATCGTCGCAGATTCCTACCGCAAGCTGGGAGTAATCGTCCGCCCCACAGATGCGAAGAGAGCCATAGAATATGAAGAGAAGGCATTGAAAATAGCTCTCGACAACAACTATCCAGAAGTGGCTGTAAGAGCATACAACAATCTTGCGTTGTCGCTTCCGAAATGGAAATGGAGGGAGCCTCTTGAGAAAGGATACGAGCTGGCAAGAAAGATAGGTGATATCTGGTACCAAATTAGGATCGGCGGCAACCTGGCTGAGAGAATGATCCCCGCAGGAAACATTGACAAGGCCCTTTCATTTGCAGAGGAAGGGCTTGCACTAGCAAGGAAGGCTGGCCAGTTGAGTAACATCTCCATGACGCTGAGAATCTTTGGAGTTGCCTATCTCATCCTTGGAGAATGGGATAAGAGTAAGCAATACTTTGAAGAATCATGGAACATTGCTCAGAAGTCAAACGATTTTCAACAAATGTCGAACAGCATGATTGCCTGGGGATGGCTGTATCTCGGCAGAGGAGAATACGTCAAGGCAGCAGAGTGGTTTGAAAAACTATCTGCGCACCTAGAGAGAGCCGGAGCAGAAAAAGACCTCCTAGTGCTGTCGGAAGCTTCATGGGTGATTTCGGCGTACATAGAGCTTGGAGAAATTGAGAAAGCGGAGAATCAGATCGATATCCTGCGCAAATCAGCTCTCGAAATGGCGGATGAGGAGCTTACTGCCGTCTCGAATACGTTGAAAGCGATGGTGCTTCGCGCTCAGAAGAAGTTGGAAGAGTCCATCAAGCTTTTCGAGAAGAGCCTTCAGCAGTGGGAGGCTCTAGGTGCGCGGGAGCGGGATCCATACACCTTGGCTAGGTTTGTTCTTTTCGAATACGCCCGAGTCTATCTTGAGAGAGATCAGGAAGGAGACAAGGAGAAGGCTCACAGCCTCCTCAACCAAGCCTTGGAAATATTCGAAAAGATGGGAGCCAAGAAAGACATAGAGAGAGTGATAGCGAAAAAGAAACTACTCACAGCCTAGGAACCATTCGATTGAATAGTTTCTCCTTACTCAGAGAGCAACCAAATAGACTCTCCTCTTCTTATGGTTGGACGAGTCGATTTCCCTGCGGTTGCTATGAGTGACAAGGAGCGTCTTGAGAGTAGAATCTTGAAGTATCTTCGCAAGAGAGGCTACACGGGTATGGGTACCATGAGCCTCGAATTCTAGAAGGTCGGTTCAGGGATCTCCTTGCCATGTCTTCCCAATGAGAGTTCAAGCCACTTCCTCATAGCTGACGCCGGCGTTGCACTCAGCCCTATCAGAGTAGTACGGCCTCTAACTCCCTTTCCGGATTTCTTGGCCTCAATGATGCCTGAGGCTGAAAGCTCACGGACGAACTTCCAGACCTGCGTGTGCGCTCTTGGCGCTTCTCTCAACTCCTCGCAGACGATCCTGTAGACTTCTTCGATCTCACCCATGGTCGCATAGGCCGCACCTGAAGACTCAAGCGCTCTGGCAACAGCTAAGAGAAGGATTCGCTCTTGCGTTGAGAGAGTTTTCACGTAGTCTCCTCTAACGGTCGGATATACTGTTGATACAGCCTTTCTGACATGTTCAGGTTCCAGTTCTCTCTTTCGTTCGAGATCAGTGTACTTACCAGACCTCCAAAGGAGTTCAATTGCATATCTTGCATCGCCCGTGGTGGACGCCAGCTCAGCGATAAATCGAATTGATTCTTCAGGCACGGTACCTTCCTTGAATGAAAGCTTGACTCTACTTTCAAGTATCGTTACAAGTTGCTCGATCGAGTATGGGTCCATCTCAAGTATATTCTGCTGTAACGTTCCTAGAGTGCTTCTATCGAGGCGTTTCAAGTATTCTGGTTGGCGAAGAATGCCGATCAGCGAAAGCCGCATCGGCTTGTTCAACCGTGCTTCTTGAAACCTGGTCAAGTTGTAAAGTGGAACGGTTCCTTCAGTTCGAATAAGGCTGTCAAGCTCGTCAAGAGCTAGGACAGCAAACACGTTGTCTCGATCCAGCATATCCATGAGCATTTGAAGCAACTCCTCAGAGGAGTAGCCTCGCTGTGGAAAGCTGGGGATGAACTCGCCAAGCACCCTTTTCAGGATCAAGAATAGGCTACCGCGACATTCTCTGCAGTTGACGTGAATATACCTCAAGTTGATCTTCCGCGACTTCGCAGCTTTCATTAGGTCGATCCCGAAACGCTTCGAAACCGCGGTCTTACCTGTTCCGATACTCCCCGTGAGTAGAACTCTTTGGTTCATGGAACCAGGACTATCAAGGGCGAAACGAAAAAGCTGGGCTAGAAATCTCAGTTTCTCTTCACGATGCGGAAGGTCAAGGGGAACATAGTCTATAGATAGTGGCCCTTCGTCCTTGAAGATAGACGGTCCAGCCAGCGTTTCCTTGATGATCTCTGATCCTCGGACCAATTGATGCTCTTCCGCAATTCCATGGGAGAGTTGGCTGAGCTTCGCTTTAGGCTTTGCGTCCTCACATGCGTGGGCTAGCCAAGTTTCTCAATGGTCTTAAGAACTCACTTGCCCTCTTCTAACGGCCCTTGTGCAAAGGGGCATCAGGCGGTTCACGCTATCGGTGAGCTCGAACGCACTCAAGATCCAATTCATCGAACCCTCATTTGGGCCAGAGTCGTCATCGCTCACCAAGAGATGCTTTCCTACTCAGAGATAAAAAGGTGTGGGGAAGATAGTATCGCAAGAACAGAGTGATGAAGCCGAGAAATGGAAGAGATACGAGTCACACCACTCGCCTTCGAGAGCTTTGGAGTCAGATCAATGTGCACCCTAGTGGAAACCAACGATGTCAAGGTGCTAGTGGACCCGGGCGTATCTGTTGCGCCTAGATTCTCCTTGATGCCTCACCCGAGAGAGTATGCCGCAAGAAACGAGTGTCGAACAAAGATACGGGAGGCCGCCGCAAGGGCCGATGTCATCACGATTTCTCACTACCATTATGATCATCACACTCCCAATTACGTGGATACAGCATATTGTGGAAGCAGCCCTGAAGAAGCCCGATACATCTATGCTGGAAAGCTTGTAATCGCCAAAGACGTGAAGAGTCATGTGAACATGAGCCAGAGACGGAGAGGATGGCTGTTCCAAAGAATCTCCAGAGAATTTGTCAAACGATTTGAAAGCGCGGACGGAAGGAGCTTCAGATTCAACGAGACAGAGTTGAGGTTCTCGCGACCAGTTTTTCACGGAGAAGAGAACTCAGAGCTGGGATGGGTGCTCATGCTCATAATTCAACATGGAGAAAAGAAGGTTCTACACGCCTCTGACGTCCAAGGCCCAGTCTCAGATGCAACACTTCAGATGATCTTATCCGAGAAGCCTGGTCTTCTGATTCTTGGCGGTCAGCCCCTCTACCTTTCGGGATCAAGAGTGTCAGCTGAAACATTGGAGCGAGGATTTGAGAATCTTCAGAGAATAGTGAAATCAATTCCAGTTACGATTCTCGATCATCACATCATTAGAAGCGAGAACTGGAGGGATCAGGCTAGGAAAGTGTTTGAAGAGGCGAAGAAACATGGAAACAGGCTTGTCACGGCGGCAGAATACGCTGGAAGGGAGGAAACCCCTCTTGAGTGTGAGAGAAGAACTCTGTATGAAGAAGAGCCTCCGGACGGAGACTTTCTCAAATGGACAAGGGTTCCGATTGCGGAGCGAAAGAAAACTGCTCCGCCTATC
>Ga0315310_10003151_pt1 | contig 10279 bp, 10 predicted proteins | sample TDP5_MG_FD_203630 | JGI IMG/M metagenome (GOLD analysis project Ga0315310, IMG submission 203630) | Freshwater sediment microbial communities from Lake Towuti, South Sulawesi, Indonesia - TDP5 | ecosystem: Environmental > Aquatic > Freshwater > Lake > Sediment | place: Indonesia: South Sulawesi...
TCCGTAGGATTACTTAGCAGCTTCCGGATGAAATCACAGATTACTCCATGTCCCATATGACCTCCAACCACGTTTCCAAAGCGGAAGATCCATCCACGCATATTGAAAAGGCTGCAATAGGCGCTGATGAAAGCCTCACAGCTCAGCTTACCAGCAGCATACAACGAAAGCGGAAGAAGAGGTCCATGGCTCTCCGTTGCATAGGTATCGTAACACAAGCTTCCATATACAGCACCAGTAGAAGCGAACAGAATGCGTTGAATGCTGTTTAGTCGCATCGATTCCAAGACATTGCATGTTGCAATGACCGCATTTTTCAAATCAATATCAGTTTTTCTATAACCATCGGGGATGTTGGTGTTAGCACCTAAGTGCCAAACAACGTCATGTCCAACCATAGCCTCCCTAAGCGTTTCAAAATCGAGTAGGTCGGCCTGATCGATCCGGAATCCGTTCTCGCCTACGTGATCCTCAATGGATCTCTTGCTCCCAGAGGAGAAGTTGTCATACACCGTGACTTGGATTCCATCGTTAAGTAAGGCGGTGACTAGGTGGCTTCCAATGAACCCAGCTCCACCCGTCACGAAGGCTTTGCGGACTGAGTTGTCTAGTAGCAATTGTTGCTCACTTGTAGATCGCTGTATCCTCCGTTGAGTTATAAGATTGTACATGCCTTGGACAGCGCACGAAGCTGCCTGCTAGCGAGGCGCTTAATAGACGGACAGCAGCTTTATTGCAAAGTCCTTGGTCATAACGAGTTGTTCGGACATGATAATTTCTAGAAGCCCTGTCAGGCTTCCTTTGGGAGGAGGAGGTACTGATTTAGCCTCCTACTACTCAAAGTTCGGGGGTTTCTTTGTAAGCGCCGCTATAGATAAGTACAATTACATAACCGTGAAGAAGAGGTTTGAAAATGGTTTCAGGATAAGCTACAGTGAAACTGAGATCATCGATAGGATTGAGGACATTCGACAGCCGATCATCAGAGAGGCGCTGAGACTGGTGAACATGGGGGACCGATTGGAGATCGTCTCAATAGCTGACATTCCTGGTCGGTCTGGGATGGGCGGGTCAAGCAGCTACACAGTAGGAGTACTAAACGCATTACACTCCTACAAGATGGAAAATGTTTCTCGTCAAGTTCTGGCCGAAGAGGCTTGTCATATTGAGATCAGTATCTTGAAGGAACCCATTGGAAAGCAAGATCAGTATGTAGCAGCATTTGGCGGAATAAACTCCTATGAAGTCGAGAAGGATGGGACCGTGCGGGTCAGTCCCCTTCGACTGTCGTCACACACGATAGCTGAGCTTGAGAGCAATCTCCTTCTCTTCTATACTGGAATAAAGAGAAATGCTTCAGAGATACTTGAACGCCAAAAGCGTGATGAGGAGAAGGGTGTAAGGGACGTTGTCGATTCCATGCACAAAATCAAAGAGATCGGGTATCAGGTTAGAGACGCACTTGTGTGTGGCGACTTGCGGCGCTTCGGTGAGTTGCTGGATCTTCATTGGCAAACGAAAAAAAATCTGTCAAGTCAGGTGAGTAATCAGCGCATTGACCAGACTTACAGCATAGCGAGACTTAGTGGAGCCCTGGGGGGCAAGATCATGGGCGCTGGAGGTGGGGGCTTCTTCGTATTCTACTCAGAAAACGGTAAGGAGAAGCTGCGTAATGCCATGGCCAGGGAGGGACTCAAGGAGGTTAGATTCAGATTCGACTTCGACGGATCGAAGATACTGTTAAACCTCTAGCTCATTGGAGATGCCTATGATTGAAGAACGAGAGCTTTGTGAATAGGTTTCTCAACGAGTTTGTCGAAGTTGCTCAGCGATTTTCCGAAGACGACATCAACAATGTTCTTGAGATACTATTTCAGGCTTGGAAGAATGAAAAAAAGATATTCATCATTGGCAACGGAGGGTCAGCGTCGACTGCTACACACTTTGCATGCGATCTTGCAAAAACTACCGCCGTCGAAGGAAAGAAGCGATTCAAGGTCATCAGCCTCACAGACAATGTTCCCCTACTCACAGCGTTGACGAATGACTTGGGCTTTGCAAGCATCTTCGTCGAACAACTCAAGAACCTACTTCAGAAGGATGATGTGGTTGTAGCCATAAGCGTCCACGGCGGGGCTGGACTGAACAGGGCAGGTCCATGGTCGCAGAACCTACTCGCCGCATTACAATACGCGAAGGAGAACTCCGCAAAGACCATAGGGATAGCCGGCTTCGACGGAGGGGTCTTCAAGAAGATGGCAGACGCATGCATAGTTGTCCCTGCAAATTCAACGCCCTACGTCGAGTCTTGGCACTTGGCTCTTGAGCATCTCATTTGCAGTTGCCTGAGGGAGATGATCGAAAGGGCTTGAGCGGACGAGCAGTCTTTCTTGATCGAGATGGCGTTGTTAACGAGCTGGTGTACTTCCCCGAGATAGGTGTCATAGACTCTCCACTCAATCCGAACCAGTTTAGATTGCTGCCCGATGTCGCAAAGGCGATACGAGATTTGAACGAGCTTGGTTTCAAGATAGTAATCATCTCTAACCAGCCTGGTATCGCAAAGGGCAAGATGAATGAGAAGCTCTTTGAGGAGATCAGAATGAAGATGAGGAAGGAACTTGAGCGGGAGGGAGCACACCTAGACGCTGAGTACTACTGTCTTCATCATCCTGACGCCGTCAAGGAAGAGTACAGGGTGATCTGTGAATGTAGGAAACCGAGACCTGGTCTCTTCTTAAGAGCCTCCTCCAAACTCAGCCTAGATCTTTCAAGATCCTTCTCCATTGGCGACAGCCTGATAGACGTAAAAGCTGGAAAGGCTGCTGGATGTGCAACCATATTTATAGGATCGTTGAAATGCGATGTATGCCGGTTGATGGAACAGGAGAACGCTCGCCCCGACTTTTTGGTCGGAAGCTTAGTTCAGGCAACTGGCATAATTCGTGAAAGGTGAAAGATAGTGGAGATTTTCCTCGACACGGCAAGCATCAAAGAAATCAAGGAGGTACTCCCGTGGGGAATAGTCAGCGGGGTGACAACGAACCAGAAGATCTTCCTAGCTGAGAAGGGATGTAACTTCAAGGAAAGGGTTCAGGAGATACTCTCACTGGTGGACGGTCCCTTGAGCGTAGAGCTAACGAGGACAGATGGAACTGATCAAGACATGATTGACGAAGCAGTCGAGTATTCGAGTTGGAACCGTAGGAACATCACAATCAAGGTTCCGATGTTCGGAAATGGTAGAGGGGTCAAGATCATTGCTCAACTTCGCCAGCGAAATGTCAAGACAAATGCGACCGCTCTCATGTCCACAAACCAAGTCATGCTAGCAGCCAAGGCTGGTGCAACATACGCAAGCATCTTCTTCAATAGGGTGAGGGACGCGGGGGAAGATCCTGAGCGAGTCGTTAGAGAATCACGCACTTTATTAGACAAAATGGACAATTGCACAAAGATAATTGTGGGAAGCATTAGAAAGCCAGAGGATGTCACTCAGGCAGCGATCGCTGGGGCCCACATAATCACTATTCCACATAAGATCATGATCCAGATGCCCTTTCACAAGAAGACTGAGGAGACGATAGCGGAGTTCGACCGCGCTTGGCAGGAGTTCAAAGAAGGCCAGAAAGATTGATCAATCCGCCCATTTCTCTACGATTCGCCTTATCTTCGAACTGCTGAAGGAACCAAGGTCTTGAAGGCTATTATCTTGGCCGGAGGCTACGCCAAGAGGATGTGGCCTCTTGCGCAAGACTTCCCGAAGACTCTGCTGCCAATAGGGGGTAGAGCAGCAATGGACTACATCCTGGATAGGGTACTAGAGACTGATGTCACGGCCATAATCGTGTCCACAAACTTGAGGTTCAAGCCTCACTTCGAGGCATGGCTCAAGGAGAAACAGACAGATCTCATCGAAATTATCGCAGAAAGCTCAAAATGTGAAGAGGAGAAGCTTGGCGCGGTCGCAGCGCTGGCAGATCTCGCTTCAAAGATGGAGCCTGACGATTATCTCATCATCGCTGGCGACAACATATTCACAACTGGGATAAGGGGCATGATAGACTTCTACAGGCAAAAGAAGGCCCCAGTAGTGGCAATCGTCAAGGCCGCAAGCACAGAGGAAGTGGTACGCGGCTCCTCAATTCTCCTTGAAGAGGATATGAGGATAATGCGGTTCAAGGAGAAACCAACCAAACCTAACGGCATGCTAATCGGCGCCTGCATCTACATATTGACCTACGGAAACCTCCTCAGAACGAGTGAGTATCTTCAGGAAGGAGGAGATAGGGATGAGCCCGGAAACTTCATGGAGTGGCTCTGCGAGAGAGAGACGGTATATGGATATATCCTTCCAGGACGACTATGGGATATCGGCACAATCGAAGGATACAAGGAACTAAAGCGAACTTTTGACAAGCTGCAATCCTAGAAAAGAGGCAAAGCCAAGGAGTAATTTGATGCAGTTGTCATAGACTTGCGAATATACTTTCCCCGATGATGAACCTGCATCCTCAGGCAGACTTGCCTCATTCGAAACCACCATCAATCCTTTTCCAATCAAGCTGTCTACGATCCTCTTGCCACGTTCGATGACTGTATCGTCGAGGGTTATGGAATTCTCGATCTGCTCCCCCGATCACTACATTATCGTCAATAGAACTATTCAGACTAAGATGAATGGCAATTCTAGGTAACTTCCAAACCGAAGAAGGGGGACACAAGTCTGACATGAAGTCCTCCACGGTATCATCGTGAATTAGTTGAGCTAGAGCCTCATCAAGAAACTGGTCTATCGATAGGATTTGTGAAGGATATGCAACTGTGTGGGACACAACTCTTGCTTCTTCGAACAGTCGCCAATAGAGCGTTTGTCCCAATCGGAAGACCGGATGATCACTTCCAGCGTTTGTCTCCCCGTGTTAGTTGAAATATGCGGTCATCACTCGCACGTCTCATGGCTTGAATATGAGCCCTCTTTTGTCTGAAAAGGGATCGAGATCGCAGAAAATCCACAACACCTAGAGCACTTTGCACAGAACCGGTTGCAAGATTCTTTGTGGTTTGTGTCACTTGCTTCATCATATTAGGCCTAACTTCCAAGCTTGAGAGTCTGAGAATTGCCATGACAGGCGTCGAGGATAATAGGATACGATACGCAACGTAGGAAAATCTTGGTGAGAAGCTTGCGTCGCTGAGGTTCTTGAAGTACGTCAGAAGCATGTTCCTAGTTATTCTGCGTTTTCTGTAACCTGACACCGGTCCGTAACTTCCCGCCCCGTAGTGGGTAATTGTCACGTCCGGAGTATGTGCGCACGCATAACCGGCTATCCAAACTCTATAGCCAAGATCATGATCCTCCCAATCGGATACGTAGTCAGGATCGAAACCACCTAGTCTATGTATCAGTTCCCTCCGGTAGAGCGCCGCAGCTCCACATGGTGCCAGACAGTATACAGGTCTGTCAAGAATTTCAGGTTCACTAGGGCCTTCTATCATGAGTTTCTTGACGAATACGGAGCAGTAGCTCCGAATGTTTCCCTGAGTCGCTATCTTGCACCCCACAGCACCAATATGAGGCCGATCTAGTATGACGTTGAGCATCCTCTCTAGGAAGTTCGATGGGACTTCTGCGTCGTTGTTTATCGTCAATACGAATTCGCCTTTTGCCTGTTGAAAACCCACGTTGTTTCCCTTGGCGAACTCATAGTTCCTCGGCAAGCGAACGATTCTCAGACGTCTTCTGTTGATTTCATCTGTGAATCTCTGAGTAACGTAGTCCACGCTTCCATCGGTAGAGGAATTGTCCACCATGATGACCTCGTAACTTGACATTGTCTGGTTCATCAAAGATGACAAGCATCCTTGAAGGAAACTCCTTCCATTCCAATTAACGACGATGATAGATGCTAGTGGCGTGCTCACGGTCCTCTTACCGGCTATTTCCACAGGAGTGGCCACACCTCTAGAAGCCTTATGGGGATAGCAAACAAAGTAGGGAATTTCTGGAGTAATAAGGTTTGACTAACAAAAGGTATGAGCTTCGTTCGTTAGGCCTGCGTTTCTCGGCACAGCTTTGAAAAAGAGCAATACTATGACCTCCAGGTCTGTGCCCCCAAGGGAGACAAGGATTTTAAACACAGGGGCAAGTATGAAGCAAACAAAGTTGTGGGGAAAGGTGACTCAGTTGAGGAGCCTAGGGAAGTTTGGCCTTGAAGGTTTTCAGACGCATGACATCAGGATTGTGCCTGATGAAAGAGGTTTCTTTGCTGAGGTTCTCAGGCAGGACTGGAATGAGCTTCTAGGCAAAGAATGGATCGCTCAAGTCAACCTATCGTACAGTTACCCAGACATCGTTAGAGCTTGGCACAGGCACCAAAGAGGGCAGGTGGACTACTTCCTAGTGATAAAAGGATCGATGAAGATCTGTGCATACGACGGCGATGAGAGATCTAGCACTAGAGGCTACCTTGCTGAGGTCGTGGTCAGCGAATATAAGCCGCAGATTGTCAGAGTACCCGGCCGATATTGGCACGGAACAAAAACAGTCGGCTACAAACCCTCATTGACTGCGTACTTTGTCACGAAGCCCTACGACTACGACAACCCAGACGAAGAGAGGATCTCGTGGAATGACCGGACAGTAGTTCCAATCGCGCTGAACGGAAAGACGGATGACCCGCGAGCAGGCAAGCCTTATGATTGGTTTCACTCACCTCACAAATAGGTGCTGATGGTGAAGGTCCTGGTTACCGGAGGGGCCGGATACATAGGCTCCATCTTAGTCTCGGCATTGCTTGAGAAAGGTCACAATGTCACGTGCATGGACAGGCTCTTCTTTGGAAGAGACTCTTTGGCCGAGCCTTTGTCGAACCCAAGCCTCGACTTGATCAAGGAGGATGTGCGTTGGTTTGACTCCGGGATCCTGAGGGGCTTCGACGCTATCATTGACCTCGCGGCGCTCTCGAACGATCCCAGCGGTGAACTTGATCCTGCGAAGACCTTGGACATAAACTACCTCGGCAGGGCGAGGGTTGCAAAGTTGAGCAAGGAGTACAGCGTTAAGCACTATGTCCTAGCCTCTTCCTGCAGCACATACGGCTTTCAAGAAGGAGTCTTGAATGAGGACTCCACGCTGAACCCTTTGACGACGTACGCTAAAGCCAACGCCCTCGCAGAGCGCGATGTCCTCTTGTTAGCTGATGCAGAATTCTCTGTCACTGTGCTGAGGATGGCTACCGTCTACGGCCTATCTAGGCGTATGAGGTTCGACCTCGCAATAAACGGGATGGTCCTCGGCCTGTACAAGACTGGCAAGATACCTGTGATGCGCGACGGCACGCAATGGAGACCTTTCGTGCACATTAGGGATGTTGCCAAGGCCTTCATTACGATCATCGGCAGCCCCCTCGACAAAGTGAATGGTCAGATCTTCAATGTTGGCTCAAACGAGCAGAACTACCAAATATATCCCCTGGCCAAGCTGATAGGCGAATCTGTTGGCATACCTTTCGAGATCGAGTGGTACGGAAGCCCGGACAAGAGATCCTATAGAGTCGATTTCAGCAAGATCAGGAAAGCACTGAATTATTCGGCCAGCTATACACCCCGAGACGGGGCAATCGAGGTTTATGATGCCCTTAGGAACGGGAGCGTAACCGACTCATTGAAGACGAAAACCGTCGAGTGGTACAGGCACCTGCTTGAGGCCCATGCCTTGACCAAGGAGGTCACATTGAGAGATACCATTCTCTAATAGGAGACCACCCTTGAGAGTCCTAGTCATAGGTGGCGGCGGCCAGTTAGGGACGAAGATCATTGAACAAGCGAAAGAGCGCTCTGAGGTGTACGCAACATACCTTACGAGGAAACCCTTCCTCAACGACTCAAAGATCTTCATGATGGACAAGACAAATCGTGAAAGAGTCATGGCCCTCTTTCGAAATGTAAAGCCCAAGGTAGCAATTGACACGGCGGCCCTTCACAACGTAGACTATTGCGAAACCCATCGAGACGAGGCATGGAATGTAAACGTTGAAGGCGCAAGGAATGTGGCAGAGGCCTGCAAGAACCACGACGCAAGAATGATGTTCGTATCTACTGACTACGTCTTTGATGGAGCAAAAGGAAGCTATGCAGAGGATGATGATGCAAATCCCGTGAACTACTACGGATTGACGAAACTTGAGGCAGAGAAGGCTGTGGCTGAAACCTGTGGCAACTACGTGATAGCAAGGCCGTCAGTAATATACAGCTATGTCCCATCCATCAGACAAGAATCCTCTTCCGGGAAGCCGCTGAACTTCGCAATGTGGCTTGCTCAAAGGCTCAAGAATGGGGAGCCAGTCAAGATCGTGACGGATCAGTATGGCTCGCCCACTCTTGCTGACGATCTGGCTGAAATCTTACTGAAGATGGCGGACAGCGAGAAAACTGGCACATATCATACCGCAGGCAGGACAAGGCTCAGCAGGTATGAATTTGCCGTAAAGATTGCGAAGAAGCTTAACTTCGAGGAGGGCTCAGTCGCGCCTACAACAACTGATCAGCTGAAGCAGGTAGCTGAGAGGCCTATGGACAGCTCACTCAGCATAGAGAAAATCGAAAAGGATCTCGCTCTGAGAATGCCAACCATAGATGAGGCCTTGGATGAGTTCGCCAAGCAGTTCTTTGCTGGTGGGAACCCGTGAAGGGGCTTCTGCTGGCCGGCGGTCACGGAACTAGGCTCAGGCCGTTGACCTTTACTGGCAACAAGCATATGCTCCCAATCGCGAACAAACAGATGATCTTGTACGGGCTTGAGCATCTCATCAGGGCTGGAATAAGGGAAATAGCCGTAATATTAGGGCCGATCAAGGAGGATGTGAAGGGGCTTCTAGGAGACGGCTCCACCTTCGGAGCAAAGATAGCATACGTCGATCAACCAGAGCCCAAAGGGCTCGCTCACGCGATCCTCGTATCCGAAGATTTCCTCGACAGTGACCCCTTCACAATGTATCTCGGTGACAACATGCTCAAGCAAGGCGCGCAGCCCTTGATCCATCTGTTCGAGAAGAACCAGAGCGACTGCGTGATAGGCCTCGCCGAAGTCAGAGATCCTAGTAGATATGGCGTCGCCATCCTAGACGAATCAGGCCGGATCAAGAACCTAGTCGAGAAGCCTAGGGAACCCGTCAGCAACTGCGCTCTGATAGGAGTCTACGTCTTCAACAACAAGATATTCGAAGCGATCAAGAAGATCAAACCCTCTTGGAGAGGTGAGCTTGAAATTACCGACGCAATCCAGACTCTCATCCGGAGCGGAGCAAGGGTTGACTATCGATTTGTTGAAGGATGGTGGAAAGACACAGGTAGGCCAGAAGACCTGCTGGAGGCAAACCAGCTGGTCCTCCAAGAGCTTCAACCACTCGTCGAAGGCACAATGGAAGATGGCGCAACGATCGTTGGAAACGTAAGGATAGGCAAAGAGACCGTGATCCGTGGCAGAACGACGGTTAGAGGCCCCGTCATCATCGGACGCCACTGTGAGATCGGACCGAACGCATATATTGGTCCCCACACGTCGGTTGGCGACGATGTGACGATAAGGAACAGCGAGGTCGAAAACTCCATAGTGATGAACGGCGCCTACATTGATAGCGGAAAAAGGATCATCGACAGTCTGATCGGGATGAAGGCAAAGATTGTCAGCGCTGAGACAAGTCTGCCGAGGGGTCTCAAGCTAATTCTGGGCGACATGACCTACGTGAGCACATGAGAAGCAAGCTCAAGTGAGTGTTCAATATGGTTGCTCAGATTCAAGAGCGATCGGAGGATAATCAGGAAACCCCGTAGAGCAAGTGCAGGTCGCTTCGGATCCACGAGTGATTTCGATGCCAAGGTACACGGAGCTTGTCAAGAACATGACGGTCAAGGAGTTCAAGCTCAGGTATCGGAACTCCGCGCTAGGATTCGTGTGGTCACTGCTAAATCCGCTGGCGATGATGGTCATACTAACGCTCGTATTCTCCACGCTCCTGAGAGCAGGAATCGAAAACTTCCCAATCTTCCTCTTTCCGGTGCTGTTGGTATGGCGCTTCTTCTCCGTAGGCACCTCAATGGCCCTCTGGTCCATAATCGGCAACGCTCCGCTCGTGACGAAGGTCTACTTCCCGCGCTGGCTGCTCGTACTTTCAAGCAACTTGGCTAATCTCGTAGGGTCCACATTAGAGTTCTTGGTGTTGCTACCTCTCCTTTTGACCTTGGGCATGAAGGCGTCTTGGCTTGTGACGCTCCTTCC
>Ga0315310_10003152_pt1 | contig 10278 bp, 9 predicted proteins | sample TDP5_MG_FD_203630 | JGI IMG/M metagenome (GOLD analysis project Ga0315310, IMG submission 203630) | Freshwater sediment microbial communities from Lake Towuti, South Sulawesi, Indonesia - TDP5 | ecosystem: Environmental > Aquatic > Freshwater > Lake > Sediment | place: Indonesia: South Sulawesi...
CAAGAAGTGTTCTGTGCTTCAACAGGGAAATCCGTTCAAAGATATAGTGATCTTCAGGTTTTGGTTGCCGAGAGGGCAGGTATCGCTAGAGGGCACCGAGTCCTCGACGCTGGAACAGGCCCACGTGCCTTACCAGCGCTTCCGCCTTGTAAGGATGAAGCTGGAAGAGGAATATCATGCCTTGTGGCGGAAGCTAGAGAGGTACGGAGAAGAATGGCCGCCAACCCTATTGATAGTAGGGACGAAGATAAGTGAGACAGGTTAGACCTTTTCGACTTTAATTCTGAATATTGCCGAATTCCCGCAGTCCTTGACTGTGACTGGGGAAGTTCTGCGGATTTTGGGATTGGCATCTGGCATAGTGGATGAAGACTAGGAACTTAGACCTATCAGAACTTAGAGCTGGAAAGCCTTGATGCTCATGATGCTTCATTGTTTATTTGATCCGATCCAGAAAAGTGACCAGCCTACAAACCAGAGAAAACAGATCGCTGGGAGGCAAAGGAAAACAAGCCACTTATTCATTATTCATCCAAGCCTCAAACATGTTCTAGTTCTAGTCTTATCCGGTTTGTGAACCACTGATACTATATATGACATGGAAGTTTCTTATAGAACTTTTTATTAAAAGTTCTTAGTATGCCAATTCCTCGGCATTGAAGCATCATAGAATCTTCCAGATTGAGCTAATTACGGTATTCGAGTGTGCTGAATGCGCTGTTCCTTCAATGGTCTCTGTAAGCCTCCCTTGGAGTAATTTCGCCGGAATAGTACTTGAAAAAGGTTAAAAAGTCCATGTGCAAGATATCATTTTCTATGAGGCGGTTCTATGTCGACAGATTATGTGCCTGTGAATATACCTAAGAAGCTTTATGAAGAGATCGAGAAAAAAGTAGTTGAAAGCCAAGGTGATTTCAAAAACGTAGAGGAATATGTCGAGTTCGTCTTAACCGAGTTAATTAGGGAAGAGGAAGAAGAAACCGAGAACGTTTCCACCCCCGAAGAGGAGGAGAAGCTAAAAGATAGACTGGGAAAACTCAGCTCTATATGAACCCGCAAAGAATGTGCGACATCCACTTATTCTCTTCATCAGTGTACAAAGCATGAAAGCAATCATCTGAGTTTAGCTCGTACTCTAGTCCTTAATCGCCTCTAGGATGCTCATCACATTCCACAGTTTTACCCGCGTATAGGGCGGCATATTTGGATCTTGCAGAATCTCGTCGAGGATGGATATCGCGTTAGACGCCTTAACCGCCGGTGTATGCTGAGTTAACTGTAATGTGTCCATCGATTCCTTTGCAGCTCTCCTGATGTTGCGAGGTGTGGTCGTGTCTTCAGAAACCTGGTTCAAAACGAACATAGCCTGCTTCATTCTGTCATCATACTCCTTCAGCTTCTTTTTGGTCACCATATCTTGATCCTCCCCAAGAACAGTTATGACAGATAAACCACCATTCGTTGTTATAACATTAATGCTCATAACTAGGATTTTAACCCATTGCCATTATCGGCATTGTACGTGAAGATAAAGATCGAGTTACGCTTTGGTTCTCCACTTTGCCAATGCCTGACCTACTAGCTCGATTGCCTGGATGTGATTTTGGCGACAAGCCTCCAAGGTTGGCTTCCAAACGGTCTGTAGGAATCCTAAAAGACGATCCGGCGCGATGTGTTTCCTGCAATATTCAACGGTCTTTTGAAAGCTCTCGGGAACCGACCATGTGCTACCCGTTGGAATCTGGTCATAGCCGTGTTCTTCAAGGTCGAGGTAGGCCTTTACGTATCTTATCTTCTTGCTGAACTCCGCGCCATAGTACCAGTTACTTTGAAGCACCCATTTTGGCATCTTTTCTAAGAATATCTCGGTGTGGTCCCAGAGATAGTCGGACCAGATCCAAGGACGACTACCTCCCTTCTTGACCTCATCGAACAGAAAGTAGAGGTCATGCCACCAAAGATCGTGCTGGCGGATCACCACATAGTTGTAGTGTCTTTGGTGTTCAGCCGTCTCCTCGTCCATCCCCAAGTGGAGTAAACGAGGCTTGTCAAAGATTTCGATCACCTCGGAGATCAGATCCCGGCAAACCTCATAGTAGGTTTCGGTAGACACACATCGGGAGTACGGACCCAGCCAAGCGTCATGACACGTTGAGAAATTTAGCTTTGGGATCGGTTCCATCCCCATTCCACGGATCTTCGCAAGCTCTTCTTTGAGATGGCTTACCGTCCATGCCTCGCGCACCGCAATCTCTGGGTGACTCTCATACTTCACACCGTCTCCCAGATCGGTGACAATCATATTCAGGCCCATGTCAGCCATCTTCTTCAGGAGATCGTTCCACAAGGCGCTGTCAAAACGTAGATACGGCTTGTAGATGCTGTATTGATCCCCAAACTCTGGCACATCGCGGTCAGCCCACATGTTGTAGCTCAAATGTAGCAAGTAAGCCCAAATCATCTTGTCCCCGGAAATCCTCTCAAATGACCCCTTATAAGACATGAAATCACCAGTTCTAAGACTTTGTATGAACTGTTTTATATATGATCTGGCTTACGTGAACAAGGATATGTTAGCGATTGAGGAGGTTAGTTTCAGGTGGCGGGCAAGATTCACACTGTTTTGGGCGAGATCGATTCGAAGGACATGGGTTTGACGCTTCCTCATGAACATCTCTTCTTTGACCTGAGAGGAGCTGCACGTCCCAAAGACTTTCGTGTTGATCGGGAAGAGGTCGTGAAAACCGTTCTTCCCTCGCTCCTGGGCCTAAAGGAGAGGGGCATCTCAACACTATTTGAATGCTCAACCGGCGGCATAGGAAGAGACCATCTTATCCTAGAGGCCCTAGGGCGGAGAAGCGGGGTCAACATAGTGGCTCCCACAGGCTTGTACAAGGAACCGTTTATGCCTAACTGGGTCCATAACAGAACAGTCGATGAGCTTGCCGACTGGATGAAAGAAGAGATTAAGAAAGGCATAGAGAACACACCTGTGAAAGCGGGATTCATCAAGCTCGCTGCGTCTGACCGGGGTCTCACAGCATTAGAAGAGAAGGTGCTGAGAGCAGCGGCGAGATCCTCAAAGGAGACCGGAGCTGCCATAGCTCAGCATACCGGCGGGCCAAGAAGCGGTTCAATCCTGCTTCAAGAGATGAAGGTGCTGAGAGAGGAGCGTTTCAATCTGAGCAAGTTCATTTGGGTGCATGCCCACTCGGAGCCTGACGTATCTGTGCACGTAAGGGCTGCAGAAGCAGGTGTCAACCTTGAGTACGATGCCATAGGAGGCGACCAACCTGACGACTTCTTCATCAGCCTCATCAGACAAATGGTTGCGAGCGGTCATGAGGAGCACATACTTCTTTCCCAGGATGCTGGTGGCTACAACGCGGCAGAACCGGGCGGAGGAAAACCCCGTGACGCGTGTTATATAATCGATCATTTTGTGGCGAGAATGCAGAGGGAAGGAATGAAGGAATTGATCCCTCTGATAATGATTGAGAACCCAAGGAGAATATTTGAGCTCTATTAGTCAAGAGATAGCCATAAGCCTCAAATTCCATAGCAATACGCTATTGAAACACTCGAGGAGACTAGTAGATGGATAAAGCTTCTTCGCAAAGCTTGAAAGATGAATTGATCCAGTTTGTGCGAAGTCTTGGCGCTTACAAGCTGCAGGTTGCAGAGGCTGGAACCGGTTTCGATAATGCCATTGATGGTTGTCATCCTAAGGATATCATGAAAAACTGCAATTCAGTGATTGTTTTCGCCATCTATGTTGGATCAGACTATTACCGCTCGATCCAGATAAAGAACGAAATCACCGCAAATCATAGAATCATGCACGTCTTCCGTGATTGGCTGCAGTACCGTGTGGCTGACTACCTCGAAGAAAAAGGATACAAAACCATGATCCCTCTAGGTTTTTATGATAGGGAATCTATGACGGCTAGCTTGTCTTACGAACTTGCCGCCTTCGAAGCTGGTCTAGGTGTTTACGGAAAATGTGGAATCATCATAACCCCAGAATACGGGCCGAGAGTAAACTTTGGGGTTGTTCTTACCGATGCCATTCTTGAACCTGACGCTAAACTAGTGAATTTTAGTCCATGCAATGAGTGCCGAGTTTGCATTGATTTGTGTCCGCCAAGAGCCATTCGAGAGGATCTATGCCCACCAAAAAGCCATGACCGGCTCAGGTGCGTCAATTTCATCCTGAGATTAAGAGAGAAAACGGGAGACAAGAACTTCCTTTGCGGCTACTGCTATGACAATTGTCCCATCGGGAAGCCGACTAAGCGGGGTTTCATCTTATCTCGACACAGAACATGGATAGGTCTTGAACCAGACGAAAGAAGGCTTCTAATGAAAGAGATATACTAGGCAGGACACTTGAGCCCTACCAATGGAGGGCTACCCAGTGGACTGGAATTTCCAGTCTACGAAAGGCATCGACGCAACAGTGGGATCTGTTCACTACCGTTCAAGCATCTCTTTTATTAAAAAGAGAGAATAATAAGAATAAATAGATGTGAAGAATGGGTCATACATCAGCTAAAGTAACTTTACGTAGCCCTGACCTTTCAAAGGCTGAGCAGGTGACTCTCTTGGTGGACATGGATTCAACCTATACTTGGGTTTCTAACATTGCGCTAGAAAGACTGGGGATTAAAGTTCGGACTGTTAGAAAATTCAAAACCGTAGATGGTAGGCTACTCGAGAGAAAAATCGGTGAGGTCGTAATAGAATATTTGGATGAGCGCGCTACAAGGATAGTGGTCTTTGCTGAGAGAGGCGACGCAGAGGTTTTGGGCGTAGATGCACTAGAAGGCTTGGAACTGGAGGTTGACCCCGTAACAAAACTTAATGTATCCACGTAGATATTCGGGCGTTCTCTATACATATTTTAACCATGTTCTATGGAACCTACAGTTCAATCTGGTTTTGAGCCCAATTTTTGGGCTTTAACAATGTGGTTATCAATGAATCATTGAAGCAATTGGGCTGCAACGCTAATATCTATGGTCGTGTTACAAATGTAGGTGCATCACAATAAATGAGCCTTGGAGCTCATCGTACTTGATTTGATTAGTGACGAATAATGAGTGACATCAGCCTGAATGTAATTAATCATCTAGTTTTGCGTAAACAACACTTGACTGATGATTCAAGGATTCAGGATTTTGTACAGATTGTGAAGGATATAGGTGGTCTGCATGCCACGGGGTCCATGGTGCCTTACCTATCTCTTTTTGCAAGAACTCGGAATTTCGTGAAAGAGCAGCTAGATAAAGAGCTTTACGTGAAGAGGAGTCTTGGGAAAATCCGTTGTATGCGGAAAACGCTCTATATTCTGACAAAGGAGATGATTCCTATAGCGTATGCGTCAACGAGAAAGATGGTTGAAGAGGCTTCTAGCAGATATTTGGAGTTTCGAGGAGTCTCATTCGAGAACTATGACAAGGTTTCGAGATCAGTTCTGGAAATTCTGAAAGGCAGAGAGATGACAGCCTCCCAGATCAAGAAGACTTTGAAAACTGAACTAAATGTTCCTGCGATACTGAACCTGATGTGTGACAAGGGGCTGTTGATAAGGAGCAGACCGGAGAAGGGCTGGAAAGACAAGAATCATAGATATTGTCTTTTCCATGAATATTTCCCGGATATCGACCTTCACGGATTCTGTGAGACAGATGCAGTAACCTTGTTAGTACAAAAATACTTGGGCTCATTTGCTCCTGTAACTGAAAAAGACATCGCTTGGTGGATTGGCTTAGGCAAGGCAAGAGTGCGAGAGGCGTTGAACCGCATTCAGGAGCAGATAGTCCATATTGGGATTTCGGATCTGGAGGGTGATTTCATTGTCCTCCGCTCAGATGAAAATCTTCTTAGAGGTATGAAGATTCCCCAGCAACGAATAGTGAACTTGTTACCCGGTCTTGACCCTTACCTAATGGGTTACAGAGAACGTGAAAGATATCTGGACTCTCAACACCGCAACAAAGTCTTTGATCGTTCGGGTAATGCCACTTCAACAATTTTGCTTGATGGAAGGGTTGTAGGAGTCTGGGACTTCGCAGAAGATCCGGAGCCAATAGTGAAAATATTCCTATTTGAAGAATTTGAAAGAAGTGTGTCAAGGGACATATATTCAAAGGCAGAAGAAATTGGAAGATTCATATCCGACAAAAGAGTTCTAACAAGAGAATGTGAATCAATGGTTCCCCTAACAAGCAGACCCGCTGGAGGGGTCATGTCGCCCCTCAGGGAATGTTGAGAAGCTAGGCGAGGTAAGTGAATGTAAGTGATTGGAAATCCTTGTGGAAAGCAGATCCAACAGACTGGCTCTTAGAAGAAGACTGTTCCCTCAGTGCGATATTTCACTTTAACCGATATTCCGGAAAGATTTGAAAACGATCTTAAGAGAGCAGAAATGGAATCATGGAAACTGGAGACTGTTAGACGTCCCGGAGATTAGGTTTATAGGTTGACTCTTAACGTATTAGAGCAGAGGGGATCTTACATGAGCGATGTCCGGTTGAGGGGTTTTCTTGAACGCATGAGCGCAGATGAGGCTTTGGAAAAATTCTTCAGCGCCGTCAAGCTCGATCAGCCTGAAGCTGTGGAGGTCGGGATCGATGATGGGTTAGGGATGGTTCTAGCTGAGGATGTCTATTCGGAATATGATGTCCCTGCCTTTGATAGGTCGGCTATGGATGGATACGCTGTTAGATCAGTTGACACGGTTGGCGCCTCTACTAATAGCCCATTAATCTTCAAAGTAGCTGGAACCTCTGAGATGGGAGATTACTCTCATGTTGCTCTACGAAAGTCTAAGGCTGTCAAGATTTCGACGGGTGCACCCTTGCCGGAGGGGGCTGACGCAGTCATTATGCTGGAGTACACCCGTGATCTTGGTCGAGATAGAATCGAAGTTTACCGTCCAGTCACACCTTACGAGAACGTCTCGAAAAGGGGAGAGGACATAAAGAAGGGTGATAAAGTCTTAGGGAAGGGAACCGTTCTCCAACCTCAAGACGTGGCTATACTTGCTGCCGTCAAGAGGGAGAAAGTAAAGGTCTTTAGGAGGCTCAGGATCGCGGTAATGTCTACTGGAGACGAACTCGTCGAGTTGGGGGAAGAACTGAAGCCCGGAAAGATCATCGACGTAAACAGACATGCACTTATCGCGTCGGTTAAGGAACTTGGATGCAAGCCCATTGACCTTGGTATAGCCCGCGACAACTTGGAAGATATAAAGTCTAAGATAATCGAGGGACTGCAATCGTCTGATGTCGTTTTGGTAAGCGGTGGCATCTCAGTCGGGGCTAAAGACCTCGTCTCAGAAGTTGTGAGCAACCTAGGAAAACCGGGCGTTATTGTTCACGGGATCTCGATGAGGCCCGGTATGCCAACTGCTCTAGCAGCCCTCAATGACAAACCTTTGATTCTCTCTCCAGGAAACCCTGTTGCGGCTTTGATCTCATTCAACGTCTTTGTGAAGCCCACAGTGGCGGAGATGCTTGGAACCCCCGCTGGCTACATTAAGGGGCAGGTTATCAAAGCCAAGGTAACAAGGAAAGTGGCATCAGTTACTGGTCTAAGAACCTTCTTGAGAGTCGTTATCAGAAGAGCAGATGATGGATACGTGGCTGAGCCTATCAGGATAGCTGGTTCGGGCATAATCTCGTCACTTGTCAAGGCAAATGGCATAGTCGTCATTCCAGAATGGAAGGAAGGCTTAGAGAAAGGCGAAGAGGTTGAGGTTGAGCTTTTAAGACCGTTACCAAGGTGATTTTATGAGCCGTAGGATCTTCAGGGAACTCGTATCCGTCGATGAAGCGAAGAAGAAGTTTAAGGAACACTTTGAACCCCATACGCTCGGCGTGGAAAAAGTTTCTCTCAGCGCCTGTTGCGGTCGTGTATTGTCTGAGGACATCGTGGCTCCTCTGGATGTTCCGCCCTTTGATCGAGCTATGATGGATGGCTATGCGGTTCGTGCAGAGGACACATATGGGTCTGGCGAAGAGAATCCTGTAGTGTTGAAAGTCGTAGGAAGCATTGAGGCGGGCGAGAAGCCTGATGTAATCGTGGCAAGAGGAGAAGCCGCTGAAATCTCCACAGGCGCACCTATCCCAAGAGGCGCCAACGCGGTTGTGATGGTTGAGTACACCTCGTCAGAAGGTGAGATGCTGAAGGTCTTCCGTCCAGTCTCTCCCGGAGAGAACATTATGGCAGCGGGCTCCGACATCATGACTGGCGAGCTTGTCCTCAGAAGCGGGACTGTCTTGACTCCGAGGGAGACCGGCGTCTTAGCTGCATTGGGCTTTGGAGAGGTCAAGGTATTTAGGAAGCCCAGGGTTGGGATAATCTCTACTGGCAACGAGCTCGTTATACCTGGAGAACCCCTGTCTTTCGGAAAGATATACGACATAAATTCGCAATCGATCTCGGATTCCATTAGAGAATGCGGCGGAGATCCAGTCTTTATCGGGATATCTAAAGACGACATGAAGGAGATTAGAGAAAAAATCGAACGAGCCATAGAGATCAGTGACACGGTGGTTGTTTCGGGAGGAACCTCAGCCGGCGTGGGCGACCTTCTCTACAGAGTGATAGATGATGTTGGGCGTCCAGGCATACTTGTTCACGGTGTTGCTGTTAGACCTGGTAAGCCGACAATAATAGCTGTTGCGAAAGGGAAGCCGATCTTCAGTCTACCTGGATATCCCACGTCGGCGCTCATGATCTTCAGCATATTTTTGGCTCCTGTTATCCGTTCGATGGCTGGGCTTGGGCCAGAGTTGGACATGGAAACTATTCCCGCGAAGACATCTAGCAAGATCTATATGAGTGGCGGCAGACGGGAGTATGTGCCTGTGAATCTTGTGAAGACCGAAGACGACGAGTTTGCGGTCTATCCCGTTCCGGGCGGTTCAGGCGCGATAACTTCCCTGGCGAAAGCCGACGGGTTCATCGAGGTTGCCGAGGACAGAACATTTCTAGATGAGAGCGAAATGGTTGAGGTTAAGCTCTTCGCTTCCCAGATTAAGCCTGCTGACCTCATGTTTATCGGTAGTCACTGTCTCGGAGTAGATATAATCTTAAGACTCGCTGAAAAGAGGCTTCCACGTTTTCTATATAAAGTCATAAATGTTGGGTCTTCAGGTGGATTAGCTGCGATCAGACGGAGTGAGGCAGATATTGCAGGAGTGCACCTCTTGGATGAGGAGACGGGGAATTATAACCTGCCTTTTCTAAGCGAATATGGCATAGAGAATAAGGCTCTCCTCTTTAGAGGTTACAACCGTAAACAAGGGTTCCTAATCACAAAGGGCAATCCTAAGGGGATCAGAGGATTTGAGGACCTACTGAGGGATGACGTAACATTCATAAATCGGAATCGAGGATCAGGAACCAGAATCCTAACGGACATAAGGCTCAAATTTTCTGCTCAAAGAATGGGAAAAAGCCTTGACGACTTGACCTCCAAGATAAACGGGTATGTTGTAGAGGCTAACTCACACTCCGCGGTCGCAGCAGCCATAATCATGAATAAAGCCGATGTAGGTGTAGGCATAGAAGCCGTAGCTAAAAATTACGGGTTAGATTTTATTCCGATCGCTGACGAACAATACGATTTCTTAGTGAACTTTAAGAGGCTTAAGAAGCCCGTTGTTAAAGCTTTCATCGAAACCCTCAGGTCAATGGAGTTCAGGGAGAAACTGCCACGTGAAGCTCCAGGTTTGACGCCGACAGAACAGACAGGCAAACTGGTTTACTTCTCCGAGGAGCTGAAGCATAGTCTCGCTAAGGATTTCGAATGGGTATATATCTGAGATAATCGTTGTCAAAGGGCATTGAAGTCGTAAAAATCCGGTGGAAGCGATGCACTTTGAAGCGACTTAGGAATTGGCTTCTCTTTCTACTTGTAGTTTTGATCTGGGCTTCAAATTGGGCTGTCATGAAGATGGGGCTCAAATACGTTAGCCCATTAAACTTTGTTCTGCATAGGTTTCTCCTTTCTTCACTCGCCTTATCTCCACTTCTGATATTTCTCAGGAGGAAAATTCCGCAAGACAAGGAGACTTTGGCAAAGTTATTACTTTTAGGCGTGATTAGTGCTGTCTGTGTAGCCTCGACTAACATAGGTCTGGTTTACGAAAAGTCTGGTGTAAGCGCGATCTTGACGTACACTCAGCCATTGTTCGTCTTCTGTTTCGCTGTTTTATTCCTTAAGGAGAAAGCCGGAATCAGTAGGCTTCTAGGGGTCTTCATAGG
>Ga0315310_10003154_pt1 | contig 10277 bp, 11 predicted proteins | sample TDP5_MG_FD_203630 | JGI IMG/M metagenome (GOLD analysis project Ga0315310, IMG submission 203630) | Freshwater sediment microbial communities from Lake Towuti, South Sulawesi, Indonesia - TDP5 | ecosystem: Environmental > Aquatic > Freshwater > Lake > Sediment | place: Indonesia: South Sulawesi...
ACCACAGCCCTGGGGGCCAAGAACTTGTACCATTTCGATAATTCTATTTTCATAAGAACCTCCTCACCCCTGACCGTGGCTAGTGCCAGGCACGGGCAGGCCTACCCTCTCCCCCCTATGGGGAGAGGATGCAAAGGAGGAAAATTTAACAGGTTAGATGCAAGGCAGCAATAGTTTTACCCGATTGGGAAAGCTTATTATAAGCATCGCAAGCATTTTTGGTCGTATCTACCACTAATTTAATCCCTTTGGAAGTTATATAATTTTCCACTTCCGTAGGCACTTTCATCAATCCAGAAGCTCCGGTACCAATAATCAAAATTTCGGGCTTCTCGACTATAACCTTCTCAATATCAACTACCTGCAACCTGTGCCCTTCCTTTCTCCACCAGCTACTGTCAACATGGGCAGGGTAGATTATGACATCAGAAGTGTATTCTTTCCCATCGATAACTATCCTGCCAAAACTATACGATTCTATCATTGTCTCTCTATGCACTTTTACCCCTCACCCCTACCCTCTCCCCCAAGGGGAGAGGATAAAAGGTGAGGGGCCTCTCCCCCGAGGGGAAAGGAAATAGCTCGCGTGACTTCTCCCCATGGGAAAAGGGTTAAGCTAAGGTGTGAAATCTTTCGGTCTTCTATTTATTATTCTAAAGTAGTAGAGGATGGCCTCCACTATCCTTAGGGATGCCTTCCCATCGCCATATGGGTTAACTGATGTAGCCATCTTATCATACATTCTCTTATTATCAAGTAAATTACAGGTCTCTCTGAATATTCTCTTTTTAGATAAGCCAACGACCTTTACAGTACCAGCCTCTACTCCCTCTGGCCTTTCAGTAACTTCTCTCAACAATAAAACTGGTTTGCCTAAAGAAGGTGCTTCCTCTTGAAGCCCACCAGAATCGGTTAAGAGTAAGAAGCACTTATTCAAAAGATTTAAGAAATCGAGATAATCTAAAGGTTTAATAAGATGGATACGAGGAGAGTTTTTCAGTATTCTATAGACAACCTTCTTTACATTAGGATTGAAATGGACTGGATAGACAATTTCCAAATCGTCGTATTTCTGAATAAGTTGTCTGATGCTTAAACAGATATTCTCCAATGGAATTCCCCAATTTTCTCTCCTGTGAGCAGTGACTAAGATTATTCTTCTCCTGTTGAAGTCAATTTTTTCCAAAACATTGTTCCTGAACCTATGTGACCTCTTCAGGACTAAATAGAAGGCATCGACCACAGTATTTCCAGTTACGAAAATCGACTCTTTCTTTATGTTCTCTTTTAGGAGGTTTCTTTTGGCAGTGGGCGTGGGAGCAAAATGAAGATCGCACAAGGCATCTGTGAGGAGCCTGTTTACCTCTTCCGGATAGGGATTGAATCTATCGTAAGAACGAAGCCCTGCCTCAATATGACCAACAGGGACTTTTTGATAAAAAGCAGCCAATGCGGCGGCAAAAGTTGTTGTGGTATCCCCCTGGACAAGAATAAAATCTGGATTCTCTCTATTAATTACCTTTTCCAATTTCGAAAGTGAACTGATAGTGATATAATAAAGAGTTTGAGATTCTTGCATTATATTTAAATCATAATCAGATTGGAAATTAAAGAGTCTCAGAACCTGGTCGAGCATCTGTCTGTGTTGAGCGGTAGCTATTACCACGATTTTGAATAAATCTTTTTTCTTTTGTAATTCTCTCAAAACAGGCGCCATCTTAATAGCTTCAGGTCTTGTACCAAAAATACAAATTATCTTTTTCATATGAAATCCGTTTATTAGTAGTGTAGCCCTTTATGGGCGTAATTTTGTTTATTGGTAGTGTAGCCCTTTTACAAATTTAAAATTACGGGGACAAGCCCCTACACTACAAATCAAAAATCAAAAATTATAAATTACCCATCACCCATTATACAGGGACAAGCCCTTACACTACCCACATTGACGCGGAGCTTTCGTCCGTTGGGAAAAAAGTAGCCTGTCCCCTTTTTTCTTTAAAAGATAGTCAAAAGAATTGCTCCCAATCCCAATACTCCGGAAATCCCATACATTAAAAGAACTGTCCTTTTCTGACCCCACCCATAGTTCAATAGGTGATGGTGGAGGTGTTCTCTGTCAGCTTGTAGAAGAGGCCTTCTCATCTTCAACCGTCGAAGAATAGTGAGAAAAGTATCGAATAAAGGAAGACCTATTACCATAACCGGAATCAATAGAGCAATTGCAGCCACAGTCTTCAATGTTCCCATTATTGTAATCGTCCCCAGAATAAATCCGAGTAACATACTGCCAGTGTCACCCATAAAGATTTTTGCTGGATGAAAGTTGTAAAGCAGAAACCCACTCGTGCTTCCCGCCAATGCCATAGCCATAACAGCCACCAGTTCGAGTCTCTTAGTGATTGCTACATTGCTCTGTTTATCAAGTTGAATAATAGTGATAACAAAAAAAGTAACTGCAGCAATTACTACTATACCTGCGGCTAATCCATCGAGTCCATCAATCAAATTGATGGAGTTAATGAAAGTAACTGTCCAAACGATGGTAAGTAAAAAACTTAAGTATAAAGAGAATTCAAGATATGTCTTACCAAAGGGATTGTTTATTCCAGCTATTCTTATTCCATACCAGAATAGAATTATGGCTGCGATTACCTGACCGAGTAATTTAGTGGTCGGATTGAGTCCTTTCTTATCGTCAATTAACCCCAAAATAGTGATAATTGTTGCTCCCAGAAGTACTCCCCCAAGGTATTCTTTAACCATAAACTGGTGGTGTCGTATCAAAAGGCGAGAGGCCTCATAGGAAAGAAAGGTTAATGCTATCGAACCACTAAAGGCAACATAGATTGCCAACCCACCCCATGAGGGAACTAGTTTATGGTGGATTTTGCGCTCGTTGGGCCTATCCATTACCCCGAACTTTCTCGCCAGGAAAGGGATGAGAGGCGTTACCACTGAAGAAATTAGTATAGATAAGAGAAAGACAAGAATGTAAGAGATAAACATCTAATCTCTGCCAATGCCGTTCGATTATTCCTTTCTCAGTCTCTCTTTGTATAAGGGAAATCTCTTGGTAAGTTTACGTACTTCCTTTTTCAAACTGGCAAGATACTGCTCATCATACCGATGATCGAGGGCATCTGATATCAACCCGGCAATTATCTTCATATCTCCTTCTTTCATCCCCCTGGTCGTCAGGGCTGGTGTTCCCAGACGAATCCCACTGGTCACAAAGGGTTTCGCCGGGTCGTGAGGAATACTGTTCTTATTAACCGTAATACCTGCCTTATCTAAAACTTCTTCAGCCACATCTCCTGTTAATCTCTTATTCCTCAAATCTACCAGCATCAAGTGTGTATCCGTACCTCCAGAAACAATCTTGAAGCCCTTCCTTATCAATCCCTCGGCTAGCGCTTTAGCATTCTTCACTATCTGTGCCTGATATTCTCTAAATTCGGGCGTAAGTGCCTCCTTGAGGGCCACAGCTTTGGCAGCAATAACGTGCATGAGAGGACCTCCCTGTATTCCAGGAAAGATATTCCTATCTATAACCGAAGCATATCTCTTCTTACACATCACCATTCCACCCCTTGGTCCGCGAAGCGTCTTATGCGTTGTAGTGGTTACAAAGTCGGCATAAGGAATGGGCGAAGGATGCAGGTCAGCAGCAATCAGTCCAGCTATATGGGCAACATCGGCCATCAGGTAGGCACCTACCCTGTCGCAGACCTCTCGAAATTTCTTAAAATCTATAATCCTGGAGTAGGCAGAGGCCCCGGCAACAATCAATTTTGGTTTATGTTTTATGGCCAGCCTTCGCATTTCACGGTAATCTATGCGTCCTGTTTTCTTAGAGACACCTATGGGCACAGTCTTAAAATATTTGCCCGAAAAACTTGTAGGATGCCCGTGGGAGAGATGTCCTCCATGCAACAAGTGCATTCCCATAATTGTATCTCCCGGTTCAAGAACAGCAAAGTAGACCGCCATATTTGCCTGAGTCCCTGAATGGGCTTGAACGTTCACGTGGTCAGCACCAAACAACTTTTTTGCGCGCTCAATGGCCAAAGATTCAACCACATCGTAATATTCACACCCTCCGTAGAATCTATGGCTGGGATAACCTTCCGCATACTTGTTGGTCATCACTGACCCTTGAGCCTCCAGAACCGCTTCAGAAACAAAATTTTCAGAAGCAATCAACTCAAGATTTTCCGCTTGCCTTTCAGTCTCCATGTAAATTGCTTTGTAAACTTCGGGATCAAATCGTTCCAAGCTCAACATTTTTTTCTCCTTGAAATTATTTAAGTATTGTCAAGAACCTGCTACTCCAATCCAATAACGCTCCGAGGGATCGGAGCTACTTCAATATTTTTTCCAGTATCTTCAATAAATATTCCTTAATCTCCTCAAGGCGCTTTCGATAGACCTCTTCGGGCTGGCCAATTGGGTCGGGAATATCTAAATTCTCTTTTTCACCAGCAAACTCTTTCAATAGAAACACTCTATTTTCTACTTCTGGAGCCATCTCCAGAATAGCCTCTTTATGTCTTCTCTCCATCACCAGAATCAGATCGGCATCTCTAACTATTTGAGGAGTAATTTGAGTAGGCTTGTGGTTTGAAATCTCGATACCCTCTTCTTTTAATACTTCTTCCAGTACACCGTAAATAGCAAAGGAAGGGAGAGCAGCTATTCCAGCAGAACTCACTTTCACGTTCTCTATTCCCTCTTCCTTTAGCATCTTCTTAAATAGTCCTTGTGCCATCACGCTACGACAGGTGTTACCGGTGCAAACAAAAAGAATCTTCTTATCCATTCTCAGTGTTTATCCCTTATCGCCTCTCTCAGTTTTCTCTCTTTTATGCATCCTTCCCTGACCACTTTGAAAGGATGATTGGTAACATCCAGCAGAGTAGAAACTCTTCCCAGAGGAGACTTGCCACCATCAATACACAAATCTGCCTTTTGTAAAAGTTGGTTTTCCACTCCTTTAAGTGTTACATGCTCTTTTTCCCCAGAAAGATTGGCACTGGTCACAGCTAATGGCCCAGCACCTCTAATCAGCCCAAGAGTTATCCTATGGTCTGGCATTCTTAAAGCAATTGTCTTGTACTTTTTTGAAGGGAAGATTAAAGTCAGCGGACCTGGCCAGAAATCCCTTATCAATTTCTTTACTTCATTAGATACCCTATTAGTGAACTTTCTTATGTCTTTTTTGTGCCCGATCAGGAAGACTAAAGGTTTCCTCCCAGACCTCTTCTTTATCCGATAAATTTTCCTTATTGCTCTGGGAAAGCGAATGCTTACTCCCAACCCATAAACGGTATCTGTGGGAAAAATCACCAGACCTCCTCTTCTCACTACACGGATAGCTTCTGCAATTCTTTTCCTTTCCGGCTTCTGGGAATTAATCTTAATTATCTTCCCCATATGTGAAAAACCACTCCTGCTAAAGCACATAGCTTCAGAACGCGAAGCTTTACTTCGCTACTCCTCGTCACCCTGAAGGGTGACCAACCACGCGTAGGGACGACCTTTATGGTCGCCCGAACCTCCATTTCGGGAGGACTCCAAATTATAAATCCCAAAATCCAAAATTTCCATACCCAAGATTTGAAAAAATAGTTTGCGAAGAACTTTGGGAATTTTAGCCAAAAAATGAGGACGACTCGCTCCCGCTAAAGCGGGAGTTTAGGCTACAATGTGATTCCTTCCCGATAAAATCGGGATTTCCCCATCACAAAGCAAATCATTGCCTGACGAGTGAAGCGAGGAGTTTTGATTTGCGCCCTTAAGAGTCCGAAGTTTTTTGGCGCCAAAAAATTCCTCAGGGATGAGCAAACTTTTTTTCAAGTCCTAAATCCCAAATTACAAATTTCAGATTTCAAATTACCCATTAAATTCCTCCCTTTCGGGAGGACTCCAGACCTTTCTGTATTCTATGTCCTGTAACAGGCATTAATCTTTACGTAATTGGGAGTCAAATCGCAGGTATAAACTTTAGCTTCACCTTTTCCCTGTTTCAAATCTATCACTATTTCCACTTCTCTTTTCTCCAATATTCGCTTAGCCTCTCTCTCAGAATAAGATACTGGCTCACCATTTTTGGCCACTTGCAATTTACCGAAATAAATATCTATTCTTTGAGGGTCAATTCTTATTCCAGAGGAGCCAATTGCTGCCATCAACCTTCCCCAATTGGGATCAGAGCCATATAGCGCCGTCTTAACCAAAGGAGAGCTGGCGATATGCCTTGCCATCTTTTTTGCACTTAGAGTGGCCTTTGCATTCCTGACTATTACCCTAACCAATTTTGTTGCTCCCTCTCCATCCCGGGCAATTAACTCTGCCAGGCCTAACATCAGGCAATCAAGATTATCCTGAAACCTCAAAAAATCACGATTTGCATTATTTATTGGTCTATTCCCTGCTCGACCATTAGCTAGGATTAGAACAGCATCGTTGGTGCTTGTATCACCATCAATAGTGAGTGAGTTAAAAGATTTTTCAGTCGAACTCATTAACGACCTTTGCAACAATCTCCTGTTGATATCTACGTCAGTAATTATGAAACAGAGAAGAGTGGCCAGGTCAGGATGAATCATTCCTGCGCCTTTGGCCAATCCACAAATGGTTGCTCTCTTACGATTATGAGTCAAAAATTGCCTGCTGATTATCTTCGGAGTAGTATCAGTGGTCATAATCGCTTCCACAAAAAATTCAGGCTTAGAAGGGCTTCCCATAGTTTCGGTTATCTTCTGGATACCTTCTTTGACTCGATTCATAGGAAGGAACCGACCAATCACCCCTGTGGAGGCGAGTAGAACATCTTCCTTTTTTATACCCAATTGACAAGCCAAATCGTAAGCCATCGTCTCCGCATCTTCTATTCCCCTTCTTCCAGTGCAAGCATTTGCACAACCCGAATTGGCGAGAATTGCCTGCGCCCGACCATTCCTTAAATGTCTTTTAGAGATTATGACCGGAGCTGCCTTCACTCTATTTTTAGTGAATAGCCCAGCTGCCACACAGGGGACTTCTGAATAGATGAGAGCTATATCTCTTTTTTCCCTATTTCCTATCCTTGAGTTAATTCCATTTAGAAAAAAACCTTGGGGAAGATATAATCTATTCACTTTCCCCCTCACCCTTTCTCCTCTCCCCCAAGGGGAGAGGAGAAAGAAATTGATGACTATCTCCCCCGTGGGGAGAAGAGATAGCTCGCGTGGTCGGGCACTCTTGTAGCGGCAAAGCGTAAGCTTTGCCTTTAGCAGAGCTAGCGCTCTGCAGCTACAATCTTATTCCGTCACCCTAAAGGGCGACCGACCAAAAGAGTTCGTAGTCACACTCACTTCGTTCGCTTTAGTTCATCGTTCATAGACTATGAACTATAAACTTTTAAAGTAACCCCTCTATTTCTTTAAATCCAGACATCAAGTTCATATTCTGTATAGCCTGACCAGAAGCACCTTTAACCAAATTATCTATCACCGTAATAACAATTATCCGATTAGTACGTCCATCGACCATAAGACCTATCTCACAGAAGTTTGTTTCCACGACGTCCCTTACTTCCGGAAAAGTGAATTTTGGTAGAATACGCACAAATGGCGCTTTTCTATAGTATTCCTTACAAAGACTCCATATTTTATCAAATGAAACTTTCCCTTTAAGGTTAAGATAAATTGTGGATAGGATCCCACGGTCGATGGGAACTAAATGGGGAGTAAAGGAAATGGTTATCTTTTCTTTAGAAATCTTCGATAACTCCTGTTCTATTTCTGGAATGTGTCGATGTTTGCCGACACTATAGGCGGTGAGATTTTCATGGCACTCACTGAAATGGTAGGCGATATCTAATGTCCTTCCCGCACCGGATACTCCCGATTTAGCATCGGCAATTATGGAATTTCCATCGCCCAATCTATGAGCCAGAAGAGGAGCAACCCCTAAGATTACTCCCGTGGGATAGCAACCCGGATTTGCTACGAGAGAGGATTTCTCTATCTCTTCCCTATAAATTTCTGGCAATCCATAAACCGCTTTTTTAAGAAGCCGAGGATAAGAATGTTTAATCCCATACCATTTCTCATACAAGGACTTGTCCTTTAATCTATAGTCGGCTGACAGGTCTATAACCTTCTTTCCCCTTTTCAAAAATTCTGCTACTGGCTTTTGAGATTTACCATGGGGAAGGGCAAGAAAGATAAAGTCTGAACCCTGAGCAACCTTAGCCATATCCAACTTCTCAAACCTTTTATCTATAAATCCGACAAGACTTTTATGCACTTCTGAAATTCTCTTTCCCTTATATGTTTCGGAAGTCAGGTAAGCAATTTTCACCTGAGGATGTTTAAGAAGAATCTTTATTAGTTCCCTTCCTGTATAACCACTGGCTCCCACAATACTCACTCTTATCATTAAATTTCCTCCAATTTTTAAGGAATATCAGGCTCTCTTTCGTACCCCAAAATACAAAGTTTCTTTCTTCATAAAGAAAGAAAGAGTGCTGTTAAAAGAATCCAGCCCAGAGGAAGAAATATAGAAAGTACCGTAACTAGGAGAATTGGTGTCAGAAGTATCAACAGGGCTTCAAGAGTGGAAGAAGAATAGACTTCTTTAATAGCAGCCAACACGAGGAGAAAACACCAGAGCAGGACAAAAATAGTAAAAATAGACTGAAAGAAGATTTTACCTCTACCTAATCCTTCTACTATTAAGGATAGTGGACTGACAAAAATAAAGGGGAACATTGCCAATCCGAGAGTAATGAAAAGGTCGATTACTCTGCCCCTTTTTCCCCATACTTCAGCAAAGAAATGGAGAATTCCTACATTAATTATCCAGAAGAAGGTAAGGAGAATTATAGTCAGAAAAAGATTCAAAAAGAAAGTAATTCTTCCCACTCCAGTAAAGCTGGAAACAAATAAGGTAGCTCCGGTAGCAACACTAATTTCTGACAAAATAACAATAGCTACCAGAAAAATCCACGGTCTATATTCTTTAGCTCGATTGAGTCCTCTTACTGGATGAATAGCTAAATCGTATAAAAGCACTGAATAGTTGTTTTCCATATCTCCCCGTTGAATGGGAGTCTATTGGAGGATATACTCTAATCTTGCGGAATTTCCATTCATTAAATCTTCTAAAGTATTCGGCTTAAAGTGACTGGAAAGAATATCAAAAATTCTTGGAAACGGCTTTGGTAACTCAATGACCTTGGGTTCTCCTGGAATACCAGCAAGTTTACCTGCAAGTCTCACAGCATCTTGGAAATTGCCAATTTCATCAATTAGTCCTAAATCTTTTGCTTGCTGTCCGGTAAAGACCTGACCTTGAGCAATCTTATCTGCTTCATTTCTCTCAAGGTTCCTGCCCTTAATTACTGCCTGGAGAAATTGGTTGTAAGCATCGTCTATCAGTCCCTGAAGCAGTTTCTTCTCTTCCGATGTCATTTCTCGGGATAGAGAACCGATATCCTTATGTCTTCCCCTTTTTATAACCTCAACTTTAATTCCTATCTTACGAAATAACTCTTCCATATTACCAAAGCTCATAAGTACCCCTATACTCCCTGTAACGGTTCCAGGATTAGCTACAATTTTATCTGCAGCACAAGCAATATAGTACCCTCCTGAGGCCGCTACATCTCCCATGGAGACAACAACTTTTTTCCCCTTTTCTCTTAGCCTATTTACCTCCTCATAAATCTCCTGAACCGCACCGATGCTTCCACCGGGACTGTTGATTCTTAAAACTACTGCTTTTATAGTGGTAATTTTACTTATCTTCCTCAACTCGCTGGTGACTCTATCGGCTCCGCCGGGCAAAAAGCGAGCCCATCCCGATTCACTTCGAGAGATAAACAATGGTCCATAAAGATAGACCACTGCCACTCCCTCTTTTCTGACCAAAAGTCGAGCCTTTCCCTCAACAGCTTTCTCCCAAATAAGATATATACCCATTACAATAGAAAGGATACATAAAAAAAGAATAATTGCAATGATTAGACTTTCCTTTTTCACATTTTTCTCCTATTTTGGTTATTTTTAGATTATATTTTAATTATTCAAATTTGTCAAATTATATTTCTTTGGCTTCTGGAAAAGTCCAAAATTGTCCGTTTTATGTAGGGACTCAATTTATTGAGCCCCGACAGGTTTTGTCCCGACTTGTCGGGACTACCGTATTCACTGAGGTACTCGGGGTCGTCCCTGACCCCGAGGGAGGATCGGAATCCCTACAAAAGAAAAAAACGGAAGCAACAAGCCTCT
>Ga0315310_10003155_pt1 | contig 10276 bp, 9 predicted proteins | sample TDP5_MG_FD_203630 | JGI IMG/M metagenome (GOLD analysis project Ga0315310, IMG submission 203630) | Freshwater sediment microbial communities from Lake Towuti, South Sulawesi, Indonesia - TDP5 | ecosystem: Environmental > Aquatic > Freshwater > Lake > Sediment | place: Indonesia: South Sulawesi...
CGAGTACGGATAGGTGACTGACTCATGGTCCTGAAAGATTATACTGATAATCAATAAGGAGGTCAATATTGACAAACGATTATAACCGGATATACTAAAATCTGCAATTTTTTCATAGGTGACCCCACATCCCTCCCCAAAAATGAGATTGCTTCGTCACTTCGTTCCTCGCAATGACAAAATCGGCGTTGATAAAGAGCGCGTTGCCATTGCAGTAATGCAGGAAATGGGCAAGGACTTACTCTATTAAATTCGTTATTGACATTACCCGCAATCTGATTATACTAAACCAGATTAGGACTAATTATGATTAGGTTTATTAACCGACAGCATGAGCTGAAAATGCTCAATGACGTATGGGCACGCAACGAAGCCGGCTTGATCATCATCTATGGCCGTCGGCGCATAGGCAAGTCACGGTTGATTCTAGAGTTTGTGAAAGGTAAAAAAGGCCTCTATTATATGGCTGAAGATGTTACTGGTCATCGACAACTCAGTGAACTTAAGCTTGCATTTGCTGACTATCTATCAGATGATTTCCTCAAGAATATAGAGTTCAAAGAGTGGAGCCAACTTTTTGATTATTTGAAAAAGATTTTGCCGCGCGACCGCAAGCTTTGTATCATCCTTGATGAGTTTTCATACATTGTGCGAAATGCACCAAATATTACGAGCTCCCTGCAGAAATTCTGGGATGAATTTCTATCGAAGACGAAGATTTTGCTGATCCTTTCAGGTTCCCTGCTTGGCATCATGACCGAAGAGGTCCTGGCATCATCGTCACCGCTCTATGGCCGGAGGACACGTGACTTACTTCTTGGTCCACTTTTGACCAAAGATGCAATAAAATTCTTGAGTGGTAAATTTGAAGATCGTCTGACGATGTATTTTGCCATCGGTGGAGTTCCTGAATATCTGCTCAAGGCTTCTTATTTTCGTAGAGCGTCGGAATTCTTTGCCACTGAATTTCTTCATAAAGACGGTTATTTTTTCCGTGAACCTACGTTCCTATTATCACGTGAATTCAGGGAGGTTAAGACCTATTTCTCAATCCTTAATGCCCTTGCCTATGGGTATACTAAGCCAAGTGAAATTGCAAATTTCGTCGGCATCAAGGCTCGTGAGATATACCCTTACATCGAAAATCTGAGAACTCTTGGATTTGTAGAGAAAGAACCGATCCTATTCGGGAAGAGGAGAGAAGCACACTACCTCATAAAAGATCCACTTTTTGATTTCTGGTTCAATTTTGTATATGACAATAAAGAGAATATCGAAAAAGGAATCTACCTGATAAACCGTAGAAATTTGAATGCTTACCTGGGCAGGCGTTTTGAAATGTGGGTGCGCGATAACTTTTATCTCTTCTTCGAATTTGACAAAATCGGCCGCTGCCGTGGCCCAGCCGGTGAAGTTGATGTTGTTGCGGTAAATGAAAAAAAAGATACGGTTGTGTTTTGTGAATGCAAATGGAAGGAAAATGTATCAATGAAGAAATTAATAGATGAATTGAAGGGAAAAAGTAAAGATTTCGAGTGGCACCGCAAAAGCCGAGAGGAGTATTTTGCCATTTTTGCCAGAAGCTTCGCAGAGAAAACCATAAATAAGCACTTAATGGCATTTGATTTAACCAGTATCGCTTCTTTCTTGCATTAAAGGTATTTTATCATTATTGAATTCCACCCGTTTCGCAAAAGCGATTTTAATGCACGTAAAAATCTTTTCGTCAAAGAAATTCAAACCACGGGTATCCGAATAATATAAGCAACACAAGAAGACATAACGACCTTCTATAGATTCTTTGACGCAACCATAAATTCTTCGCCGTTGACAACCGAAACCAATTGAATATAATTATGTCAATCAGACTCGCCGATTAACGAGATACGATTGACGATACGGGCCCTGTTAAATAACTGAACGAACTGTGCGCAAAATCAAGTGGCTAATTAAAGGCAAAATTAAGAGTATGGAAAATTCCATTTCTCTTTATATTTAACAGGGCGGGCAGCGTAACCGTCAAACGTCAGACGAATCCGTTAGCGCATTAGGTTCTTTGAAAATCAATTTGGTCTACTTGCGCAGACAGTGTTGGTTCTCAGCAAGAAGCTTGCGGACCGAGTTCGGGGGGATTAAAGGTATCCAAAAAAGTTTAGGTTTACTTTAGAAAGTTTTTTGGATAAAAGGGGGGCAAAGCCCCTCCTTTGCGCCTGTAGCTTTCACCCCGTTAAATAAATCACAAAGAGCGCAGAGTAATTATTGTTTTGGTTCTTATCCTATGTATTTAACGGGGCAAGGTAGGATAGAGCAACGGATTTCTAATCCGTTTCCAGCCTTTTTGAAAACCCTTGAAATCACAACAAAAAACGCATAAATGCAGTCCTAAAGCGAGTTTGCACAATTCTGACCATTGCTGGTAATTCTGTCTATTACCATGCGTTTTGGTAAAAAGTTGGCACAAATCTGGCACAAGGTTGCCAACAGGAAAATAGGGGTCGGTGGTGAAAAACTGCCGACCCTTTTGATTTCTTACTAATTTTTTTCTCTTGCTGTAAGGAATATTCAGTAGGGGAGCAGTACAGAAATTTTTCAGACTCTTCTCGTGTTAATCCGTTTGCATCTGCAATCATCTGTCTGAATCAATGATTTAATAAAATGGTGATTACGGTGGAGGTGAAGTAGCTAGAGCTGATAACAAAATGCTTGACTATCCTAGATCAGATTTATTTTCTTTTTTATTTCCTTCGACTACGACTTGTTTACTGAATGCTCGATTCAAAAGCAAAATAACAACCACGACAAAACATATAGAGAATGTCAATATGACTCCACATAAAACGACCTGTAAAAAAACAAAAAAGCCCTTTGAGAAAAACCCTTTACTAGTATCTTGTTCTTGGAAATTATCATAAGTATAACATACATCTGAAAACATACTAGGTGAAGTAAGGTTAATTTTTTTGAAAGAGGGCATTGTCAGCAAGAAGTAACAATAGATTGATTCATTGACGTTCAGTGAATCAAAAATCACCTTAACTAGATTATTTCCACTATCGGCGGTGACTACGTTAAAATTGCTTATGGACCTAATCTCAAATTTATGCATCACAGCTTCACCTAAGTCAACTGTCATTTCTACAATATAGGCATTCTGGCTTCCAGTGTTTAAAATTTCATAATAAAAATATGTGGGCAACTTAAAATCTACAGGTGATAATTGAATATTCTTAATCGCCATGGTGACAAAACTGCTTTTTTCAATCTTCTTGTCTTTGACTTTAGTTTCAACAATTTTTTGTTCGCCTTTATATGGTTCTTGTTGTATAGGGGTTGGTATGTTTGGCTTATTGACCTTAAATGTGATCTCGGTAAGGAAATCGAAATTTTTATAAATAAAAATGAGCACGATTATTATCAATAATAGAGCAGCTATGCCTTTTGCATTAGCCAGCTTTTCAATAGTTTTCAGGAATTTATGCATTTATTACTCCACTAGTATTATACCGCGGTTTTTCCTCTATGTCAATCTCACCTTATTGACAGCGAAGATTATTTTCTTCTTTGGAAGAAATCGCCTATCTTCTAATATATACGATTTAACCTTGCACCATGCCATTTTTACTTTCTTCACTGCCATATTATAGGAGGTTTTTTGGGGAAGTCAATATTTTTTGAAATCTAATTCCCCTTTTTTTCACTCAACACTTGATAGGCAAAACGAAACATTATTTCTTGGAGTCTAATAGCGTGTTCTGTTTGCCCAAATGAACTCAGATGCCCTGCCTCATACCAGTAAACTTCAATCGATTTTCCAAGAGATTTGAGCCTCTCTTCATATACCTCGATCTGGCGAGCAGGTGTTCTGGTATCATTGCGGCCCTGGAGGATTAGTATCGGCTTTTTGACGTTCGCCGCATAAGTTATCGGCGAACAACGATCATAGAGAGCGGGATTTTCCTCTGGGCTTACACCAAAAAGCGCAATATCAGCCTTTCTACTTATTTCGCCGGCATCTACCATTTTCATCCGCCAGTCAGCGATCGCTGCCTGGGCAATTCCTCCAGCCCATAAATCGGGTTCTTTACCCATTGCCAGCAAGGTCAGATAGCCACCGTATGATCCGCCGGTAATTATAACCTGATTGGCTTTGGCGATACCCTGTTCGATCAACCAGTGATGTGCCGCGATCATATCTTCCAGTTCCCAATGACCGATGTCGGCCAGAATTTTGTTCTGAAAATCTTTCCCGAAAGTTGTCGAGCCCCGGTAATTGATTGATAAAAACGCAAAACCATGATCGACGCAAGCTTGACACCCACGATGATAAGCTTCACTTACAACCATCGTAGGCCCCCCATGCACTTCAAGAATCGTCGGGAATGGACCGTTACTATCAGGCGTGCAGAGCCAACCCTGTATTTCCTGACCGTCTGATGACGTATAGGTAATGGATTTCCAGGGCCGACTTGGCGGTACTTCTCCTAAAGATAACAAATTCTGAGTTTTCTTCCCAGTTCTACTATCGAGAGCAATAACTTGAGGACAATTGGCAGCATCTTGCCATTCAGTAATGATTTGTTGATCAGCAGCAAAGCATGTTCCTGTAAAAGTTCCGTTTGGGTGGTTTAAACGGATCAAACGGTCGGTAACCAGATCATACACGTATAAACGTTGAATTGCTTGACTGTACTGGCAGAGAAGAATTTTGTTTCCGTCAAGTGACCAATCCAAAACTTCGATGTCATTTTCTAAGTCTCCAATGTGCAGGTCATGACGCCCGGAAGTATGAACATTCCATATAAAAGGTTTCCTCACGCCACTTTTGTTGGTCGTGACAATCACGCGGTAATCATTAGCACATCTCGAAAAGAAACAGGGTTCAATACTGGTGTTAGGTCCATCTTCCAATTCGGCAATCGTTTGGCCAGTAGCAGTATCAATTGCAACCAGATTGAATTGGCCCCATTTTCCAGAACGTTCAGTAGAAGCAAATATCGCGTTGTTCCCATTATATGAAAGGCAAAGTCCCATTATTATATTTTTACTGCTATATACTAAGCGCCTTGTACCTGGTGCACCATTCAATCTCAAATCAATGCAGTAAAGGTGAAAACCTTGAGAATCTGCAGCAATAAATCCGAAGAAATTATTCGACAGGCTTTGCACATAATCAAAACACTGGTAAGGCGGCATATCAGGAGTAATATCCTCCGGTTCATCACCTTCAAAAGGCACACGGAACAAGTGGCCAATCTCCTTACCACTTTGATCGTTCAGGTAATAAACAAACCGACCATCAGGTGAAATTTTACCAAGCAACGTGCCATCGGACCGATTGGTTAGCTGTGTTAGAGAGCCTGTGGCGACGTTCCAGGCATATAACTGAAACAAACCAGACTTATTGCACGGAACCAATCCACGAGTAGAATCCTTTATAGCAATCTGTGTATTGTAGATCCTCGGAATGCGAAAGCGCACTTTCCATGGGGCCGTGTCTTCGAGTTGCAGTGGCTTCAACATAATTTCCCTTGCATCGTAAAAAAAAGATCGAATCTTAACATTATACCTAATCCTTGCCCATTATTATATGAGGTTTTTGAGGGAAGTCAATTGATTTCGAATTAAGCATTGTGTCCTAGCAATTCGCTACAAAATTGCAATTCATGGTTTTTCTTATTTTTAAAACCGATCTCATTTAACTTAGTCTTGTATGAAGTAATTAGTTTAATCATTTTCAATCCCTTCGTCAGCAAATTTCTCAAATGAAAAATCTGTGTAATGAATATTTTTTTTATTCCCGAAAAACCTCAGAAAACGTTGTTCTTCTTCTCTCTTCTGTTGCTCAGTTTTGTTTTGATGATTGTTTACCACAAAGATTTTAGGCGTCTTTCCTTTGAATTGTTCGGCTCTTTTGAGTAAATATTTGATGTGTATATCGGCGTCTGGGAATGAGTATCCGCATACAAATATTTTTTCCACTTTTCTCAAGACCTTATCGGATGTTAAGAATATTTTTTGAATAAATGGATTTGTCATCTCTTTATAAAAAGTAGGGGGAATGATAACGGGTTCCATTCGAGTATTACATATAATACATTCTTTCGCTTCATAAAAAGCCTTGGTTGCTCCTTTCTCTTTCGGTGTTAATTCAATATGGTTGCATGTTGGGCAGTACAACCAGTTCAACGAGCCATGGATTTTCAACAATAGGATTGATTTGTCTTCTGCCGGCCTTCTCCAGTCATTAGCTCTCTCAAAATTCACGAAATCTACACCATAATCAAGATGATATTTTGGATACTGTCCAGTTAAAATATTATCAATTATGATATCATAGTTTAAACTAATAAATGTAGTCTGCTTTAGTGTTCCATTCTTCTCGAGTCTCTCTACAAGAGACTTGTGATATTTAATTTTCCCTCTTAACTTCTCATCCAATATTTTAGCTATAAGAAAAATCAAGGCATTTCTGATACGATCTATATTTTTCCGAGAACACCCCTTGAAACTCTCTCCTCGATGAAAAGCTAAATCCAATACACTCAAAGATTCTTCGAAAGTAGGGAATTTTATGTCCTGACTTTGAAAATTGTTTATATTAATGCCCCAAAAATCTTTAAAATATTTAATAATCGTCTTTTCTTGCACCGAAGATAAACTCCATATTTGCTCTGCTAAGACCCCATCTATAATATTCAAAGAACTCTCTAAATAATTCATTCTGCAATGGCCACCTTCACTTTTTGAGGCACCTGCACCCAAGATTATTACATTCTTGATATTCATATCTTTTCCTTTTAACGAGTAAGGTGCGACGTAATTCCTTTCATACACCTTTTATTTTAATAATCCATTAAGTCTTATAAAATTCTTATCGACGATTTTGGTAAAACTAGACAGGGCTTTATCTAAGTCGCGGAAAACAAACTTGGATTGTTTTCTCGTAATGTTCTTTTCAGCTTCGCGCATTAGGGCCGAGGTCATGACGAATATCGCCTTGATATGCAGTTCATACTGTAATCTGTTTTTCTATCTCTGTAATCGGACAGCATTGCTGTATCACCGTAATCGACCGCAAAGCGGTAATGATTGTTTTTCTTTTTTGTTAGGGTCATATTTGGACTCACACTCACATTTTCTATGATCAGTTTCAAGTTTCGCGCCTGACCCCAGTTCCCAGTCCGTTTCTCTTGAATGTCCAGACGAACATGACTATCAGCGCAAGCAGCACGACCGGAACAACAACGACCCCCGCCTCTGGTCCAAAAGGGCCACCGGTTATCCACTTTGGCCCAGAGAGACTGTGTTTAACCAGACTTCTGGAAGCAAGGCCACTGACTCCGAATCCAAAGATGGGTCCCTGAAAGAGGTTCCAGCCTGCATGCATTCCCATTGAAAGCCAAAGTTGACCGGTTCGAAGCCACCCAAAGATTCGTAAATACCCGATAACTACGATTAACACACCTGACAGCAATGTGCTTTTCGGATTGGACATGTGCATGAGTCCGTATAATATACATGACAAAGCAATCGCCCACACAAGACCGATTCCTTCACCCAGATTCTGTAAGATATAACCGCGAAATGCCAATTCTTCTGACCAAGCGACTGCGGCACCAATTCCAAGAAACCACAAGAAGATTTCCAAGATCGGTGAGATTCCATTACCATTCCAGTTAATTTCCTTAATCTCCAAGAATTTGAACTGGATCAGGACAACGAAAATGATTCCAGCCATAAGTCCACTGAGGGCAAATCCGACCACAATATCCAAGAGGGCTCGTCCATTAAATTTCAGCCCGAGGGAGGTTAGAGACTTTTTATCTAAGTATCTTCGAAAAAACCATACGAGCAATGTCGCGGCGATCACAACAACCACACCCCGAGAGAACCATTTGATAGTTGTGTTTTGTAGCGTACTACCAAAAAGCGGTTTGATGATTACTGCGAGAATTCTCGAAACAATAGGCACAGCCAGGAGGAACAGGAGTACTCGCCAACCTGCGCGAAGCCTGTTCTCGACTGGATTCAATAGGACTCTCTTAATCATGGTTCTATCTATATACTTCATCCTTGCCTCCTTGTGATACTGAATTCTGAGTCTGTTATGTTTCTGCGTAAATCAGACATTTCGACCACAAGTCATTGGATGTTATCATTCAGCCAAAATCAGAAAATTTGACCGTTTGTGATTGGAGACTTTTTAAGGTTGCTACCCATCTTTCCTGACCGCCATATTATATAGCCTTCATTTAATTAAGTCAATCATTTTTCGTATTGCTTACTCTCTTACTCCAGTCTCGAATCCGTTGAGAGAAGAAACAAAGCAAGGACAAAAGTTTATTTTTGAGATAAAGTTTTTCCTTTCCATAAACCTGGATTTCCTTTTCGTGATTTTCTTGTCAGTCAATTTCTACACTAGCGGTCTAATAACCCGCATTTATCTCCAATTGCTCAAAAATTCCAGTCTACTCTTCATTTGCTCTGCAGATAATCTAAACCAAAGTCTCATAAACCGTTTCAATAATTCACCAACTGATAATTGATCTGAAATTACTATACCGGCGTGAACCTTGCCTTGAGTTGAATATGTCTTATGTAACTTGGCAAAATCTCCCTTGTTATGGGTAAACAAGACTCTTCCTGAAGTAGTGGCAAAATTGAGTTGGTCGTCATCATTCATTCCTTTATTCCCCGCCTCTTGTGTTGTTAAAACATCGACTCCTCGTATTTTGAGCGCCTGGGCAAAAGATACAGTTACATCTTCATCGAGATAGAGCTTGATTTTCAAGACTATTTCAAGGCGGCTTTTACTTTCTTCTCGGTGTCGTTTTCGATTTCTTCGTCTATTTCCTCTTGGTAATCAAAATAGAACGAAATTGCATCGTAAATCTGGGCAAGAGTCAAATGGGGCAGCTCACGCAGAATTTCTTCGGGTGTATAGCCCATTTTGTAATAAATAATGAGATTCTTAATAGAAGTCCGCGTGTTTTTGATCACGGGACGACCACCCAGAATGCCTTTCTTTCTTTCAATATGTGGATGTTCAATCTTAGTAATAATTTTCATACCCAAATTATATTTATAAAATTTCCTTAGTCAATACTTTAATCAATTATTCAAAAGGGTCTTATTCGTTCTTGCCATTTATCTTCCTACTACTTACTTCACACTACCCACTATTTACTGTCGTTCCTGCTTCGAGCAGTGGGAGAGAGGTCATGACGAATATCTCCTTGATGTGCCTTTAATCACTGTCATCTGATTTGTATATCACCGCAATCAACCGATAGCATTGAGGTCTTGTTTGTTAGGATAATTTTTGGCGCCTTCTGACCGATACAACTTTTTTCATTTTGTCTAATGTCCAGACCCGGTGCCGTCTTCTCGCGAAGGTTATTGTTCTAAAAGCTTAAAAAATTCATCTCGACTTAATCCAGCTTGCTCTAATATCGCTGATAATGTGCCTCGTGGGATATCTTTCTTTCTTGGAATAATTACCAGTCTTTTTTTATCTTTTTCAATTTTGTAATATGCTATATGACTTCCTTTTCCTCTCTTTGGGGCAAAGATAAAGCCTGCCTTCCTTAATATCTTTTCTACCTCTGTTGAAGACAGAATTGGTAACTTATCTATACCACTACCTCAAGTACCGATGTAAATCTTTCTTTATATTTAAATTCCGCTTCAATCTGTTTTAACATCCCTAAAATCTTGGCATTCTCTAAATATAATTCGACCGCTTCTTGCAGATTTTTAAGTGCTTCGTCTACGCTCGAGCCACAGCTCGCCACGCCCAGTTCAGGGCATTTGGAAACATAACCTTCTTTTTCTTTCCATATAACACTGGTAAATTTAAATGTTTTCATTTTCTTATCCATTTGATTGAATTATATACAGAGCGGCTGTTAAGTCAATAGAAGAACTTATTATAAAATTTTAAGTAATCTGCGATATCTTGCCAATTTTCACCCGCTGATTTTACCTCTTTCTCGTGATTTTCATGTCATCTGATTTGTATATCACCGTAATCATTGTTGTTTATCGCAATAATCGAACAGCATTGCTGTATCACTGTAATTAGTCTTTACATCCCTGTAATCAACCGATAGCATTGAGGTCTTGTTTGTTAGGTTCATATTTGGCTGCTAATTTACCCACTTCATGCATGTAGAAAGTAGAGATTTGATGTTATGAAAAAATTGCATTTCCAGGTGTTTTCAATATACTTACCTCGATGGAGGTGCAATTATGAAGTATGTTGGGATCGATTTTC
>Ga0315310_10003157_pt1 | contig 10275 bp, 8 predicted proteins | sample TDP5_MG_FD_203630 | JGI IMG/M metagenome (GOLD analysis project Ga0315310, IMG submission 203630) | Freshwater sediment microbial communities from Lake Towuti, South Sulawesi, Indonesia - TDP5 | ecosystem: Environmental > Aquatic > Freshwater > Lake > Sediment | place: Indonesia: South Sulawesi...
ATCCAGCTGGTGCAATGGATTGGTAGATGAAGAGATGAGCGTCCTGCTGATAATCCTCGATGGCCTTGGAGATGGCAGATCAAGCCCGCTCGGGGACAAGTCCCCGCTGGAGAGCACCGAACAGCTTAACATAATGAGGTTTAAGCGAAGGGGGTCCATAGGCCTAATCGATCCCATCTCGCCGGGGGTGCCGCCAGGCAGTGACACCTCCCACCTCAGCCTCTTTGGGTACGACCTCTCGAAGGAGTATCCAGGAAGGGGACCCTTTGAGGCGGTTGGGGATGGCATTCCCCTTCGCGAGGGCGAGATAGCTTTCAGGGCCAACTTCGCTACTACTGAGTTGAGGGGCGATTTGGCCTACATTTCCGACAGGCGTGCGGGCCGATTGCCCACTGAGATAACTGCCAACCTCGCCTCGATCCTGAACGAGGAATGCGGTCAGATAGAGGGCGCCAATTTCAAGCTATGGCCCTCCCTCGAACATAGGGCCGTTCTCGTCGTTTCGGGCGATGCATTGTCGCATCAGGTTACGGACAACGACCCGCACAGCACGGGAGTGCCGTTACTTGAGTGCCTTCCGCTTGAGGAGGCCTCCGACCGCCGCGGCGCCGAGAGGCTGAGCCGCCTCGTCAATATTTGGACGCGCAGGTGCATTAAGGTGCTGGAAGGGGCCCCCGATAATATCGAGCGCAGAAGGCGGGGATTCGCCCCTGGCAATGTTGTCATCGTGAGAAGCCCCGGCGTGATGGCAAAAATGTCCCCGTTCTTAGAAAGGTGGGGATTCAGGGCGGGCTGTGTGGCGGCGGGGAAGCTGTACAGGGGGATCGCCAAGATGCTAGGCATGGACGTGGTCGATGTCCCAGGGGCGACGGGGATGCCCGATACCGATATAGGAGCGAAGTTGAGGGCCTCGCGAAGGCTCCTAAACGATCACGACTTCGTCTATATGCACCTGAAGGGAACAGATGTATGTAGCCACAAGGGCGATGCCATTGGAAAAGCACAGTTCCTGAGGCGATTCGATGACGCGCTGGGGGAGCTGGATGCCGACTTCGTCTCCTCAAACGTGTTGGCCATAACTGGGGACCACTCCACTCCATGCAGCAGGGCCATGCACTCGGGCGATCCCGTTCCGCTCCTGATATCCGGACCATATGTCAGGGCAGACGGCGCCGTGAAGTTCGATGAGCTGTCCGCCTCGGGCGGGAGCATTGGGCGGATTCTCGGGAAGGACCTGATGCCCATGTTACTCGATGCTTCGAGGCGCACCGTGGAACTCGGCACCCGCCCGACGCCCAGAAGGCTCAACTTCATCCCCAAGGACCTCGCTGCGTTAAAGCTCTCGTTCACTTAACCATCCGAGATGCCCACGCCTTCCGTAATATCACCCAGCCTTATCGTGCCGTAAACCCCGTCATAGCCGGGATCGACTGTGACCCGATCCTCCCTGACCATCATTATGGCTTCCTTGAGCTTATTATCGCACAAATTCGCTAATTTCTGGGGTTGAGCTTCGAGCATGACGCCGAATTCGGATCCGCAGCCTTCGATCAGCCTGTTATAGGTTTGCCATACCTTAACAGAGCTTACCTCTTCGATCCCATAGACGGCGGCAATTAGCTCACACAAGGGCAGCAGGTGTACGTAGTCGGCCGCATTACGGGGTCTATATCCCATTTCCCTATCGGCCAATTCGTTCACGCGTTGCTCAACGCCCTTTGTGAGCCTCTTGCCGCACTTTGGGCAGATGCCGCCGTGAATTGCGGATTCCTTCGGGGAGAGCTTAATGTTGCAGTTCCTGTGGCCGCTCCAGTGGTACTTTCCATACTGCGGGTGAGTCTCGACCGTCATGAGCATCCTGCTCCTCCCCTCACGCCTTAGGGCCAATATCAGCTCCCTGTAGCTCAGCTCCTCGAGATCGAAGAGGTTGGCCTCCCGGCCAAGTCTCCAAGGCCAAGGGGAGTGCGAATCTGAGTTGGAGACCAATACATACCCATCCAACGAGGAAAGCCTCCAGTTCATTGGCGGATCTGAATTTCCGCACCAAACAGGAATGCCATTTCTTCGGATGTAAATTACGTGATTTGGAACTGTAACGCAATAAACGGGACCTTCAAAATCCACCCAAGATTCAATGTAATTGTATTTCTTATTTGTTGAAGGTAATACAGTATGGAGATTCTTTCTTATGAAATAGACTATCCATGCATCTTTTTGCCTGTAGGTTTTCTTGTATCCAGAAGAGGCGCTGCGAAAAGGGGTGCCTTTCTTTGTGCCTAATTTGTAATAAGCAGACATGCCCACTTTTAATGCAATCTCTTGTAAGTCGTCCCTCAGGCGAATTGATGTCGTAGTTGCGGATAAGCCCCTTCCGGTTCGTCCGTAAATATGTCCATCTCCCTTAACATAATACTCCAAAAATAGTTCAAGGTTATCTTTCGATAAGGCTTTTATTTCCATGGGCACGAATTTTTCGTTGCATTTACCAAACTTTTTCAAGTAATGAAATAATTGATAGTCTCTTACGCGTATTGTGCCCGTTTTCTTGTTCATATAGATATTGTAACCGAAGCTTTGAAGGAGTTCTTTCATTTCCGAAAGCAAAGCATTATTCGTATTACATAAACAAACATTATACGCGCCATTTTTACCTTCGGCAGTCCAGCCTTCGGCCATCCAAAAACCAAAGAATTTTAACCACGCTTTCACTGGTAACCTTTTTTCATTTTGATACCTTAATCCTGAATAATATCGGCTTCCATGTCTTACGTCAACTGCTGGCAAATTGAAATACTCTGGATTTTCTCCCTTCCAAATGCCATCTTTCTTAAATCTCTTGGATTTGTTGAATAGAAGTTCGGCTTCCTTCAAAACAAGTTTTGGTGAACGTCGAAAGTCACACGGGCTATAAAGAATCTTGTGATTGGGCGTAACTAGTAAATCAACTCGTTTGGTTTTTAATTTATACATCTTTCCTTTATGCTGGTAAGCATGAACCTTTAGTGGCTTTTGGAATTCGATCTCATTAGTTTCGATACTCAAAGTGCATATTTTATCGTCGTAATTTACTTCATCAAAATTTTTCCAACCTTCAGCTGTCAAAACTTGTGTTTCTTTATCATAACATGACAGACCCGTTTCCAAAGCGTGGATCTTTTGCGCTTGATCTTCGTAGCATTCCCTAACGCTATTGAAGCCGTGAATCCCGAAGATGCTGAAGTGAGGCGTCCAAGCATGGGCTGGGAATATTTCAATCCAATCCGAGACCTCAGATACGAATTCAACGAGTTCCGGGGAAGAGCAGTTCAGGATGGGCCTCCCATCGGACTCGAGGTCCCCGAAATGGGAGAGCAGATCGTTAACCTGCTCAGCGCATTCGATATTGGGCTGAAGGATGACGTGGTGAACCCTCCTCGAGGACCCCCCCTTCGAGTAGATCGTGCTGACCTCGCAACTCAATACATAGTGTTGATCGATACGCCGATCCCTCGGCCTTAGAAATCCGCTCTCTTCCCCCACTAGCTTCTCCTTTATCTCCTCGATCCAGAGTGGATGAGTCGAGTCACCGGTTCCAATTATCTTCAAACCTTTTACAGCGGCATACTGGGATATGTGCTGAAGTTCCATCATCTCGCTCGTGGCGCGACTGTGATGAGAATGTACGTGGAGGTCTGAGAACGCCCTCAAAGCTATATGGCGGATGCCGATCCTCCATGGAGAAAAGTCTAACTGTTGTTCAATCAGCGAGCTTATGATGAGCCTGTAATTCGTACATGCCTTCACAATCGATATCTATCGACATATGGGCTAAGTATCCTGAGTTCGTGGGACTGATACGGGAAATGGAGTTGCCCTTTCCCCCATGAGGTGGAAGGTGTCTATCTCGGGTCACATTAGCCCTTTTTCCTCAAGCTCTCTGAAGAGCCTATCCGCATGTTTATAATATTCTTTTCTCCTGAGCTTTGAGGCCGCTGCTTCGTCGATGATGACCGTCGCGTCAGGATGCATCTGCAGGACCGAGGCCGTTATCTGAGAAGTTATGGGCCCCTCTATCAATTCAGCTACAGCTTCCGCCTTTCCTTCGCCATTGGCTAGAAGCAGGAGCTTCCTCGCATCCATTATGGTACCACATCCCATGCTGATCGCGAAACGGGGCACATCCTCCCTCTTGTCGAAGAAGCGGGCGTTGTCTTCGATGGTTTCCTCAGCAAGGGCCACAAGCTGTGTTCTGGCGGCAAGGGAAGAGCCCGGTTCGTTGAATGCTATATGGCCATCCCTTCCTATCCCCAGGAGCTGGAGGTCTATCCCGCCGGCCTTCTTGATCTCCTCCTCGTATTTTTCACAGAAGGCATTAACATCCTTTGCTCGACCATCCGGCACGTGAACTTTTCCGGGGTCGATGTTGACGTGATTGAAGAGGTTGTCGAACATGAAGTGATGGTAGCTCTGGCGATGATCGGGTCCCAATCCATAATATTCATCCAAGTTGAAAGTCGTAAGTCCTGAGAAGTCGAGGCCCTTACGTATCAATTCCCTATAGGTGCCGATGGGTGTGCCGCCTGTGGCAAGCCCAAGGACCGAATCAGGCTTCGCCTTAATCTGTTTCGCGATGATCTTGGCAGCTTCTTTGCTCATCTCGTCGTAATCTTTAACGATCATCACCCTCATCGGTCATCTCTCCACCTTCTCGGACCGCATTACTTTGGCTTATAAACTTGCCATCGATGCTCATATAAACTCCCACTCAAAATCACATCGTGGTCGATGCATTGACCATAATCGATACGATCAAGAATTCCGCTCGTCGCCATCCCAAGAGAGTCGTCCTCCCTGAGAGCGGCGAGGAGAGGATCCTGAGGGCTGCTTCGCAGGCTTCGGCCGAAGGTTTGGCGGTACCGATCCTCCTCGGCGATCCTAAAGATATAGAGAAGGCATCGGGCAACCTGGGGATCGCACTCAATGGGATCGAGGCCCTCAATCCCCCCACATCGGACGCCCTCGGCGAGTATGTGAGGACATACTGTAATCTTCGGGGCGAGAAGGGGGTATCGGAGAGTTTGGCCACGAGGATCCTCTCAAAGAACCTCTATTATGGTGCCATGATGGTTAGGGTTGGGGACGCAGATGGAATGGTCGTAGGGGCGGCAACCCTAACGGCCAGCGTGATAAAGGCAGGGCACCTCATCATAGGCTTCCAGAGGGACATCGCGACCCCCTCTAGCTTCTTCATAATGGACACGGGGAATAAGGAGGTTGGGGAGGGAGGCGTCATAATTTACGCTGATGCCGCCGTGAACCCTGAACCAACTCCCGAGCAACTCGCCGACATCGCCATCTCTTCCGCTAGGAGCGCAAGAGCCCTGCTGGGATGGGAGCCAAGAGTCGCTATGCTCTCATTCTCGACTAAAGGAAGCGCTAGCCATCCTGCCATCGATAAGGTCGTGAAGGCCACGGACATCGCTAGGGCAAAGGAACCATCGTTGTTGATCGACGGGGAACTCCAAGCCGATGCAGCACTAAAACTAGAGGTTGCGCGGAAGAAGATGAAGGATCCGGGTGCCGTTGCGGGCAAGGCCAATGTCCTGATATTCCCGGACCTGAACTCGGGCAACATATCGTACAAACTCACTCAGCACGTGGGAGGGGCCAGGGCATACGGGCCGATACTTCAGGGATTTGCCAAACCGCTCAGCGATCTCTCAAGGGGAGCGAAGGCGGAGGAGATAACGGGGATAATCGCCATCGTTTCTCTTCTGGCACAATCTAGAGGCTAGGAGCAAGGGAGATAAGAATTCCATACGAGAGGTTCGAAGCGCATGTCTGAAAAGCTCAAGTTTACGGGCGCAGGTATCAACGCCAATCTACGTGTAAGGGGCCTGGGGAGAGGATGAGAAAGGGAAAGATCCTCGTAGTTAATTGCGGAAGCTCCTCCATAAAGTACAGCGTCTTCGAGGCCGAATCGATCGAGGAGATCGCAAGCGGATTGGTCGAGAGGATTGGCAGTAAGTCCGCGGCGCTTACGCACAGAGTTGGATCGCATTCGGTTGCACTTGAAATCGACGCTCGGGACCACAGACAAGGGCTTGAGCAGGTCCTCGGCATACTTCATGGAGGTGAGGTGAAGGCAGTGGAATCCCTTATGGAGATCATCGCTGTGGGACACAGGGTTGTTCACGGTGGCGATACGTTCTTCGAATCGACTTCGATCGATGATCGCGTTTTGGATGCGATTAAGGATTGGGCTGAACTTGCTCCCCTCCACAATCCGCCCAACATCGCCGGGATAGAGGCCGCCCAAATACTTCTGCCTGGAATCCCGCAGGTGGCCGTTTTCGACACGGCCTTCCATCAGACGATGCCGGAGAAGGCGTACATCTACCCCATACCCTACGAGCTCTATAAGAGACATCGGATACGCAGATATGGTTTCCATGGAACAAGCCACGAATATGTGGCCAGAAGGGCTGCGGACATTATCGGAAAGCCACTGGAGTCACTGAAGATCCTGACATGCCACCTCGGAAATGGATGCAGCGTTGCAGCGGTGATGGATGGGAAATCAATGGACACGAGCATGGGCTTCACCCCGCTCGAAGGCCTTGTCATGGGAACCAGGAGCGGCGACATAGATCCCTCAATCACCTTCTACATGATCGATAAGGAGAAGCTGTCGGCAGAGGAGGTCGAGAACGTCCTCAACAGGAGAAGCGGCCTCCTGGGGATATCCGGCGTGAGCAACGACGTGAGGGATATCAAGAGGGAGGCCGATGGCGGCAACCGGAGGGCCAGGCTAGCCCTCGAGATATTCGCCTACAGGGCGAAGAAATACGTCGGCGCCTATGCGGCAGCGATGGGTGGGCTTGACGCGATCGTGTTCACCGGTGGGATAGGCGAAAACGACCCCACGATTAGATCAATGATATGCGCGGATCTGGAATTCCTGGGCGTCAAGCTCGATGGGGAGCTGAATGCAACCGCATCGAAGGACGCCGGAGTGATCAGCTCAAGGGACTCTCCAGTAAGGGTCCTGGTCATACCGACGAATGAGGAACTCATGATAGCCATGGAGACTTTGAGGCTTGTCGAGGAAAGGGCCTGAGAAATTTCAGTGGAGGATGCCATTGGATCTGATCGCCCTCTCAGCTCATCGGTGGCGATTGCAAGTTTTATCTAGGTGTCGACGGTGTCTTTACGGTGGCAAGATGGTTTGAAGCTCTGCATATTTGAGGACGGACGGTTTAGCGATCTATATCCATTGACATATACTCGCCCTGTCTTCGACCTCAGGTGCGGGAGGACGAAGCTCTATGAGAAGATCATGAGGAACTTCCAAGGAGTTGGCGCGACGTTCTTCATGAGAGGCCATCTTGGGCCCGTATTCAGGGACAGGCTCGAAGGCGCGGTCAACGAACTGGATGCCCTCAGGGGCGATGATGTCCTGTTCGTGAATGGGAGGGTTCTCGCCTGGAGGGGTGCAATCAGGCCGCCGGGGGACGAGGTTGCCGCCATAAGGGGCGACGAGATAGCCTACGTCTACGCCAAGCGCGAAACGGTGAGCAAGCTCATCGGCAGCAGCATAGATGATCTCCTCGACAGATTGAGGGCCCAACTGAGCCAGCTCAGCATCGATGCCGACTTAGTTGGACATCCTTGGGATCTTGTGAGGAACAACCCGAAGGCGATCGTCGACGACTTCGAGTCCATCGGCAGGAGGGGGATCCTCGGGAAGATGAGCCCGAAGGCCGAGATCTACGGTGACGCCGAGAAGGTGCATGTGGCCGAGACGGCAGAGATCCATCCCTTTGTAGTCCTCGACACGCATTCCGGGCCAATAATGATCGACGAAAAGACGAAGGTGCTACCGTTCAGCAGGATCGAGGGGCCGTGCAGCATAGGGAGCGAGTCAACGATCGTCAGGGGGAACGTCCGGGAAGAGGTTTCAATAGGGCCGGTGTGCAGGATCGGCGGCGAGATTGAGGCGAGCATTATTCACGGATACAGCAACAAGTACCATACGGGCTTCCTGGGCCACGCGTATGTGGGTGAATGGGTCAATATTGGCGCCCTGACCACGAACAGTGACCTCAAGAATGACTACAGCAACGTTGAGGTCTATGTAAACGGCAACCTCTACGATACAGGCGATACGAAGGTTGGATCATTTATCGGTGACCATACGAAGCTCGGCATAGGATGCCTGCTCAATACGGGCACCATCGTTGGGGTTGGCTGCAATCTACTCGGCGGTGAGGTCCTTCCGAAATATATCCCGAGCTTCGCATGGTTTACGAGGGGCAGGATCAGCAGGGGATCGGGCCTCAGGAGGACCGTCGAAGCCGAGAGAAGGGTCATGTCCCGAAGGGGCGTTGAGATGTCTCAATCATATGTGCAGATGCTTCAGCACATCTACGATGTGACGAAAGAGGAGAGAGAAAACCTAATAAAGAGAAGCAAAGGGAGGGCGATTCCTGAGGCATGAGTAATAACGGCGTTGAAGCGAGGGTTAGGAAAATTATCGCTGAGCAGTTCGGAGTTAAGCCGGAATCGCTGAATCGCGAAACATCCTTCATGAAGGACCTCATGGCCGAGTCGATAGACACGGTCGAGCTCATAGCGGCGCTCGAAGAGGAATTCGACGTTGAGATACCCGATGAGGATGCCGAGAAGAACCAGACAGTGGGCCAAGCCATCGATTACATGAGTAAGAAGGTAACCCAAAAGGGACATTAGGATCCAGAGAGATGGCATTTCGGCTTGGCGTTGACATGTTGTCGATAGACAGGGTTAGCAGGGCCGTTGAGAGGACCGGCGATCGCTTCCTTCGAAGGGCCTTTACGACGAGGGAGATACGCGAATGCCTATCGTCGGATAGACCGCATGCGTGTCTCGCCGGAAGGTTCGCGGCAAAGGAATCCGTGTACAAGGCCCTGCAGAGCATGTTCAACCTCAATCCGAGATGGAGGGAGATAGAGGTGCTGACTGAGGGGGGAAGGCCGAAGGCGATGCTGTTGGGGCCGACGGCCGAGTTGGCCTTGAGAAATGGGGTTGAGGAGATAGACGTGTCAATAAGTCACGATAGGAACTGTGGGGCGGCCATCGCCGTGGCCCTGGTAAAGTATGCGGCGAGGTAATCGAGTGCACAGCCATTCAGGACAGGCCGCTTTTCGCGAGGACCTGTGGATTCGCAACGTAGACTGGCTTCCGCCCCATGAGGACGGCCGCCATGTCCATTGCCAAGATCTTATCGCCTCGCGTCAAGGCTTCCAAGGTGAATGCTGCGATATGGGGCGTCAGCAGCACGTTGCGCATCTTCGTGAAGGGGTGATCTGCGGGCAGCGGCTCGCTTTGGAAGGCATCGAGTCCGGCCCCCGATATCGTGCCACTCCTTAGGGCTTGGATCAGGGCTTCTTCGTCGACGAGTTGGCCCCTTGCGGCATTTATCAAGACGGCCGTCCGCCTCATCATTTCCAGTTCCCTCGTGGATAGAATGTGCCTCGTTTCATTCGTAAGCGATGCATGCAGGCTGATTACGTCTGAGCTTCGAAGCAATGTCTCCAGGTCTACGAGCTTGACGCCGAGCGCCGATGCTCTCCCCTCGGCAACGTACGGGTCGCAGGCAACGACATCCATCTCGAAGGCCATCGCCCTCTTGGCAACTCTCGACCCTATGGCGCCCAGCCCTATGATCCCCAGCGTCTTGCCAACGAGCTCGAAGCCCATGAACTCCGAACTGCCCCATCTCCCCTCCCTTGTGGATCCATCGGCAAGGCATATCTTCCTGACCAAACCGAGGAGGAGGGCGAACGTGTGTTCGGCCACGGAATCGGCGTTGGCCCCCGGCGTGTATGTCACCACGGTTCCCCTCTCGGTTGCAGCCTCGATGTCCACATTATCGACGCCAACGCCATGTCTAGAGATGACCTTAAGTTCCTTGGCCATCATGATGGCCTCCCTGCCGAATTTATTGCCCCCCAAGACGAGGCCGTGGCAATCACTTGCGAGCTCAGCGAGTTCACGCTCCCCGATGAACCTCGGCGCAACCGAGACGTCCCCCACGTCCTCCAAGATACGCGTGGCCTCTTCGCAGAGCTTGTGGCGGAGCACGACCAGTATCTTCGGTTTCATCAGCACCCTTCGACCTGACCCCGACAAGGCTCCAAATAGGGTTATCGATGGGTTCGCGGAATATGTGATCCACAAATGGCCTATAGAGGCCGAGCTCGAGTCGAATCCTAATTATGCGGTATGAGGCGAATGCCCGATGACATGAGGCCG
>Ga0315310_10003159_pt1 | contig 10274 bp, 15 predicted proteins | sample TDP5_MG_FD_203630 | JGI IMG/M metagenome (GOLD analysis project Ga0315310, IMG submission 203630) | Freshwater sediment microbial communities from Lake Towuti, South Sulawesi, Indonesia - TDP5 | ecosystem: Environmental > Aquatic > Freshwater > Lake > Sediment | place: Indonesia: South Sulawesi...
TCTCAGCGCCCTGAGAGGCTGGGGTTCCGCAGCGACGGGCTCGTCGCTTCGCCGCCTACTATCCGCAGGGTAATCGCTGATTTTGTTGGAGGGCTTCATAGTGGGGCGAGTTTCCTAACCTACCTTCGGTAGTTTCCTGCCCTCTCAAATTTCTTGAGAAGTAACCGCCCTTCTGTATTTTCAGCAGGTATTAATCTCTGCGTGTGCAGGGGTGTTTCCATCAGCCTAGGGCTGACTTGTTATCCAACAAGGCACACTTGCTACATCATCGAAACCCTCTTATGAGTAGGCTTTTACGTGTGGGTTTTTCTCCAGCCTTAGTGCTTCCGCTACCAAATGTTTAGCGGAGAAAAAAAATAAAATGGGCTTATCTCCAGCCGAGAGGCAAATCTGCAACCTGAACTCTACACATTAATATAGGTGGAGTTTCACAACTCCCAAGTAGAAGCAGGTCAGTTCCCTATCCTCTCGGCTTTTGGAGAACCCACTATTGAAAGCCTTTTATCTGCCTGAACCTTTCGAGCTCAAGCAGGGTAGCCTTTCCATGCCGTCGGTGGGCTAACCAGCCGACTAAGACAGGAAAAAAGGGGAAAATGGGGAAAGTGGTAGTTGAGCGGAAAGTCCGCTTACTCTTTCTTTTTGGTCTTTTTGGCGGTTTCGATGGCTTTCTCTATCCACGAGCTCAAGGAGAAGCGTGGCTGAACAGGTGTCCCTAACTCCTTTAGGGCGTCGGGAATGGCTACGTTGTCTAAGTAGCGTTGAGCCTTAGCGAGTGGGGAGATTTTCTCCCTGTATGGTTTAGCCACTTTGTTGAGGGCTTCACGTGCTTCTTTGATTTTGGCGAGTGCGCTTTCATAGGTTTTTACGTCGGCTTTTGAGATTATGGTTTTCAGGTTGTCGCCTGTTATTTCCTTTCGGACTTCGGCGACAGCCTTACGTTCAGCCTCAGTTTCCTTTGTCATGTCTTGCTGAGTTAGTCGCCTGCCTAAGAAGTAGCCCATTCTCTCGCCCACTAAGTCCTTGAATCCAACTAGCAGAGTAGCCATTTTGGAGTCTACCTGAACGCCGCCAGCAGTAACAACCACCTGTCCTTCAACAACCTGAGCAGTGGTCTGAGATTTTCCTTTAGGCAATTTTCATATCCCTTCAGAGTGCGGAAGCTAACCCTGTCGGCTCTAGTTTTTCAGTATGCAGAAAGGCTTATTCTCCCGCTAACCTATCCAGAAATACGAGGGAGAGGGCTACCCTTTGGCAATCGGAGGGTAGCCCAAAAAGACGGCAGTTTGCTTAATCGCTGAAGCATATAGTAATCGGCTTCGCTGATAATCGCTACTGTCCACTCTTCCCTGTCGTGGGGTGGGTGGGATTTAAGGTCGTGTCCTTCAATGCAAACATTGAGAATGTCCCGTGTCAACGCTGTTTCAATATCGCCACATCTACGACAACGTGCAACGAAAGGCATATTTAAGCCTCGCAACATCTAGGGTTAGCGGTTTGAGAAGCCTATAACTGCACGTAAGAAAATCTAATTTTAAAGGCTTTATTCTGCTTCAACCGTGTCTTAACAGCCTTTCTTATGCCACGTCTTACGACGCTGTGCCGTGTCGCTGGCTGGCTCATTCACGACACCCTTAACGGTTCACGGCTCGCCACACCGTTAAGCCGTTGCGCACAATGAGGAATACGCACACCGACACGCCGACACAATATATTGACGGTGTGCGTTGTGCGGTTCAACACTTTGCGCAACGTTCAAATACACCAAAAGCACAGTTATTTATTAATATTTCGGTTAATTTAGATAAACCGAACCAGAACAAACTAATTAGTTTGTATTATTTTTTTAAAAAAATTTCAAAAATAAAATAGTGATTTCCCTATCTCCCTATTCCCCTTTCCTCGGTCTCCCTACTCCCTTAGGCGGTATCTTAAGAACTCTCCTTCTGTATCTTCTCCTTCCGAGCCTCACCGCCTCCCCGTACATTTCGTATTGGGGGTTTGTTGGCCAGAGTCTTTCTGGTTCCTTTCCAGGAACGATCCTGTAGAGCTGTCTTGGCCTTCCACCTTTAGGCCCTCTTGTGGGCGCCCCTATTGGTTCAATTAGTCCCAGTTGTTTAAGGATCCACCAGTATTTTGCGAAGGACGAGTATCTGGGCGGCTTTTGCCCATGGACTTCAACGAGTAACCTGGAGAAGGCCTGCCACACACGATAGGCGTAGTCGCCTTTGGTGATCAGAAGCCGGCTTCTAATGAAGCCTCCCGTGGATGGCAAGGTTGGGGTTCGCGGCTTAAGAACTACCTCCATCTCAGCCCTCCTCTATTTTCTATCCAGAGTGCTAGTTCGTATAGTCCCATTGAATGAGGGACACCAAAAACGATCATCCATGCAAGTGATCTCACGAAAGCCTCTTGTAACCACATCACGTTACCATCTAGTAGATAATTTGCTAACATAATTAATCGCCCCTCTGCGTATGTTATTAAAAATCCTAGCAGAAAGAGCAAGGTAAGCCCAATATCTCTTTTCTTCACTTTCACTTTACTCTCTCCAGTTCTTTGGTGTTAAATAGGCCTCGTATTTTTGGTAGATGGATCTCCAGCCGTCTCGAGTTCGGCTATGATAGACTCTCTGCTGCTCGGGTAACTTGTGGCCCATCCAAAATTCAACGACATCTCGGTCCGCGCCGGCGTCGCCTAGTATGGTTCTGAAGGCCGCCCTCAAGGAATGTGGCCGGCAGGGATTTTGGCCAGTATATTCGCCTACAAACTTCTCAGCAAGGTCTTGAAATTTGATCTCCACTGACCTGGCTGTAATTGTGAATAGTGGACTTTGAAGTCTTAGTTTTCCTGGTAAATGTTGCCTAAGCAGTGAAACTCCCCATTTTCCGGTGAAGCTCATAAAGGGTACGTCTGTTTTTATTCGCGCAAGGTCAAAGCAAAGTGGCACGATGTCATGCTCATACTCATATTTGATGTCCTCATAGTTTAAGGTAAGAATGTCCGATATGCTTAGCCCACTCTGAAATATATTGACGGCGATGGTCTTATACTCTATATTGTCCATCATACCTATGAACTCGGCTACCGTTTCCAAGGTCCAGGGGAATTTGTGGCTAACTGGGAGTGAGGCAGGGAGGTCGACATAGCGCGTGCTGATTTTAATGTCATAGTAACCAGCAAAGGATTGAACAGCGCCAACATAGGCCCTAATTGTCTTGGGCTTGTATTCTCTCTCCTGACAGAATCTTACAAATTCCTTCAGAAGGTTCCTGGCCACTCTTTTCCTTTGTCTTCGAGGAAGCTTCATGTCGCTTTCTACTTCGTCTAAGAAGCCAGAGAGCGGCTTCTTATAGAAGGCTTGAAAGACTTCCAAGCCTGCACTGTAGACTTTCTTGGATCCTGTACCCATGGCATCGAGAAACTCACTAACATCCTCATCCTCGTTCAGCATAAGTAAAATACAATAATCTTTTTATAAAAGGATTTCGTTAGACAAATTTAACCGTAAGAGCGAGGTAGCCCAGCTAGGTAGGGTGCTAGGCTCATGGGGTGGAACGTAACTCAGTCAGGTAGAGTAGGCTGGCCGCCTTGCGTGGGTTCAAATCCCACCGCTCCATCCTGAGAAACCTAGAAGTCGGGAGTTCAAATCTTCCCCTCGCTACCAAAGAATTGCCGTGGGAAATAGTTTGCTATTGCATCGGTCAATTCATCAAAAGCTACTGATACTTGTGCAGGCATTTCCACGATCAAACTGTTAAACCAGTCTGCAAGAGCTTTAATCATGTCAAGAGAGGCCAGCATTACTCTCTTTCGTTTAGGGTCCATAGAAGTGTTAACTGTTGCTTCTCTAAGTTTTTGAAGATTAGCCATGTAAGTGATTCTCTGAGAATCATAATCAGGCTCTTTTACCATGTCCCTCAATTCTTCGAAGTCACGGGCTACAAAACCAAAACCATAACGACCTATGAAACAGTATCTAGATAAGGTTGTCCATTTTTCATCAATGTAGGGAAGCCAAGGATGTTCATCTGCCATTTCTCGATAAATATCGCCTGCTGAAGAAATGACATATTCTGTAATTCCACTTGTTGGATACTTATGTTCTATTAAGTCGTCTTGAAGTATCCATAGTTTATCTAAGTCTGTAGCTGGAATGTATTCTCTCCAATGCCGGGATGATACCGGAAAGGCTAGGTTTCTTAACAATTTAAGATTACGTTTCATCTTGTTAACTACCGTCTTAGCCACCTCCTTTCTAACTACCTTCCCTTCATGTATGACTTTTCCCTAGCAGCCTCTCAATTCTCCGTTCCACTTTCAAGTCTTTGATTGATATCCACATGTGTTTTCGCGGTTCTGTAATGAGGACCTCTTCAGCGCCATATTGCTCCGCCCACTTAATAGCTTCCTCTTCAGAGTACGCCCATTTGTAGTACGCCCATTTGTAACCCTTGGGCCAAACAATATAGCCGATGACCTTCTCGGTTCCTTGCATTTCTGGAACCACATAAACAACCTTTCTGGAGAAATTTCGTCTATTAAAGAATAAGGGGGCTAGACGGTTTCTTTCAACGACGCGTCTCTTTAAATATCCTCCGGTAGCCTCAATTCCCTTGTAAAATTCTATATTAACCACTTTACCAAATAACTGTTTATCATAATTCTTGACCACGATTCCCTCAATCGTGCTTTCCGTTGCAAAGGCCGGGGTTCTATCTAAATATCTAGGCAGTTTTTCTACAAAGAGTTCTTGACTCATGATCCCCTTGTCTATTAGAGGTGGGGTGTCGCCGTACTGGTTTCTAAGTTCTGGGTTAAGAACTCTATCAGCCTGAGTAACGTCTAGAAAAATTCGCCATGCTGGTAGTTTATCATAAAAGACACTATGTCTAATCCTTAGGTCCTCGTAGAAGATATCGTAAGGCCCCCATTCACCGGCTGGAACCCATACAAGTGAACCATCCAGTTTCTCTTCGATTACAACCTCACCGGTAAGGAGATTCCTCATTTCTTGTTCGCTCATGAGCGGCCTTCGTGTTCTAGGAATCTCACCCAGAGGAAGTCGCTTTATCTTCGCATGATACTCGGTGTCATTCATAGCTCCACCTTCTTAACCGTTTCAGGTCAGTGCTTCCGCAGCTTCCGCACGCTTTGATTTGTGAGCCGTTTCCAAAATTAACCGTAGTGAGCCCCTTACCTGTTAGATAGCTCCAGCAACCCAAGCACAGATGAGTCGGCTTAGCCCCAGATCTCCTTAGGCAACCCCAATGATAGAGCCTGCCATCCAGCAAAGCCAGGTTCCTTTGAATGGGGTGCCCACAAACCTCACATATACGCCCCTCTAACGGCACCTCTCTGTAGATACGCTCATATTCAACGCTCAGTTTTCATCACTTCGATCCTCTGGAGCCGATGCTTTCCCTCTTCAACGTGTATGGTTGTGTAGGTTTCGCGGCAGACAGGACAGTTGAAGAGCATCCCTGTGTCGACGGGTGGAGGCTTCGGCGGCGGTGGACTAAGAGTTTTGTCAACCTGTTTCTTCAACTGTTGAACGCTCATAGGCTTCCCGAAGGAATCAGAGTGTGAGAAAGATTCGGCAAGTTTCAACTGTTCTTGGGGCTTATCCTTTAACCTCAGAAGTTGCTCCGCATGCCTTAGCCCAAAACCGTCACCGGTGACGGTTTTCTTGACTTCGTTGGGTAGTTCACGTGCAACTTGAATGTATTTCTGAATGGTTCTCTCCGCAGGAGCTTTCTCTCCACTTATTTCCTGGAGACTCTCCGCCAGCGTAGAAACAATATGTTTGTCATGTACTCCGCCAAGCTCGTCTCTGTATGATTCATAGAGTTCTTTAAAGGCGTCGGCTTTCTGGATTGCCGTCAGGTCTCTTCGGTGCAGGTTCTCGGCTAGCTGCCACTCCCTCTTCTCCCGAGCCGACTTGAACCGGTGAACCCTCGCCAGAATGGGCTTCCCTGGGAACCGTTTCATAGCCTCGTAGCGCAATCGACCGCAAACTCCCTCGTACTTCCCTTCCTCGTGAGGCCAGTCTACCACGATGGGCTCTATTTGACCGTGGCATGTGAAGCTCGCAGCCATGTTGTTGATGTCCTCTTTGCGGATGTCCCGTATGGGGTCCTTCCAAACGATCACGTCGGTCGGCAACTCGAGGTACTTGTCTCCAGCCACATCCTCAGCGATTACTTTAATCGCATCCTCCCTAGGAAAATACGGCGCCTCCTAACAGTCTGATATTTCTTCCGATCTTTTCAAGCATGGAACTATGTGTTGGCTCATAACCAGGACAGGTTTGATACTCTCTGGGAGCATCACAAAACCTACCATATTTTCTGCACCAAGCGATCCGCCGACCCCTCCAGTTACAACGCCGCTTTTCGGGCCAAATACCCATCACGGAGTCCTCCTGTTAAAGAGTGGGCGAGGCGTTTCCTCCCACTTCGGATAATTAAGCAGGTCCGCATATCGCAGCCCTCGATCCAAAATGTTCCTCATGGGCACGCGATACGCCATGCCGCTTTCCGCGTCCACGACCTTCTTGAACTCCCCAAACTCCTTCACAAGCCAATCCAAAAGCTTTTCATGGCATTCTTCTGAGCCGCAGGTGAAGAGCCTTCCCACTATGTAGGTCCTGCCACAAACCACGCACACTCTAACCTCAATCATTTTCTTGGCTCCGACCTGTCTCTGGTTGTCTGTTCGCATGGCGAACAATTAGTAAATCCAACATTTGGAGGCATGCGGGTTGCTGGAAAAAACCGTCCAGCCGTCTCGCTGAGTGATAGAGGTGGCGAAACCGAAGGCTCAGTTTTCCCAACAATCTTTCCGTCCTCCTACAAGAACCCAGCCCTCACTTGGCTTATGGCCTGCTTCTGCGGCGTGCTTGACAAGAAACCTGAGAACAGCGTTTTGGATCCGAGTATCCTTGAGCTCATAACTGGCTAGCAGAACGTCAGTTACTACCCTACATATCCGGCAGCCCTCAGTTTCACTCATGATCGCGGTCTCCTCCTTCGCCATTAATAAACAGTTATCGGCGTGTTATACACCAATGTTTATTAATTCTTTTATTAAATCCTGGTCTGCGTGGGAGTCGTCTCCAATATCATTGGCGCTGGTTCCGCTGGTTCTTTGGGTTTGTAACGTCGGCATCCACTGCCGATGTGACAAACCTCGTGTGCTATAGCCCTAAAGCCGCATACTGGCTCGTGGTCGCATCCACTGCACCATTTCTGATAGAACTCGTTTTCACTCATTTTTTGGGTCTCCCCTTTTATTCGGTCGTACTCGCCCAGATGATTGTCCCAGAACACTAGCCTGTTCAGGTAGACGTTGGTAGTGGCGATGTTTCTGTGGCCCAGAATCCTCTGTAACGTCAGGAGGTTGCCTTTCCTGTCAGCCCAGTCAAGGGCAAAGAAGTGGCGAAGGAGGTAGGGGTAGTAGCGCCGCCAGTTGACTATGCCGGCGACCCTGGCCGTGTCCTTCACTATGATGCACAGCAGGGTCTCGCTCAGAACCGAGCCGCTCCGCATCTCATAGCCGCGCTCAGGCCTGATGATGGGCGCGTGGCGGTCGGCGCATCGCGTGTAATCCTCTATGAGCTCCAGGGTTTCGCGGTCTATTGGCACGGCTCTAGGCTTTGAGCGGCTGCAGTAGTGCACGTGGATCTGGCGCTTCGCCTCGTCCACGTCCATGGGCGTGACATGCCGGATCTCCACAGGCCTTAATCCAGCCTGCGTGCCCAGCCTTACAGCCACCTGGCTGCGCGGCGGGACCTCTGCCTCCAGCATGCGGGGGAAGTCCCCGCGGCTCAGGTAGATCACGGTGGGGTAGTTCCAGCTCACGGCTGTCCGACCATGAACATTTAATCTATGTGTTTTCTACGAATTACGGGTTGCGGATTCGTAATCCATGTTGTCAGCCAAACGGTTGAGGTACTGAAAGCGTCTGGCACTCAGGTGTTGAACAGGTTTTGCCTTAAATCGAAGGATCAACCTGTCGAACTTTTCGTCTTTTAAGCGAGTACGCCCCAGAAGGGTCATTTCGCGGTTGGACCCCTCCTCCGCAGCCTACTCATGAGGAGGCGCATGCCCTCCCGTATAGCCTCGCTGCGATCTTGGTAGCCGTGTTCCCCGATGAGAGTGTCAAAGTTTTCTAGGAAGTCGGGGTTCACGACGAGGTTTACTTTTTTGCTTTCCATTTCAAAGCCTCGTATGTGGTTAATGAGGAAGCCATATATAAAAATTATTCATATTTTGGGGTGATGGACTTTATGCCCCTTCTGTATTCTTTTTTTATGCGTTCAAACTCTTTCGTTATGTCTTCTCCGTTTTGTCTGCTATGATGGGAAGAGCCTATCTTATCCGGAACGTCCACGTGCAAGTTGATTGTTGCTTTGGTTCTGCGAGGGTTGAGTACTACGTGGAATTTTCCGTTCCTCCACTGCAGCCCACCCACCCTGCCGTAGCCTAAGTTTTCGAGGGCCTCATTCAGTGTTCGGGGACGTAAGCATGCGTCTTTCCGCATCGTTTTCCGCTTCTATCAAAAAAAGGGGGAGAAATGCTAGGTCTTGACGATCACTCGCAAATACACTTGGACGTAGTCAGTTGTCAATGCATTTCCTTTCCAACGGACGAGCCATTGAACTCGCCAAGTTGTTGAGGGACCTATGATGACGTCGCCTGATGTTGTGATGTGTCCTGTGCCACCTCCGGGAACTAGGACTATTGAAGCTCCTTGTTGAACGTTTGTTGAATTGTACATGGTGATGGTGATGTTATACAAAGGGGTGCCCGCAATTCCAGTCCACGAGTCTAAGACCAGCTCAATTAGGTGACTAGCAGGGTCATCGTTCGTGATGTTTACAGGTTCTGGATAGGGTACAAGGGCACCGGCTATGCCGTTCATTTGAGAAAATGTCACTTTTTGATTGTTGTCTAGGAGCTGTCCCCCAGTCTCCGTAAAGTTCGGATTTGTACCTTCCACAAATTTCATCCCAGTTGTTTTAACCCCCACCTTAGCTTCCATGAACATGTAGCTATACACGGCGGCACTTGCGGTAGCGATGAGCAGCGATGAAAGCGCTAGAGCTAGCAGCTTCAGAGGCTTCAAGTTCTTCCTTCTTGATTCCATTTCCCTTTATCACTTCCTTATCTGTTGGCTGACAAACTGTGCCTATTTGTCTGCCAAGAAAGTTGGGATTGAAGTTGATTAAGTTAAGTATGTAACTATCACCTACAGACACCAAAAAGACGGGAGCTTTTTCTTCAAATCGAGGAAGAAAGAGGGTTGTTGAGCTTGTTTCACTCAACTTTTGGGTTATGCATCTGGCTGATTTTAGACAGCAAAGTTGGCTCTTAGTCTGTTAAACCTTCCGACATCTCCCTCTGCCTTCAAGACGTCGTTAATGTAAATCTTCGCATGCCAAGCTAGGCCGGGCACGTAACCCGAAGCTGCGTCCCTTCGCTTAGGGCCAGGCGGTGACGCGCCCCCGTAAGGAATACCTTCGGACAGTCCTTTCCCCACCATTCCATACCTCGAAATGCCGTATCGGTAGAGGTATTTCCGAAGAGTGAGAATCTTTGGAATCACTTTCTTTCCGATTTTCTAACAATTTTCTCACAGGCTAGTTGTGTAGGTAAACGTTACTTCTGTTTTCCATTCGTCGGCGTCGCCTGAATAATAGAGCACATTAACGTCCACGTTAATGTAGTATTGGAGATAGATGTCGGAGAGCGAAACGCTTGTTTCTCTAATTACAACATCACCGTCGTAGAGCTTGATGTGCATCTCAACATTTGTTACTGTCTTCCATCCTGAATTATACACATAGCCTTGAATTTTGACGTACCACGTTGAAAGCCACGGATGGTAGTCGGTATACGTAAAAGCGACTTTGTTGAGACATGGCTTCTTCAGGTCTGCCAACTCGTTATTCAAATCGTCGATTTGAGACTCTAAGTCACTGACTTGGCCTTGAAGGTCGCTCGCCTGATTTTGGAGACCGTTTAGCTCGTCTTGAAGGTCGCTTGCATGGTCGCGCAAGGCTATGCTGCCCACGGAAAGGTAGACGTTTAGGCCTACGCTTATCACTAGGAGTATTGACACCGCGACTAAGGCAGCTTTGAGGCCCCTTTCGAGTTTAGGTTTTTCCTCACTCACGGCTCAGACACACCTCCCATTTCAAACGTCTTCGTTTCACCCCATCTCGAGTAATTTGGCTGACAAAGTGCGTCTATTTGTCTACCCAATACATATAC
>Ga0315310_10003164_pt1 | contig 10265 bp, 11 predicted proteins | sample TDP5_MG_FD_203630 | JGI IMG/M metagenome (GOLD analysis project Ga0315310, IMG submission 203630) | Freshwater sediment microbial communities from Lake Towuti, South Sulawesi, Indonesia - TDP5 | ecosystem: Environmental > Aquatic > Freshwater > Lake > Sediment | place: Indonesia: South Sulawesi...
GGACCGAGACAGATCGGCAAGACAACACTTCTAAAACAGCTCATCCTACAGTTTATCTCAGAGAAGAACTACGCATCAGATCATCTTTTCTACTTCAATTGTGAGAACCTGAATACAAGGCAAGAACTGGTAAGCGTCTGCGAGACTTTTCTAAACAGCATTAGAAGACGTTCAAAAAAGCGTGTATATCTCTTTCTCGACGAAATATCGGCCGTGCCTGATTGGCAACGAGGCATAAAATATTTGGTAGACATAGGACTGATCCGCCAAGTAACCATCCTGTTGACGGGTTCTCATTCTATGGATATCAAGGCCAGTTCTGAGAGGTTGCCGGGAAGACGAGGCCAGTCGTCGGAAGTGCTAGACAAGCTGATGCTGCCTATGAAATTCGCAGAATACGTCGAAACTCAGAATCCAGATATCCACAAGAAAATACGTGACGAAGGGCTTCTGAAACAGGTAGAACGGCAGAAAGCATTCCAACAACTTGCCATCGGGAAGATCCCAAAAGCGATGGATAGAATGGCTGCCTTTCTCGATATTCTTCAAGGGTATTACCAACAATATCTAGTCACTGGCGGGATTCCGCCAGTCGCTGATGATTATCTCAAAAGTGGAAGAATTGAAGGTTCCCGCTACCGAGATTATGTGGCGGCCGTCGTCGGGGATCTCCGTCGTTACAATAAACGTGAAACGTACGTTCGACAGCTCATCACTAGACTGGCGGAGATTCTTGGGAACCCTATTTCGTGGAGCGGACTCAAGAAAGGTACTGACATTGCTCACCATGAGACCGTGGCAGACTACATCGAGGCGCTAAAAGACAACTACACGATTACCTATCTCTATAGACTGGATCTGAACACCAAAGGACCACACTACGAAGGCGAAAAAAAGATATTCTTTCGAGACCAGTTCATATTCCACGCCCTCAGAACTTGGGCAACTGGAGAAGACCCGTTCGCTGGGACCATGAACTATCTGACGAGCCCCGAAAACATAGGCCGGCTATCGGAGAACGTGGTGTGCGATCATGTTGTTCGCTTGGCTTTCACATTGAGTTCGCAGAAGCACACATTCGAACCCGCATCATCAGTCTTCTATTGGCGATCCAAAAGGAACCGTGAAATAGATTTTGTCGTGCGTGCAAATGGGAATCTAATTCCGATCGAGTGTAAGTATCAGGAGGAACCCCACGCAGATGATTTGTTTGCCTTTGCTGAGTTCAATTCTCTAGTGCACGGTAAGTCTGGTTTGATGATATCAAGGGAGATTCTTGACGAGAAAAGAAATGCTGTTATCCTGCCTCTCCCGCTCTTCCTGCTCATTGCGTAGATCAAGGAAGGCACATTCTAAGGAAATCGTTGCACATCATTGTTGCCCTAAATACCCAGCCGAAGATGCTACTTCAACTGGACCTACACCTTTGATAGCCAGATTCAAAGATTTGAGATTGCCGAGTTCGTCGTAATTCTCCCCGTGCTCAGCAGCCCTTAAATCGGGGAGATGCGGAGTTTGCCCGATTTGCTGATAGGACTACTGGAGCCCACAGCAGATGCCGTTTGACGAGAGGAAGGCGGCGAATTACCTCCGAGGGCGTTTCAAAGATCCGCCTGGACTGTGCTGTGAATCAGTTGACGATGAGGACGATAAGTTCGAAAAGACTTTTTGGCTGATGAATGACAACGCGTCAGCCATTGTTGCTCTCGATAGCCTTAACGAACCTTCTTTACGAAACAAAATCAAAGCAAAACTTCAAACCTTCACGGTATCGTGCATAGAGGCATTTGGTCACGATGCGTTTAGGAACCGGGGATGGGTTGATCCCTTCATTCATCAAGACGTATTCGATTTGCGCCGCCTAAAAAGCGAGATGCTATCGCTGGGACGATTCAACGAAAACGTTTGGCCAGCCGCTGGAGTGTGAGGCAGGAATGGGCGGCATAGTGCAAGAGGAATGGGACGGGTCTGAGTATCGAGATAATGATGAAGAGCGTTACTTCAATTTAGCAGCCTCAAAGGCTCTGTCGTGGGATAAACAATACATAAAGACACAGAGAATAAAAGACAGAGAGAAGCGAAATCTCTTCATTACACGAATGGAGAACCTGTGGAACTCCGCAAATCTTGGCTTTGGAAAACCCGACCAGAATGGGAACATGCAAACGTACTACCTGGCGGCATACTTGCTCGTGGGGGAGAAGACTGGCTGGCCAAAACCATTTGACTCAGAAAGGCGCAAGACAGTAAAAGCTGTGCATGACTCATTGCAGCACGGCCACGGCGGCTTTGCAACATGGTACAAAGTCCAGAACGGCGAAGTAGTGGATATGGAGCCGAATGGGAACGTTGAAACAACATCCTTGGCTGTATACGCTAATGTCCGGCTGCAGGAATACACTGCTTTTTGAAATCTCAAGATACCTTGGCCTTCACTACTCTTTTTCTCAAGCTCCCTTCTTCTCTCCCCTCACCGTAGAACATGTGTAATGAGAGGCCTTAGCAGCCTAACAGAGCTGTCAAGAAGTAATCAGCAGAACAGTCTCTCCAAGTTGACCTCCAAGTTGTGTTTAAGAATTGCCATGCTCATGGGCTGCGTAGGCCGGACCAAAAGCAGAGGGCTTTTCAATAACATCAATAGCAGATCATATTGAGCGATGTTGCTTCAACTAGGGAAAGCCAAAGATTACGATCTTCAACCTGAAGAGAGCAAGTACCTGCTGGAGCACCTGAAGGTCTTCTTCTGTGACAGTCTTGCGTCAGACTATGCTCCTATCGTTTATGGTGGCCCGTTCGACGAGCCAAAAGCAGAAGGATTGTACTACAGGATTCTTTCCGACTTGAATCTCGCTGAGCTTTGCCTTCAATACTACATGTATTGGATGGAACAGCTATGCCTGGGAGGCGCCTCCGCATCGCACCGATATGACTATGAGCCGATACTCCTGTTTCTGAAACCTCCGCAAGAGCATTGTTACAAAGTAGTCAATGGAGGTTTCAGTGCAAGGTTGGACTGCAGGTTTCACAAGACAGAGATTCACACCGTCGGAGTGACACGCGATGAGGAAGAGGCACCATACATAAGCAGAACCTCTCCGTCTCCGTTCTATCCATTTGGTGGAGAGCAAGGCCAGGAGATAGTGAACTGTGTCAAGCAGTATCCTCTTGAGGCTTCCATTTACTTTCTTGACCATCATCCAGTCTTTGCGTTGAGGCAATGCTCACACGTCTTCTCCGGCGATGCAACATACTTTCGCCAACCAAGGATGAATCCCCCTCTGAGAAGACTTACCGACAGCATCCTTCATGAATGGTACCATGAGCATCGGAAATCTGACCGTGAGGAACCGTTTGGTCACGATGTCAGCAATCCGTTCGAATTTCCTCATGTAAGATACTTTGATCCGAAGGGTCTTCTGAGGCCTGCTGGAGTGGCACCACTGTCACAAATGTAGCAGCTTCGATCAACATCGGGTGAGAGATCGGTCACTTCTCGTCGCTCTGGTGTCACCGTTTCCTGAGACTTGATTGCACTCATGACGAGATTAATCTCTTCAGCCTCGATTTCAGCTCATCTGCAACCTGTAGCGTGTCCGCAATCCTCTTTGCTTTGCCGAAGCATTGCAAGTACAGTACAGCCGCTTGGTGTTGCATCGGGCTCCCGGGAGTCGAACCTAGGGCTTGGCGCCGGGGGAGGGCGTTGGACCTCGGGTTCAAAGCCTGAATTCCGCTGATTTCGCTTTTTCTTTCGGCTCAAGAAAACGTATGTGCGACGAACTCTTAACGTTTTCCCCAAATGCTGAGAAACTCAACACTGGAACACTGCACACGCATAATCCCCATTCCATGAGATCGGCAATCGTGGAACGTAAGCTTGGTGCACGCACACAACTATTAAAACAACTGTCAAAATTCTGTCGGCCGCACCAAGTGAGGACACACACAATTTTACCCAACTGACGGTTCAAATTACAACGGCCGCACCAATAGATACACACACTTTTGTCTTTCTCACTGGAAGAGGAATCTTCTGAACCCACTCTGTTCAGCCACAGAACTGACAGTCAAAACAACAAAAGTGTGTGTGCGCACCAATAGATAGGGGATATAGCATAAGGATCGTTTTTTGACAGCCACGTGGACGGGGTTTGGGGGGCGTCGAAGCCCACGTGAGTATCAGTGTGTTTTGATGCACAGAGGCCCGCGCTAGTGTTCAGTTTCTGTGTTCTTTTTACTTTTGGTTTCTTGGAAACTTAGTATTGAGTATTTGATACGAATTGTTTTCTTTCCTGGAAAAATCGAAGTAATTCTGCGGCTAGTCTTGTGCAAAACCGTTGACGAATGCTTCTGCCGCCAAGAGGAAAGCAAGAGTAGATTCCGCGCCTTGGTTCTCGTTTAGACCCTCTGGAGTTATGCCGTCGTAACACGCTCCCGTTGAGTCATCATAGAGCTTAACAGATTTAGTGTTGAGACCGAAGAACCATCCCAAAGCCTGTCGCAACATCTCCTCATATAGCCTAGATCGATTCAGTTTGTAGGCAATGGTGGTGGCCTCGATCATCGCGCCAGGCTCAATGGGTTGTTGATCGTAAAGAGCTCTGGTCTCCCCTCTAACATACCATCCTCGGTTTCCTATAGGCGCGAAAATTCCGTCGATAGTCTCAGTTCTCTCTAAAAATTGAAGGGTTGTCTCAGCCACATCGAAATATGTCTGTTCGCCTAAGGACTGATATGCTGCAAGTAATGCTTGGCTTAGCCGCGCGTTGTCATAGGTTAGAATGTTCTCGAACCACTCCCAACTCGAAGTCCGGTTAGTGTTATACAGTGCAACCAAGCTGTCGGCCATTAGCTTGAGGTTAGCTCTCAAATTACTCTCCTCGGGCTCGGCAAAGAGCCGCTCATGGAGACCTAAGCAGGCGTACGCTTTTGTTCGCGGTGATATTGACACTCTAGCCCAAGGTAACGCTCGGTCAAAGACAAGGCGTGCCCATGCTCTTATTCCACTTGAGATGTTGGAATTAATCGCTGCGCCAGTCGCCCAGATCGCGCGACCTAAGTGATCCCCGACTATCGGTTCGTCGATGATTCTCTGTGAAAAATCCATGAAGTTATGGAACCGGCCGTCTTCCTCCTGCATTAGAAGTAGGAAACTGATCAGTTTGCGCTGCAACTCGAAGATGCTAGGAGTGGCCACGAAGCGATCCGACTTTACCGCAAACACTAGCGCTCGGGCGTTGTCGTCGACTGTGTAGCCTTCCCTTCTGACTGGGACTGAGAATTTCGCGTGCTGGAGAAGGGCGTTGTGGTCCGTCAGAGCGAAGAGGTGGTCAAGTTTCACTGACCGCTGTAACTCCATTGACAGTTCCTCGAATCCGCATAGCAGATCTGAAGACCTCACCATATTGATCAGCGACTTTCGTCCACGCCACTTCTTGCCCGTAGTCAAACGCATTCGCCTCTAGTTCCCGCCGAAGCTGGCGGTCGCCAAGTATACGGTCGGCACACTCGGCCAACGAATGGGCGTCTGCGAACCTACAGAATAAACCTCTATTATTCGAGAGTATCTCTTTTGCAAAGACGGTTGGTGTTGAAACAATGGCTTTCCCATGGCCGAGCGCAAGCGTGAGTGTCCCACTCGAGACTTGATCTTTACCCAAGTATGGCGCCAAGTAGATGTCGACTGCCTGGAGATATAGTGAGAGTTCATCATCATTCAAGTAGCGGTCGATGAACCGGACATGGCGATCAAGTTTCAATCGCTTCGCCAAAGAGATCAGTTTATCTCGATAGGCTTCACCTTCACGCTTTCGAACATCTGGATGTGTTTCGCCTATCACCAAGAAGAGCAAGTCCAGTCTTTCTTTAACCAAGTAAGGAAGCGATTCGATGGCGTACTCTATCCCCTTCCCTGCATTCATCAACCCAAAAGTTGCGAGAACAGTACGTTTCTGAAGTCCCAGCTGACGCTTCGCGCATTTGCTGTGCCGGAGATCTGGCAACGCTGCGCCGTGGCGGATTACTCTGACCTTCTGGGCGTCTACGCCAAAACGCTTCTCTAGAAGCCTAGCAGCGGACTCGATGGTGACTACCACGGTGTGGCTGAGCCCGGCGATCTCGTTCAATACTCGGCGCGCTTTCTCGGGAGGGTTTCGGAGCACGGTGTGAAATGTCGAAACGAGGGGCATCTTGATACTTCTGCAAAGATCAAGCACATACTCGCCCCATTCCCCTCCGAATATCCCGTATTCATGCTCGAGATTTACAACATCCACGCCCAACGTGTTGAGGAGACTGGCGGCGAATAAGTAGCTTTCACGATTGAATTGATCGATCGTGAGCCTGACGTTGGTGTCATAACATCGGTTTCCATGTTCCTCGTTAATGGCAACTATAAGGTTCGTAGATACGTGACCACCCACAAGCACGGCGCGAGTCAGGTCTCTTGTGAAAGTTCCTATGCCGCATACTCGGGGAGGATACGTGCTGACATACGCGACGCGAGGCAAAAGATCCAAGATGCTATCTCCCATTGTTTCAAACCTAAGCTACGACTCCCGCCGAACTCACAATGCAGCCGAAGTCAACCATTCGGCAACAACGCAACGAAGGAACTAACCTTCAAGAATCATTGTACTTCTAAGACTTAAGAATGCTCCGGTTTCACGAAGTTGCCACAAACCATTCAATTATGGGATGTTGGAGTAATCGATGATTCTGGAATAAGGCCTAGACTACGAGATTCTCTGGCGCGCGCCAGAGGCAGAAAGGCTTACCATTGCTTCGAAGACATGGGTTTTGTGTCTCCGGTAGGAATCTTGTCTTGCCTAAGCTGCTTCCTTCGATAGCGCTACAGGTTAAAGAGCAAGATGACTTCATACCTATGGCGATTTCATTGAGAAGGGCCAGGTTGGATCTTCTGCGCGGAACGAGAGGCAGATCCCGCGCTCCCTGGCGCTCCCCCTCCAGTGTGATCTCCCTTGACTATTTGGTTAGAATCTCAAAGAAGTACGAAGTAGACTCTTCCACCCTTCTTGATTGTATTCAATGCGCTTGGACTCAGGGAGAATCCTCCTTTGACAGCGTATCGGTCAAACGACGGCAGACTATGGGGAACGACGGAGTCTTCCTGATAACCCAAAACGATCAGATCATGACACAACTCAAACTCGCACCGGTACAACTGGAACAACTAAGAAGATCAGGTCTCCACGATCTTCTATCAGAACATTACGTCATGGACATGAGAGCTAGACCGGAACCGGAGGATCTGATGATCAAAGACTTGACCCCTCGTACCAAACGATTCAACCTTCAAGCGAAGGTCACTGAGAAATCAATGCCTAGAATCGTTCTTTCTCAATGGGGCAAGGAACTCCTGCTCTCCACAGCAACAATCAAGGACCGAAGTGGAACAATCAAGCTACCTCTCTGGAACGACCAGATAGAAATGGTCTCAGTCGGAGACATACTACGCATCGAAAACGCGCAACTAGAGAAATTCCATGGAGAACTGAACCTTAGAGTCGGCAAGTCCACCATGCTACGAATAGTCGAGAAAGAAGATAGCGCGCACCGGAAAGCTAAGGAACCTTAGATTTGAGCAATAAAATCCATTATGCCGCGGCAAAGGCAAGGCTTGCAAGAGTTGTCTCAACTGCGGATTTCAAATTCTAATACCGGGTGGTTTGACACTACACGGAGATGATTGGGATTGCGGATACGGAATGCTGAGGACGCAAAGAGCATAGTCAGGAAGTACATCATCGGTACTAGGTCACGGCATGGAAGAATAGCTTCGATCCTAATGGAACAGGAAACTAAAGGTCCAGACGATAAGGGCGTGTGGACGATAAGGGGAACCTACGTTACAGAAGAAGGCGAAAAGGAACAATTCACTGCCTCCGTCACATCCCGTGGTGAAGTGCTAATGATCAACCTTACTTCCCATGATATTAGCGGAAAACGTCCGTCGAACCTCCGCAGGTGACAGTCGGCCCACAGTTTAGGTAGAACGGAAGCCAAGATGCCCAGCGCTAGTGGCACTGTTGCGAAGACTCCCACGACAGGAACGATTCCCAGCAGAAAGAGGATCAGCACGACCGCAGCGATGACAAAAGCATAGGAGAAGAACGTTGAAAACGGAAGATAGGAAGATGGGTCAGTACAACCAGCGCTTTCTAACCCTTCTCGTAGAACTCTACTGTCCTTAGGCTCTATGTATTCATTGTTAGAACCGCTTGGCAGGAGTCCAGTGATGAGCAAGATAAGAAACACGTGTCTCCAGTACAGGTGCGTCAAATGTTGTTTGAATACGGAGAGGCTACTGAGCAGTTCAGATATCCGACAGATAAGGAGTCTTGGCTTCTCTAAGAATTTTTTCATTGTCAAGAGGAATGGGAAGCGCCAACTCAAGAATTCGGCGGGAGATGTATCTTTCACAACGTCGGCGATGTACCATCCATAATGATCGGCCTGACTGTTGTCGGCTCTACCCAATCATTTTGCGTGAAGACACTGGAGAAACAGATCTCGATTCATACTGCCCACATCACGGAAAGTAAGTTACGCCAAGCATTTCACGAAGTCATAAAACTCGTTCGAGAATTGGATGTGGAGACGAAGAGACAACTCACATCCGGGGAACGCTGAACGTCGAGGCATCTGAACCCCTCAGCTTTCGCCGGTGTTCCGTGACCGACTCTGATGAGCACTCAGCCTTGGCCTGGGTCGAAAGCAGTTGCCGCCTATGGTGAGGCAGGTTGAAATGGAGAGTCGAGCTGTCACCTTGTAGGATAGGCAGTGTGGATTGGGAAAGAGAAGGGTCCTTTCAGAAGGGGACATTAATCAACTCGTTCTACCAGGAATGGGCCAGTTGCTTGGGGTTGTAACCGAAATGTTCGGGTACGATCGGATAATGGTGAAGTGTTCAGACGGAGCCGACCGAGTCTGCCGCATACGAGGCAAGATGAAGAGGTGGGTCTGGATCAAGACTGGCGATGTGGTCTTGGTTGCCCCTTGGGATTTCCAAACCAGTCGCGCGGACGTGCTCTGGCGTTACACACAGAACCAAGCGCAGGTACTTCACAGCAAGGGCATTCTTACGATGTAACCCCATAGTGCAGGCCTGCATTGCGAACCGAGAGGTTATTGAGCGTCCTTCACCTATCTCTATTTATGGCAAGGATCATTGTAGTCGTTCGCCGGCATAACAAGAGACAGGGCGGAACTCACACATACGAAACCACTGATGAGATCGCTCACTACTGGCAGTTGCTTACGAAAGAGCAGCAAAGCAGCTTGGATGAGGAAGCTGCGAGGAACGATGAGGACTTGCCAGTGCTTCTTGAAAGGTTGTTCAAGGAGCGAAGGCTGTAGTAGCCCAACCGGAATGTTCTTTGAATCAAAATTGCAAGCAGATACTGAGAGGTGGCGCGTTTCCCACCTCAAAACCTTGAGTGGCAAAGCCTAGAGGTAGTCTCCTTGAAGCTTGCCCGGTGCGAGCCAGGATCATCTGAATCGGCTAGGATTTCTGCTTGATTTCGTTCGCTTCCTCATGCGTTGCTTCTTCCTCTGTCGCTTTCGCATCACATAGCCTGCCCTGCTCAATTTATGCGCCATGCTACCTTGTCCCACGTTGCGCCTCGTATGTCGGCGTCTGTACTTCAGGATAGCTGGTGGAGGCGCTTTCGGTTTCTCGAGCTCCTCGCAGGATAGTGGTCCACGATCATGTTCTTGGAGCCGCCAAAGCAAGTCTCTCGGATATTTTCCGCAGAAGATATGGTACGTTGACTCCTGTCTTCGCACTTATCTCCAGTATTTCTTCTGCTCCGAATATCTTGTGGGTTTCCCCAAGCACTTTATCCAAATGTTCACGCGTAGCGATATCGACTTTGTTGATGCAGATCAGGACGGGAACTCCACTGACTTCTTTGTGTATGACCTCACGAGAGGCTGAGACTTTCCTCATCACAGTTTCAATGTCGTCGCTACCGTCCACGAACAGGAGAATTAGATCCGAGTTTGCGAGCTCATTCAACGTAGTGTGGAAGGCGTTCAGAAGCAGAGGGTTTAGGTCTTCGATAAATCCAATCGAGTCAACCATGATTAATGAATGGCCGGGTTCCCCTTTCGAAGTTGTGGAGATCTTTCGGGCAAAGGTAGACAGCGTCGTGAATGGCCCCATGCCCATCTCCTTTGATTCGGACGCTAATCTGTTGAACAGCGTAGTCTTTCCGCTCTGCGTGTAACCCGTCAAAGCCACAATT
>Ga0315310_10003165_pt1 | contig 10263 bp, 8 predicted proteins | sample TDP5_MG_FD_203630 | JGI IMG/M metagenome (GOLD analysis project Ga0315310, IMG submission 203630) | Freshwater sediment microbial communities from Lake Towuti, South Sulawesi, Indonesia - TDP5 | ecosystem: Environmental > Aquatic > Freshwater > Lake > Sediment | place: Indonesia: South Sulawesi...
AATGAAATCCCGAGGAAAAAATTGTGGAGGTGTATGGATGAAAAGATACTTTGGCAAGTTCAGAAGGGATGTTAAGGCTCTTTCGCCGATCTTCGCTGTCTTGATACTGATCGCTATCGCTGTGATCGCAGGCATCATAGTCTACATGTTCACATCAGGATACCTTGCCTCAATGATGGGCCAGGGCACAGCGGGACAAGAGAAGGTTGCCGTGCAAGCCGTGGAGATCACTTCGTTCACCATACTCACGGCGTATGCCGTAAACACAGGTGGAGGAGCTGATGTTGCTATCACAGGTGCTATCCTTAGGGATTCATCAGGCAACGCCATAGAAGAACTTACCGGGACAGCCACTCTTGCACCAGGAGTGTTGACAGGGGTAGCCTGCACATATTCATCTACATTGACAGCTGGTGAGACGTATACGGTGGCGCTCGTCAGTAGCAAAGGCAACCAATTCGTATCTCCATCGTTCAAAGCGTAGCGCCATCTTTCCCTTCTTTCTTTGAAAGAAGCCATGAGAAGCGGATAACCGCATATACTGCAACCCCACAAAGACGGTGAAGTATATTGAAGATAGGTCACAATCGTAGAGCCCTTTCCCCTATTTTTGCTAGTCTTATAATACTTGCAATTGTTACTGTCCTCTTTGTTCCAGTCTTCATCTGGTCTACAGGTCTCGTGGGAGAGACCCGATCTTTCTGGGAAGTTTCAGGTCTGATAGCCACTGAACGCATCGTAATAGAGGAAGTAAGCCTAAGAGGCGGAGTTCTAAGCTGCAGAATCTATGTCAGAAACATCGGCAAAACCGCAATCATCATAAACAATGTAATAATCTCTTCACCAGACGGCTCCCCACACATCTACAGCAAGCCCAATTTCTCCACAGACTTCAACTCTGTGGTCCAAGGAGACCTAATGACGATCACTATTCAGAATCTCGGTTTTAGCCCTGATCTAGGCAAAACCTACACTGTAAAGGTTTTCACAAGCAGAGGCATCGGCGACACATACCAAATAGTCGCATAACCGAGAAGATGAGAACTTGAGAACCAAGATTCTGCGGTGTCGAAGAGGAGTCTCAACCGTCACATCCCTACTCTCTCTTCTGTTAATGTTCTCAATTCTCACAGGCCTCTTCATAGCCTTCTTCGACTACAACCTTGCCTCGCAAGAACAGATGCAGATAGAACACGAACGTTCACAAGAAAGAATTGCCTTGATAGGGCTAGAAAAGACCGATGAAGACTACTTATCCAAAATTCACATAAAAAACACAGGAACAATCGAAGTCAAGATCAGAGCCATATACGTCCACAACGGCATAGAAACAAGCCTCATATGCGACCCATCCACCGACATGGACACGCACATACCGCCAGCCACATCACTTAGCGTCGCCCTTCCAAGCGGAGTCCCATTCGACCCATACGCAAAGATAACTGCGGCAACCGAAAGAGGGATAAAAACAACCGAGTACGAAGCATTACTCGTCTACGGATCACCCCCACCTAAATGGAAATACAACCCCTCAAGACTCTACATAGGCCCACTGATGCTACAGTTCGACGCCTTCTGGTACCGAAAAACCAATCAACGCGGGATTTCAAATCCAAATGACCCTTGGACTCCCGGCTGGAGCATCCCAAAGGGCTTTGGATATTGCGAATGGAATATAACCGTCATGAACATCGACGACAGAAACATAACAATAAACAGATTCTCAAGCTTCACCGCAGTACCGAACGACTCCCCATCCAACGAACTCTCCTGGTACCTCGAACCAACCAATCAGCAAAGCTTCACACAGTTCTTACCCGTAAACGAGACGTACAACATCATATACATCTGGTCAGCCCCTAAGAAACTCCCAGAAGAAGGAGGAACAGACTCCGCCCGGAAGATGACGCTCCCAGAATGCACATGCATGGTATTCCTAACATTCTACGGCGTCTTCCACGAACACGACGGAACAACCACAACCTATGCCCAAACAATACCATTCGAAGCCGCAATAACCGTTGAGCAAACCTGAACAAGGAAGAAAGAATATTGAAGAAAAAACAAAACAAGGCAATATCGACAGTATTCGGCTCAATACTCTTCATCATCCTAGCCGTGACTGTCGCTTCAACCCTCTTCACTGCACTCTACAAGTACAACTACTCCGTTCAAGAAGAGATCAGACTCGAAGAAGAACGAATGCAAGAAAGAATAGTTCTCTCAGCATTAGAGACGCAAAATATAAGCGGAACCGAATACATAACCAAATTCTACGTCAACAACTCAGGCTCCATAACATCCCGAATAAGAGCAGTCTACATAAACAGCGAATTCCTATGCGACCCATCAGACCCCACGATAAATCCCGGTGACACTTACATAAACTCAAAAGAACAATGGAGGGAAATCCTCCTACCGCCAGGAGTCGTTTACAACCAAACGGCCAAAATGGCTATCGTCACAGAAAGGGGAATCAAATCAGTCGAATACGAGTCCATTCTTAAACGTGGCGGTGGGTCTCAACCACCCTATGAACAAACGAAATTTTACTTCGGACCCCTAATGCTAGACTTCAACAAATTCTATTATACTGAGTGCGATCCGCAGGATGGTTCTTACGATCCGACTACATGGAAGGCCGGCTGGAGCATAGAAATCGGCACCGGCGAAATAGCCTGGAACATAACAGTCAAAAACGTCGACGACAGAAACATAACAATAAACCAATTCTCATGCTTCACACTCGTGCCTAACGACGAACCATCAGAACGAAGAGCATGGTACATCGAACCCCCAGGAGGATTACTTACCCAATTCATAGCATCGAACGACACAGTCAACATAATATACATATGGAAAACACCAAAAACGAAACAGACCTCGCCACAAAGCATCTACACAACGGTCTGCCGAGACAAAGTCTTCCTCACATTCTTCGGAATCTTCCACGAACACGACGGAACAACCAAACCATACGGACAAACCATACCGTTCGAGGCTGTCCTATGCGTTAGGACAGGAGGAAGCATCGAAGTCTCAGCATCACCCACAGTAATACTTGCAGGTTCAGCTGTAACCTCCACAATAACAGCTGGAGTATACAGCAGATACGGAAATCCTATCGCCAACGCAAACGTAACCTTCTCGACCACTCTGGGAACCCTTTCGAAACTTTGGGCAATGACTAACCTCAATGGGATAGCCACCGTTACGCTATACCCGTCAGCATCGCCCGGGATAGCCAACATAACAGCCACATGGCAAGGACTAGCCGCCTCGACAACAGTCATCATAAACGGGGCTCCCGTCGCACTGTTCACGATGTCACCAGAATCAATCGAAACTGGCGACATCATAACCTTCGACGCTAGCGATAGCTACGACCCTGATGGCTCGATCGTAAGTTACCTCTGGGACTTTGGAGACGGAACCACCGCAACAGACGCAACCGTCAATCATGCTTACGCAGAAAACGGCATCTACACAGTCACTCTAACAATTACCGATAACTACGGTGCAATAGGTACCGCCTCCGCCGTGAAGACCGTTGGAAACAGACTCCCCGTCGCATCCTTCACCGAATCTGCCACAAATGTGCTTACCAATGAAGTCATCTATTTCAACGCCTCTGATAGCTGTGACCCTGACGGCACCATTGAGGACTACTCTTGGGACTTCGGGGACGGAAACACTGCTACCGGGAAGGTTGCTGACCACGCCTACGCAGACAACGGGAATTACACAGTGACTTTAGCAGTGACAGATGACGATGGCGCAACCGATGAAGAAACGGCATTAGTCAGAATCAAAGATAGACCTCCCGAGGCATCTTTCACGGAATCCGTAGAAGACTGGACCGTAACATTTGACGCCTCGGCGAGCTATGACCCCGATGGCTCAATCGTGAGTTACCTATGGAACTTTGGCGATGGAAACGTCGGTGCAGGAGTCACCGTCAGTCACTCATACAGCAGTGGTGACGGCTATGTGGTGACTTTGACCATAGCAGACAATGATGGTCAGGAAGACACAGAAACACGCACCATCACAATTCCCCAATGAAGGAGGCAGGGGAAAAATGAGGAAAGCCAAGAGAATCATGAACAATAGAAAAGGGATTTCTTCCCTGTTCGTTTCGCTTTACCTAGCCATCTTGGCTATCTCCCTCATCTCGATGCTATTCATCGCGCTTTCCATATCTAGCGCAGCCCTAGCTGACCGAATGAGAATCGAACAGGAACGAATGCAAGAAAGCCTCCTTTTCACCGGACCAGAAGCACTCAATCTAACCCAAAATTCCATAGTTCATTACATACGAGTAAACAACACGGGCTCCATAGCCGTAAGGATAAGAGCTCTGTACATAGACAGCAAGTTCATATGCGACCCCTCAAGATTCGAAGGGGACGCATACATAAACCCGAGAGAATCCCTATGGATTCAACTGTATCCCAACATCAGAGTCATATTCAACGATACGACAATGAATGCTTACTGGACCGTGACCACAGAAAGAGGCACAAGGGCATCCGAGATAGGAGCAAATCTGAAATGGGGATCACCTTACACTCCATACACTCCCAACAAATTCTACTTCGGCCCACTCATGATAATATTCGACATGTTCCACTGGAGAAGCGGAACAGGCCCATGGAGAGACGGTTGGACAATCCCCAAGGGCACCAAAGACGTGACTTGGAGAATACTCTTAGTAAACATAGACGACCGCCCCATCTCAGTTACCGACACCTCATGCTTGACATTAATAAGCAACGATAACTCTCCCAAGGATCCTTTGCCTTGGTATATCGATCCAACTCTCAGTCGGATGGAGTTCAGACCAGGCATCTTCACATTTGTCTATTACACATGGAGCAAGCCAGCCAGCGAGCAAGGAGCTTCAAAACAAGGCGTAACAGGAATGCAAGAATCAACCACATGCATAAACTTCCTCACCTTCTTCGGTTCCTTCAAAGAATCAAACGGCACCCTCACACCCTTTGGTCAAACAATACCCTTCGAAGCAGTACTAGTCACAACGGAATCCATGGCGGGTTCACTAACACTTACATCAAACCCACAGATCATCAGGAACGACGGCCAATCAACCTCAACCATAACAGCCACAGTAAAGGATAACAGCGGAAATCCTCTGCCGAACGCGTGGGTGGACTTCTACACCAGCGCAGGTACCTTACTAGCAGCCCATAACACAACAGACGCAAACGGAATCGCCACCACAAAACTGAGATCATCGACAGATCTCGCAACAGCCCAAGTCATAGCCATATGCCAAGGCATAGAAGGAAGCTGCAAAGTTGCCTTCACACCCGCCACCAGAATAGTAGTATGGGCGAAACCAACTACAATACCCAAGAGTGGTGGAGTCTCGACCATCACAGTTCAACTCGTAGACGCAAACAACCAAAACGTCACCCAATCAGGAATAACCATAACGGTTCAAATATCTGGCTGGACGGGCACCCAAAGCAAAAAACCAACACTCACCTACCAAGGTCAAACAGGAACCTCAGTAACAGTAATCACCGATTCGAGCGGACGAGCAACAATCACCCTTACAGCAAAGGGCGCAGCAGGCACTGCCACAATAACAGCATCAGCCAGCGGCTTGACCAGCGGCACCACAACTGTCAGAATTACATGATTCCTTGCACCGTTTATATGAACTCCTCGAAAATGAATAATAAAGAGATGTAAACCGGATGGAAAGACTAAAGATAAAGATCAGAAAAGGCGACGATGGGCAAAAGGAAAAAGAAAGCGCTAATTCCGAGGCTGTTTTGGAAACTGAACAGCCTATAGCAGAAAAAGCCCAAGAGACCTTTATTGAGCACTACCCTTTGCTCATACCTTACTCTTACGCCGCCGTAGTAGAGGACGCGAAAGGCGGAATCAAATATCTATTGCTGGAACCTACGCTAACTCCAGCCGACGAAGTTTGGATCCGCCGGATCAAAAGTATCCTGTGGGACGAGCTCTCCATAAGCGCCAAAGAGTTCAAAAGCAAAGAAGGAGCGGAAAAATTCCTAAAGAACAAAGTGGTGGAGGCCGCAAAGAAGTACAAGGTAAAAGTGGACCCTCACACACTTGAGAAGTACCAATATTATATTACCCGTGACTTCCTGAATTTCGGCAAAATAGACGCTCTCATGCGAGACGAACTCATAGAAGACATCTCATGCGACGGCGTAGGCAACGCACTATACATCTGGCATCGAAGATACGAATCCACGCCAACAAACATCATCTTCAAGACACAGGAAGAGCTCGACAGTTTCATATTGAAATTGTCCTATCTCTGTGGCAGACACATCTCCATCGCCCAGCCCCTCCTCGACGGCACACTTCCAGATGGGAGTCGAGCTCAACTCACCTTCGGCACAGAGGTCACCCCGAAGGGCAGTACCTTCACAATAAGGAAATTCAAAAGGAGCCCCCTCACGATTACAGATCTAGTACTATACAAGACATTGTCCCCGGAGATGGCAGCCTATTTCTGGTTCCTCATTGAAAACAGACACTCAGTCATGATTGGGGGCGACATTGGAGGAGGAAAGACAACAATGCTGAACACCTTCAGCCTCTTCATTAAACCAACCTTGAAGATCGTGAGCATAGAGGATACACAAGAGATACGGTTACCGCACGAAAACTGGCAGATCATGGTAACTCGACAAGGCTTAGACGTAGGAGCAGGAGCAATAGGAGAAAGAGGCCGCGGAGCCATCAGCATGTTCGACCTCTTGAGGGCTGCCTTAAGGCAAAGACCAGACTACATCATAGTGGGCGAGATCCGGGGAGAGGAAGCTTACGCCTTATTCCAAGCCATGTCAACCGGACACCTTGGTTTGACGACGATCCACGCCGAAAACATTCAAGGCGTGCTTCATCGGCTCACGACCAAGCCAATGAGCATTCCGCACACATTAGTTGAGAACCTTGATGCTATTGCGATTGTCCGTAGAATGATTATCAACAATGTCTCAATAAGGAGAACGGTGATGGTTTCCGAAATGTTAGGGTGGGACAACGAAAAAAACGACTTCAAGACGCATGAGGTGTTCAGATGGGGTGCGCAGAAAGACATCTACGAGCATATTGGCAATAGCTACCTTTTGAAGGAGATCGCAACCCAGTGGGGCTACTCCGTAAAGGAGATCAACGAAGAACTGAAGAAGAGAGAGGTAATCATCGACTACATGGTGAGGAAGAATATACGCACTTATGGAGAGGTCTCAAGAATCGTATTAAACTACTTCTCAGATCCCGAAGCCGTCTACCGCAAAGCAAAGGTGAGTTAGACAATGAGATTTGAGCCATGGACTTATGCTTACAGGATGCTAGGCAACAGAATTCAGGGGCTCTTACCACATTTCAACGACCTGCACATCAGTCTGCGGAAAAGTGGGGTCAAGATAGTCTTTCCAGCATACCTTTCATTCATGATAACAGCCTCCATTGTAGCCTTCATCGCCACGATAGCAATCCTTCCCTTTTTGTTGCCAACCCTCTTGCACATCGGATTCCTGTCACTGGGAAACTTCCTCCTGAGCATAATGTTCGCCGCGTTATTCTCGGTTACCACGCTGATATTGATCTACATCTACCCAGGAATGAAAAGCAGCAATAGGAGAATCCCAATAGAAGTCAATCTCCCGTACATCTCAAGCTTTCTAGCGTTGCTGTCAAGCTCAAATGTCCCGCCGAGAACAATATTCCGCTCCGTGGCGAAGATTGACACACTTCGCGAAGTTCGACAGGAATTCACCAACATAGTTAGAGACGTGGAAGTCTTCGGTCAAGACTTGCTGACTTCAATCCTGGAGAACGCAAAATACACGCCGAGCGACAAGCTGAGGGAGATTCTTAACGGATATGTCATAACGATAAGAACAGGCGGAAACCCAACAGAGTACCTGCAAATATCCACAGAGAACATAATGAAAGAAAAAATGGTCAAACTAGACCTAATGCTTGAGTCCCTTTCAGCCATGGCTGAAATCTACGTCATGGTTCTAGTAGCGATGCCCCTCCTCTTCGTAGTGATGTTTGCAACACTCGGAATGCTGGGCGGAGGCGGAGGAGCCATGAACCCTGCACTATTGCTCTACCTCTTAACATATGTAGGCATACCAATCATGGCAACCATCCTAATCGTAGTAATCTCAACCTTCGCCGTAAAGTGAAAACTATGAAAATCACCATAAAAACTGTCAAAAGAATAGCCATAGGATCTGCAGTGGCAGCAGCCGCCTTATTCACAGTTTTCATGATTCTCTACGGCACCTCTCCAGACTTCGACTATCTCCTTGTTGCAGTCTTCTCCGTAGGCGTCGGACCAGCAAGCTTCGCGAGTATAATCCACAACAGATGGAAAAACAATATAGAGAAAGCAATGCCAGAGTTCCTGAGAGACTTGGGAACATCGATTCGAACCGGAGTGCCGATACACTCAGCCCTAGAGCACACATCCAGACGAATGTATGGTGCACTAACAAACGAGCTCAAAGTACTTGTAGCACACATGAGCTGGGGCATGAACTTCGAAGAGGCGCTGGCTGAACTCAGCGAAAGAGTTAAGTTGCCTTTGGTCAAAAGGGCAACCGTTCTAATCTTAGAAGCAGGCAGGCACGGAGGAGACCTCTCTGAAATTTTCGAATCAACCGCACGATACATAGAAAACGTAAACACTTGGACCTTGAGAAGGAGAATGCAAACCATGCCCTACGTGGCTATATTCTATTTCTCAGTCGTTCTCTTCCTATTCATCATAATCCTGATCTCAAGAATGATCTTCATCCCAATAAGCCAATTGGCCCAGAGCGGCGTCCCGCTTCTAAGACCGATACTAACCCCAATAGAGACCAGAAGAATATTTCTGCACACTTCCTTATTGGAATCCTTCTTCGGCGGCATTCTAGCTGGAAAGATCAATGAAGACTCATTCCTAGGCGGGTTGAAACATGCGATGATTCTGGCGATAGTCTCAGGCGTAGCGTTCTACATCTTCTTCCGATAAGCGCCCTTCTCTCAGTTTAAATAGTTGCTCTACAAAATGAAATGTAGCGTTTCAGGCAGGAAAAACTGACGGTGCACGGAGGACAGATCGATTGGATGGCCTAGGAACAATCATCTTGGAGGTTGCTACAGTTCTCATAGCATGCGCAACACTTGTTTCCCTAACATGGTACTTCTATAAGGTATATAATAAGAGGACGGGTAAGCAACTTCTTAAAAGGCAAGAAGAAAAAAGACTGCCGCCTATCAAACTTAACCTAGACGAGATCAGGGAACTCATGCTTACGAGACCAGATGCGAAAGAAGAGATCGAAATCAAGAGAATGGAAGCATATACTGAACGCACTACACAAAGACTTCTACGGCAACTTCTCGACCGCGGCAAAGAAGCAGAGATCTTGCCTACTTACGATCCATCCTTTGGGTTCAGATACAAAGCCGTCGAGTCGGCCTTTAATGGGGAGATTCAGCCAGGAGAAGCCGAAGATTTCTTGGAACGGCTCAACCACCTCAAGATCTTAGAAAAGGGCTTCTTTGACACAGTTTCAGCATGCCCTGTCTGTGGCTCAACATCCGTCACCCTACACTACCGGTGTCCAAAGTGCGCCAGTCGTCACGTCGTTAAGACAGGTTTAACAGAGCACGTTCCATGCGGAAACATCGATGAAAGAGACAAGTACACACAGGGACATGCTTTGCCTGTGTGCCCCAAATGCGGAGCAAAGCTGGTCGAAGGCGAATACAGAGATATGGGTCTCTGGTATATCTGCAGAGAATGCGGAGAAAGGTTCGAACATCCCAACCTAGACCTGACCTGCCGCAAGTGCGACAACAATTTCATAGTTCAAACAGCGATCGTGCGGGAGGTCTCGAAGTACCATCTCAATCCCAGTAGGGAACAAGAGATCAAACAGAACGTTGCAAGCCTGGAAAGCATCAACAGGCTTCTAACCGAACTCGGCTTCAGTGTCGAGATGCCAGCTTCAGTGATTGGGGATAAGAGCGGCATTCAACACAGATTCAGTCTAATAGCCAAGAAGAAGATCGGAGACCACAGGAGTATCGTGGCTGTCGACCACGCCGTAGGAGACATCGAAGTAGGCGTATCTCCACTAATACTCTACATCTACAAGATCTCGGAAGTGAAGATTGATCTACCAATCTTCGTTGCCATTCCGAAACTAAGCGAAACCGCAAAGAGAATTGCTGAAGGCAACAGAT
>Ga0315310_10003166_pt1 | contig 10263 bp, 6 predicted proteins | sample TDP5_MG_FD_203630 | JGI IMG/M metagenome (GOLD analysis project Ga0315310, IMG submission 203630) | Freshwater sediment microbial communities from Lake Towuti, South Sulawesi, Indonesia - TDP5 | ecosystem: Environmental > Aquatic > Freshwater > Lake > Sediment | place: Indonesia: South Sulawesi...
GAGTCCGGTCAATACTGAACATGGGAAGAACGAGGGGCTCGCTTGTGTTCCCTGCCAGGTCAGTGGCAATAAGAGTAATCTTATAAGTCCCATCAGGTAAGTAATCGCCTTGGTCGTCCTTTCCGTCCCACTCTTCTCTGATACTCTGGAGCGCAGTTGTCACTCCGTAAGCCTTCTGTCGAGTCACAAGAGGCCCAAATGAAGTCGATTCAATGACCATCTCTATATTCACTGAACTGGATAGGTTATCCGATAGACTGAAAGCCATCTGGATAGCATCATCGTTTGTAGTAAATGTCTCGGGATGAGGATGATTGGCGGGGATCATTAGTAAAGAGCCATCACATATTTCAGGTGGAGCAGTATCAACGACTATAGTCTTGGAAAATGAATTTGGATTACCAGCTCCGTCTTTTGCTTGAACTATATAAGTATATATCCCATCACTCACTTGTTCTCCTCCATTATAAGCATCGCCTCCTTTTCCATCCCAGGTAAATGTCCTTGTGGCAGGAGAATCCGAGGATTTCTCGTAAAGAGTCGTAACCAGATTGTTGCTCGAATCACAGATTTTCAAACTAACATCCCTTAAAGGAAAGAGCAAATTGTCGGTAACAGTAAAGGTGATGTCGACTTCTTGCCCCAGTATTGGAGAAAAGGTAGAAGAGGAAACATAAACATCAATTTCTGGCGGCGTCCGGTCAAATATAAATGGATTGATGAGTAGACTAATATTTCTGGCACGGAGAACACCAGCAAGCACACCACCGTCTGGAACTTCAAAACTCCCCACAGCGTCAACCCAGGTCTCTACTTCAGGATTGTCATCGTAATCTTTGCTTGGAGGAGGCCTGACAAGATGGACATTCTCCACACGGGGTGTTTCTATACTCCAAAATTCGGGTTCCTTCATACTAATTTTTCGGGGCACTAAGAGTATTTCAAATTCTGCAGAACAATATTCACCTTTCTTGACCTTTTTAAGTCCCCTAAAATGATTCGGCGACTGGTAAGCATAATTCTGCTTTCCTTCATAATGCCATAGGTAATATTCTTCGGGATCGATTCGTTTCATCTGATAAGTGACTACTGCTGCTTCCGGTGATTCCGCATATAACTCCTCCTTTTGTTTTTGTATCTCTTCTACAAAATTGTAAATTTCGTAGCCAATGGGAGTTGCCACACCACCCGTAATTATAGCTGCTAAAAACCAAGCCACGCTTTCCGCTACGCTTTTCTCAAGAATCAATTCTAAAATCCATGAGCTAATACCCCATGAATAAAGAGCAACAACTCCAAGGAAGATAGACCCTACTACAACTAGAACAATCGCAAAGAGGCCGCCAGTGCTTCCACCACCCCACGAACATTCCGCATTAGCAGGAACATCAAACCAATCTTGTCCTGAACCACCAAAGCATCTTACATGGTCGCCGCCAAGTTTTTTCTCTTCTCCATTTATATAAAACCTTATCTTTTTCCCAAGAGGGTCTCCACGATATTTATAAACCACTTCAACAGTCTGAGCATAATTTGGCGAGCAGGCCTCATTCAATTTCGTACCAGGTATATAATATGCCTTCTGTTTGTAGTATACCGTCCCATTAGCAGCTATATCAAACTCAAATGGCTGGAATTCTGAACTTCCGACCAGACCGTGCTTGTCATCAATTGCTTCTATTCTGAATTTGTATTGACCATCTGGCAAGTATTGCCCCGCATCATTTTTCCCATTCCAAGCATAAATATAGCTGTAGCGAACATCGTCACGAGAAGACGTAAGAATTGGAGTAGAATCTGTCACGGTAAATTCCTCGTCTGTTGAGGTGTTTTTGAATATGATTTTCACTGGTCTCACTAGTTTATTAAACTTACATGAAAAGGCCATCTTCTCTGTAGTTACCAAGAAATTTTCTGGAGTGGTCGGGGAAACTCCAGTAATTGCGGGAGGAAGAACCTCTTTGGTCGTAAACCACCAGCTATAGGGTTGTTGCAAAGGATTTCCTGCCAAATCACGTACCCCAGAAGTAATTTCACAATAGTAGGTGCTAAGAGGTGCGAGAGGAACTTTTGGCTTGAATTTTAATATTCCTTTTCTCTTAGTATAAGTTTCATAGGATAAACAAATCTCCATCTCACTACCCTTGGCGTCTCTTAGCTTAACGGTTCCTCCATTAAGTGTCTCTTTGTTCACTTCTTCGCTAAAGGTAACGGTGACTTCCACATTGAGGCTAATCCCAGTAGCTTTATTTTCTGGAAATGTCGTTTCAACCTGCGGTGGCGTCTTATCGTCAATGACCTCAAAGCTGTGTACTTTTCCAGGAGCACCTTCAGGACTTCTGCCTATGAGCCCATTATTATCGATAGCTTCAAAATAATACTCGACTACACCGGGAGTCCTCTGGGCTTCAATTTCTGCAACATAGAAATCGTTCCCTGCAGGCGTCATTTCCTGCCACGTCCAAATGTTTCCTTGCCTTCTATATACCAGCCGGACCCGTTCTACCCTCTTATGCGAGGCTACTTCTACCGCAGCCGAAACATAGATTGTGCGGTAGGTTTCTTGGGGACTTGGCACTAGAACCGCTGTTATTTGAGGTGGTGCTTCTTGTAATTTAACATTGAGAGTAACAGTTTCTCCCCAAGATATCGCATTGTTTATGAGTTCAACGAGCTTATATCCGCGTGCTGAAAAGTGCAGATTCCAAGTGCCTGGAGGCACTCTTACTTCATAATTACCACCGCTGTCCGTAGTTCCTGAGTATCTTGTGCTGTCCGTCGCTGTGACTGCTTCTACCAAGGCATTCTCGATTGGTGCATCATCTCTTTCTCTTACTACCTTGCCTATAAACATGCCCCACCGTTCTAAACTAATACCCCGTGTTATCTCAGAACCAGCAGTTACAGCTATATTAAACAGATATTGGCTTGCGCATTCGGGATGATGAACGCATATAGAATATGTTCCTTCGGGAAGGGTGAGTGAATAATTGCCGTTAGAATCGGTAATTGTGGACGTCTCAATTTCCCCACTTTCGCTACTTACAGTGACCTCTGCATTGGAAATACCTTCGTGAGTAAGCGAGTCGGTAATTCTACCTTTAAGCGTCCCGACTATCTTTGGATAGATTGTATCTTTACTATCATAAAATAACTTCATTAGACCTGCTGTGTAACCTATAGAAAGGGGCACCAATTGCTCTTCTTGATTTGGTGTAGCACAGTATCCCTCCACTCCTGCCCAGAGGTGAGCAAGGGTGAAGTTACGAGTAAGGTTATTATTCTCCACCCATAAATTTGCCTGTTTATCCCAGCATCTCGCAGGGACAACATCCTTTGTTTTTTCGATATAAAAATAACCATCTATATATTTCACGCCCTCATTGGTTTCCCCCTTGGTGAATGGAAGTTCTTTTATCAACCACCAAGAATCAGAGGTCAATAGATGTGCACATTCATAAGTTCCAACATTAGCAATTTTCCAATAGCCATTCCAATCCAATATATCAGGGTCAACGTATTCTAAATAGGACAAGCTGGGAAATAAACTTGTTAGTTCCCCTGTTGCCGGGGAGTCACTGTCTCTGTATAATTTTGCTTGTATCTTTACTGAATGATATGTTTTGTATGCTATCCCATGCAAAAAGTCGTCGTAATCCAAATCAAAGCCACCATAGGTAGAGCCAGATGGTTGTTTAACTTCTTCGGATGTAAGTAAGGGAGGGATATTCTCTTTTACCTTTACCCATGCTTCGTAGCCCCTGGTTTCACCTATATGGGAATCGTTATATACATGTTCAGGGGTACTTAAATCTTGCAGTAAGTGTAGCACTCTGCCAAGTTTGTAGTAAGCATCTTCTTTGTCACCCTGTTTGTATTTCCATATAGCGGCATTCCAGATATTTTCACCATAAACAATCGCGTTGTCAGATGGAATTCCTCCGGCCCCTCCCTTGCCGGTCACAGGGTTATAAAAGTGATACATAGTTTGCGTAGAAGGCACATCCTCCTCTATCGTCCCCAGGGTGCCTGGTAATATCGGTGACCGGTGGCTAAGTTCAAGTCTACTCTCATCAAAATTAAAATACTTATCTAACAGAACATAAGGAGAATTGTCTTTACCTGTTTCTCCACGCAATAATTCCCAGGCTTTGCCCGTCAATACGTATGGGTGCACTGTCTGGTTTTCATGAGCGTCGACCATTGACACGAATAACAATGGAATCGAGAGGAATATGATTTTGAGTTTTACACTAACAAAATCACTTTTCATATTCTCTTCTTTCTTTTAGAATCCATTCTTTTGCTCTTTCTAAATCTCTTGTTTTCCCAATTTTGTTTGTTATCTCTTCCCATTTCGAAAAAATACTAGTCGCGTCATAAAGATATTCTTGATCAACTCTAAAATTAACAATTCCACTCTGAGCAAATTTAATAAAACTTAAGCCTAATTCATAAGCAATGGCTTCCAATTCTCTCTTCCTTTCTTCACTATCAGCTTTGAATTTCAAGGTTTCAATTGCTTTTGAATACTTTTCCTCCAGGCTCAAAAGTTGAATGTCCCAATGGATGATGCCATCTTCGGATTTGTATATTCTCCTTTTCTCTGACCCAATAATTAAATAGTCTTTCTTTGCACCAATCCACATCGGACGTGAATAAAGCGGATGTGAAATTATTATAGATATCTCATCAAACTGCGAGCCTACAAAAAGCAAGGGAGGAAAGTGAACACTTGTTTTGCTCGGTATTCTGTACCTTCCCTCTTTGTCTGTTATCACTACTTCATGGGCAAATCCTTTGCTGACGGTATCCACAAATGCAGGCACCTCTTGCACCCATTCACAGCTTATCACCACGTTCTCTATGGGTTCACCAGTTGTGGCATCGGCTACCCTTCCCTCTATTGCTGGTGTCTTGTTTATCAAACTCCACTTGCAGTAGCCCAGATTTGAGAGCCCGATTATCTGGATTAATAGGAAAATACCTATAAGTCCTTTCCTCATCTTTACTTTGAACCTCTACTAAAAAGAAAATAAGAGGGCGATTCTTCCATTGCCATAAGGGTCTATACCCCAGCGAATCCCTGTCCTATTTTCTTTTTTACTTTCTTCTAAATATCTTTGCAGTGTCTTTTCTTCTGAACTTTTCTTTATGAGTTCATAAAGAGCTATAGCCCCAAAAATAGAACCCATGAACTCGTTAAAATATTCCGGCCCCTCTGTCTATCCCTCTGTATCTTCGGAGTCGCGGCTCGAATAGGGCTTAGCAACGAAACAATATATAGAGAATGCACCTGAGAGGATAGCCGAGAGAATCCGCCCTCGCTGAGCCTTATCAGCAAGCGAAAATAAGGCCTCGCGTCCAGCTTTTTCCCTTTCTGCAACATCCTCAATTCTTAAAGCATTATCAAGCTCCCGTTCTGCACGAGATGGCGTTTTCAGGTACCAAATCCCTAGACCATCGATAGCTAATCCAGATGCTACCAGAAGATCTCCCCCACTCTTATTGTCTATGAGTAGCCATATGCCAGTAGATAAATACAAGGTACCCGAGACTAATGAAAGAATACCGACAATCCGCCTGTCAGCTTTACCCTTTTCGGCTAATCTTCCGAGATAGAGCTCAGCCAACGAACTTGAACTTTTCACTGAATTTGCATTTTGTTGCTGTGCATATTTCAAGTTGAGCACGTTTCTCCGATTTATCTTAGTAAGTTCAGAAAATTCCTTTCCTTGTTGCCACAGAGCATCTTCCTTGCCGTTTGCTACTTTAGGGGCATTACTAACGCTATTCTCAAATGCAAATCCTGCGTCTATAAGAAGTATGAAAATTAAAGAAAAAGTTAAAACCGCGCGCATTTTCTTACCCACTCCCGAGTTCGCCATAACTAAAAACATCCTTCTATTCAAAACCAAAAATTCTGGCTGATTCTTCCAAAAATTTGGTATAGGCTGCTTCTACATCAAGTCCCAAGAGACACGGCCGTGCATTTTCCTGCCGGGGCTTCAGGATATTCGGTCATCTTTTAGAATTTTCCTGTCACTGCACAAACAACCTTTGTTTTTCTATTATTTCTGGTAGAAAATAGGTGACTATCTGCCACTGCGAGATCGAAAACCAAGCCTGCATCTTTCAATTTCAACTTATATCCTGCACCAAAAGTGGTAAAAATCTGTCTTTCTTTGACACCGTCACCGACATAGTCGGGGAAAGTACAAAGGCCAAATCTGAGCGGAATATTGGGATGTGTCTCATACTCAACGCCCAAATGGAACTCAGCGGAATCTTTTAGATTCAGCTTCACATCCTCTCCCGATTCTATCCTCCGGGCGCTTGACCATTTCTTATAGATGACATCAGCAGTTGTTAATAGATTAAGTAAGGGTTTAATCGAGATTCCAAAACCAAAAGAAGGTGGTATTATATCTATACCTTCAATAGCAGGAGCTACTTCTTTCACCCAGTAGCCTGGCCAGATAGACTTGTATAGACCATCCCATTCTGGGCCTGAGGTTGTCCAATCTACTTTTGTCCTATCTTTAAAGGTCACTCCGAAAGCTAAATAAGAAAAAGGTTTGTATAATATCCCAAAACTTTTTGTCATTGAGAATGCAAGTTCGCTAATTTCATCTTCGGTGTGATAACGGTTCTCATCTGAGGGAGTTAAAGAATAATTGATGTATCTCTTCTTGGAAAGGAAACCTATGCTCTGGCCTAAATATAGATTAGAAAATACCTCGAAGCTCATCAAAGAGTTAACAACTGTTATACTTGTACGGTCCCGATATATTCCATCATACTGGTAAGAAAGCAAAGGCCCAATCCCGATACCAATCACTAACCCACGAAATCGCTTTATAACGGAAACATTAGATGAACCTAAATAAATTTCCATTCCTTTTATTTGACCTAACCCCGCCGGATTATGATAAAGTGCTGAAGGGTCATCAGCAATGGCAATGAAAGTTCCACCCATTCCTGTTGCTTTTGCACCTACGAATTCATTAAATTCACTATAATAACTGAGGGAGGTGTTAGAAAAATCAGCGATCGTTTTGGCATACACTGAAGAAGCTGAAAACAAAATAAAGTTAACAATAACTATCAATTTGATTAGAATTAATTTTTTAATCATCCAATGGCTCCCAAGAAAAATAGTTCCTTATTGTTCTTTTATTTTGCCTAACTCTATCAGTCTTCTTACCATCTTGCTCGCTGCATAACTGCCAGGTATTTTACTGTCACCGGCTGCTTTTCTCAAGACGTCTATTGCCCATTGGCTCTGTGGGCTTTCACTTAAAACAATTTTTCCTAATTCCACAGCCGCCCAGTTATTTACCTCGAATTGTTCATCTTTCAGGGTTTCCTTGAGAAAATTCAATTTTTCTATCTCTGAAAGACCCAACATCTCTAACCGCTTTATGGCTAACTTTGAATGAATCCTCGCCCACACGTTCTCGCTCTCCAGGTTTTGCTTCAGAATAGGAATAGCCTCCTTATTTCCTATCGCTTCCAGTGCGTCGATTGCTAACAATTGTGCTGTGACATCTTTGCCTTTTATTGTCTCCAGGGCAAGCTCATATCCGGAATCGTCGCCCATATTGGCTAATGCCCAGGCAGCTCTCATCCGAACGTTCCCATGCTTATCGTTCAAAGCTTGTTTCAACTTTGGTACCGCTCTCTTATCTCCCAATTTTCCCAATCCTATGGCTGAGGCTTCACGGCAGAATTTGTCTTCGTCCTCCTCCAAAATTGCTTCTAATGGTTCCCTTACCTGTTCATCTTTTAGTTTTCCCAGTAAGATTATTGCCGAAATTCTTATGTCTCGCTTTTTACCCTTATCTTTCGCCAGTTTAATTAAAGAAGGACGTGCTGGTTTTCCTATGTTCTCCAGGTCTTTTATCGCCTCCTTCCTGGTTGCTTCTTTCTCCAACTTTCTAATTGCCTGCTCAGTCTTATCAGCAGAAGCAGTGGAAATTACTGATGATATAATGAAGAATAATACTAATATTTTTCGCACTGGTCCTTACCCTCCTTATAAGTTGATTGTTTTTCTACCAGTTTACACTGACCAGTCCTGAAAGAAAAAAGGCGCTCGCTTTTGACAAATCAGGATTCAAAAAGTATTTTCCATCGCAAGTTAGCTGAACAGGAAAATTAGAAAAAAAGGTTATCCCTTCACAAAAGACAGGAACAAATCCTTCCCACTCCTCAACCAGATATGGGTGATTTGAGCAATCGAGATAATCGCACCAGCCATAGGACAGACCAATTCCGAAGTAGAGAGAAATTCTTGAAGCCTTTTGGAGCTGATACTTTATAACCACCGGGAAAGAAAAACTGCTGTCCAATGAGCCAGAAGACCTTCTATAGACCGCCAAATTTGTTTGCCAGCCCAGACCCGAGTCGCTTACATAGTCAAGAAATAGCGAGAGACTTAATGAATCATCTGCGCTTAGGTCCTGGCCATATCCAATTCCAATTCCATAGTGCTTTATTTTAGGCCCTTTCTCTCTTGCTAGTTCCTGGTCACAATAACCACAAAATATGGCATCAGGAGCATTTCCCTTTCCGCAATAGGAGCAAAATTTCCCTCCTGCAAAAGCGCTTGTGGTCCAAAAACACAAAAAGAAGATTGTCGAGAAAGTGATAATAAGTCTAGACTTTTCCCGTAATATTTGGTTCATCGCCTCTTTGCTCCAATAAAAAAGCTCGCCATAGTACCTAATTGACTTCGGCAGCCTGGCGAGCTCAATTTGGAGTCGGACGCTACTTTGGCTCCATAGCTTTGCGTCCCCTCGATCTCTCGGGGTTTGCCTTTTTCGAAGTTTTAAGTTTACCTATAGTTTATGTCAGAGAAGTGAAATATGTGTAAAAGAATTCTAAAATTTCTGTAAAATTTTTTTCGAGTTGTTTTTGTCCCAGACATACTTTACAATTAATTTGAAAAAAATCCCCTGGTTTCCCCCAAATGCAGGAAAGGGGGAAATTATGGGTAAATGGCACGGTCCAGAAGAAAAACTGAAGCTCATCTAGGCAATCCAGACTTCAGGGAAGCCAATAGTAACCAGTTCCTGTAAGAATTCTGTTGGCATTCAAAGATAGTCATCATTTTTGACTTCATTTTAACCACCGTAGATTTCTGTTGAAAGCTACAGTAACTACTCAAAGTAAGGACATCATACTAAATTTAGCAAATGTCAAATATTATCACCTTCACCTACATATTCTAAAATAATAAATAAGGGTCGTATGCACCGAAAAGTGAATGCTCGGGTTTGTATCGTAGAAACAATTTTGGAACTAAAATTATATCAATTGTCCGCCCATTAAACTCAGATGCAGTGTAAATGCTTTCCATATTGTATTTCTCGTAAATTTCTTCAATATCTTGTATACTCATGAACCATATTTTTAACACTTCACCAGAATCGTTTATGATATATTGTTCTCTTCGGAAATATGTGTTATTCCAGTAATAATCTTCTTGATGCCATTGTCCGCCATTTTCGTATTCGCCGCTACTCCATTCAGGCTCTGCTGGTTCAAATTCAAAGGTAGAAAGATCAGTCGCTCTTTTTAGAATACCATTGACCCATATTTCAACACGAGAAGAAAATAGAAAGTATAAATACCCGACGATATCCCCATAAGTGTCTCTTATCTCTATTTCCTCTGGTTGTTGACCTTGAAAAAGATACATAAGAGAGTCGACGGTATTCGATTTATAAGAAGTCTGTTTAACAGGATAAAATTCTGGATATTCAGACCATTCGCATCTAAAAGCTATCTCTCTTATATCTTTCGGCAAATTTTTGTTAAACTCCTGCAGAAACCAGAAATAGTCAAGTCGATTTTTTCGCTTTGAAAGTGCTGTAAATTTTATTTGATTAGCTTCTGGTCTGGTGATAAACTCTTCTATTCTTACTCGGTTACCATGAATATCGGTGATAACCTTGTTTAAACGAGCGTCCCAGAATTTCATCTGACATACTTCTCTACGGTCAAACTCAAGGTCATGTCGTTCGTCTGCTATCTCGCAACGAAATCTCTCTCGTTCAAATTCGTTAATCTCAGCACCAAGGAATGTCACCCTTGTAGTACACACCAGGATAATACCTAAAATTGTCAGTCTCTTAACCATAATTACTCCCTTCAAAATTTATAGTTTATACCTAACCCATAGCTTGCTGATTGGTAGTTATACCCATAGATTCTTTCATATTCGGTATTACTCAATGAGAAATCCCAGAAACAGCT
>Ga0315310_10003167_pt1 | contig 10263 bp, 9 predicted proteins | sample TDP5_MG_FD_203630 | JGI IMG/M metagenome (GOLD analysis project Ga0315310, IMG submission 203630) | Freshwater sediment microbial communities from Lake Towuti, South Sulawesi, Indonesia - TDP5 | ecosystem: Environmental > Aquatic > Freshwater > Lake > Sediment | place: Indonesia: South Sulawesi...
CCAGTCCGGCTACTTCCCCAAGGCGGACGACATCAGTGGGGAAACTCTGAAAGATAAGTATTTGAAGGAGAATCTCGGTTGCTGGGGTTGCCCAATCAAATGCGGAAGAGTAACAGAAGTGAAAACCGGGCCATACAAGATCGATGGCGAAGGACCTGAATACGAGTCTGGATGGGCCCTGAGCGCGGATTGTGGCATCGACAACTTGGAAGCCGTGATCAAAGCATCTAATCTCTGTGATGACATGGGTATGGACCCGATCAGTTATGGATCCACTATAGCGTGTGCGATGGAACTGTTTGAGAAAGGCAAGATCCCTAAGACTAAGCTTGGGAAACTCGACCTTAGATGGGGTGCCGCTGACACCATAGTTGACTTAGTTGAAATGACCGCTCACAGAAAAGGGTTCGGTGACGAAATAGCAGACGGATCAATGAGGCTCGCAAAGAAGTACGGTGCGCCTGAACTTGCTATGCAAGTCAAAGGTTTGGAGTTGCCGGCATATGATCCAAGAGGGGTTCAAGGACATGCTCTCGGTTACGCGACATCAAATAGAGGAGGGTGCCACCTAAGAGCATATATGATCGCACCGGAGATTGCAGGCTTGCCAGAAAAGTTGGACAGATTCGCGACGACTGACAAGGCAAAATGGGTAAAAATATTCCAAGATCTCTTCGCTGTAGTCGACTCCGCGCAGATATGCAAGTTTGCGACCTTCGCTTTGGGAGCGCCCGAGATAACTGAGTTCATAAACGCTGTGACTGGATGGAACTGGACTGCTGACGATACCATGAAAACTGGTGAACGGATATACAACCTCGAAAGAATGTTCATCAATAGGGAGGGATTCACCGGAAAAGACGATACTCTGCCCAAGCGTTTCATAGAAACTCCAAATCCAATCCCAGTCAGGTTGCCTAAGTTGCTTTCTGACTACTACAGTGAACGTGGGTGGACGGATGGAAAGCCTACACCTGCAAAGCTCAAGGAACTCGGACTAGCCTAGACAAGACTTCCGCTCCTTCTTTTTTTGACACTTCACCATGCGACTCTTTCCAAGCAGACGCGAGAATTGAGGACCGCTGAACCCTCCTCCGCCTTTCACGCTATTTCTCGAGTTCCCGAAGACCGAATCCATCTCCACAAGCGAAACGGACTTATCATAGGTCGTACGGAATATATACCGTCGGAGGTTTGAAAAAGTTTGGAAGCATCTGTACTCAGAGTAGACCTCACGAAGAAGAGCTCCAAAGTTGAGAAGATAGGGGACCAAGTCCTGAGAAAATACATTGGTGGGCGTGGACTTGGAGTAAAGATCCTTTATGACGAGTTAAAGCCCAAAGTGGACCCCTTCAAGCCAGAAAACAAACTCATATTCATGACAGGACCATTAGTAGGAACATATATTCCTACGGCTGGAAGGTTCCACGTGATTACAAAGTCTCCGCTCACAGGAGGGTTAGGTGAGTCAAACTGCGGGGGAGACTGGGGACCAGAACTCAGATTCGCTGGCTATGAAGGCATTATACTCGAAGGCAGATCCTCTGAACCTGTGTATCTATGGATCCACGATGGGGCAGTGGAGTTCAAGACTGCAGCCAGATTGTGGGGCAATGGTGTCTGGCAAACCGAGGACAGGATAAGAGAAGAACTCGGAGACAAGGACGCTAAGATAGCTTCTATAGGTCCTGCTGGCGAGAACCTTGTCTTGATTGCAGGCATCGTAAACAAGAAGCACAGAGTAGCCGCGAGAACTGGCGTCGGAGCCGTCATGGGCTCAAAGAACCTGAAGGCAATAGCAGTCAAAGGCAGTAAGAAGGTTCCTGTCGCCGATGACGCCAAGCTCCGTGAGACTGTTAAGAAAGTACAACAGGTAATCAAAGAAAATCCTCTGACAGGGAAGAGTTATCCAACCCTCGGAACCATGGTATTATTTAACATGATCAATGAACCTGGGATTCTTCCGACGAGGAACTTCCAATCTGGGTACTTCTCCAAGGCCGACGCTGTTAGCGGAGAAACTTTAAAAGACAAGTACGTGAAGGGGCAGACTGGTTGCTGGGGTTGCCCAATCCAGTGCGGAAGAGTCACTGAAGTCAAGACGGGACCATACAAGATTGATGGCCAAGGACCTGAATTCGAGTCTGTCTGGGCTTTGAGCGCGGACTGCGGCGTTGACAACTTGGAGGCAGTGATCAAGGCGAGCAATCTCTGTAATGACATGGGGATAGACACAATCAGCTATGGAAACACCGTAGCATGCGCCATGGAGCTATTTGAGAAAGGTAAGATCCCCAAATCTGATCTGGGGAACATTGATCTCAGGTGGGGATCTGCTGAAACAGTCGTCAACTTAGTTGAAATGACCGCTCGGAGAAAAGGATTCGGCAACCATATAGCTGATGGGTGCATGAGACTCGCCAAGAAGTATGGGGCACCTGAACTCGCCATGCACGTCAAAGGACTAGAGATACCTGCATACGAGCCAAGAGGAGTCCAAGGGCAAGCCCTCGCTTTCGCAACATCAAATAGAGGAGGGTGCCACCTTAGAGCGTACATGGCCGCAACTGAGATCATGGGCTTTGGCTTGGGGATGCCAATGAAGCTAGATAGGTTTGAGACAAAAGGTAAAGCAATAATGACAAAGATGGCTCAGGAAGCTCTTGCTGTAATCGACTCTCTCAATATATGCAAGTTCGCAGTATTTGCCATAGGATTCCCCGAGATGAGTGCGATGCTTAACGGTGTGACAGGGTGGAATTTGGGTCCACTAGATATGATGAAAGCTGGCGAACGGATATACAACCTTGAGAGAATGTTCATTAATAGGGAGGGGTTCGCTGGAAAAGACGATACTCTGCCCAAGCGTTTCCTTGAAACCCCAATGCCAGACGGACCTTCAAAAGGACATATTGTGAAGTTATCCGAGATGCTTCCTGATTATTATCGTCAATGTGGGTGGGAGGACGGGAAGCCCACCGCAACTAAAATCAAACAACTGGAAATTCAATGAGCAGACCGAAAACTTCATTGCCCCTCTTCTATTCCTTTTGTATCACTAGATGAGCTCTCCAATTAAAAGCCAGCAGATAGGAGCCTCACAACTTTTGATAAATGTTAAAGTAAGGATTTTTGCAACGTTCCGAGACATCGTCGGGATAAAAGAAACCGCCCTTCAGTTCCCGTCAAATGTCACAGTAAGGTCATTAGTCCAAACGCTATCCAATAAGTATTCGCAGGGAAAACTGGAACGAGAAGTGTTCGATAAGAGTGGCAACGTGCAGAAGTATGTAAAGATCTTGGTTAATGGAAGAGACATTGATTTCCTCGACGGACCATCAACCCAGCTGAAAGATGGAGATATTGTAGCCATGTTTCCACCGGTCGGTGGAGGATAATCCATTTAACCGAGTCAACCAGATCACCAGAATTGAGTTATGTTACTATAGAAGCGAAGGCTTGAACGTCAGACACAGGGACGTTCATTGAGAATGTCTGTAATCGCCCAAGTTGAGCATGAGAATGTCTAAATACTTATACACTCACTACGTAATGACGTAGTCGCTGTGCCAGGGGACGTGTTATAGCTCAATGTGCGATTGGTGTGTCAAGCACGGAGACGGAAAGATATGGTATCTCAATGCCAAAAACTACTCGAGGAAAATGTATAAGGAAAGGAAAGCTGAAGCAAAAGGAGGATCCGACACAGATTTGCAGAGGACCGTGCTCGAGTATCTGAGGAACGCGATTTCCAATATTGGCACGGAGCAATGGCCATCGGTGAAGAAGAGCGTCGAAGGTTTTCTTCACAGCACTCATTTCGGACAAGTCGTCCCTCTGCAGGACATGGAGAAGGTTCTGGACATAGCTTGGCCTATAGCGACGATGACTTGCGCGTGTAGGAGGCAGGCTAGAGGACTATCCGACGAGGAGAATTTCCACTGCATGGGTATTGGCGTAGGCATGTATAAGTGGGAGCGCTGGCCGGACACCTATCGAGGCGGAGTCAATTTCATACCTCCGAAGGAGGCTAAGGACTTCATACAGAAGCTAAACAAGAAAGGTATTGTGCACACAGCCTGGACCTTTGGAACACCGTACATCGGTGGCATCTGCAATTGTGAGTACGAGTGCTGTTATGGTCTTCGCGGGCGCCTTGACTACGATCTCAAGGTTTTATTCAAGGGACACTATGTCGCTCTACTTGATCCCGGGAAATGCAATGGCTGCAGACTCTGCGTTTCGCGCTGCCAGTTTGGCGCGATCAAGTATTCTCCATCTTTTGAGAAAATATCAATAGATTTGTTGAAGTGTTTTGGCTGTGGGTTATGCGAGACAGGGTGTGCAAGGAAGGCAATTCACTTGGAGTCCCGATCCAAGTTCCCTGCCCTAGCAAACTCCTGGTAAGCTAGGATCTGGAGGAGACGCTCCATGAAGTTGGGCAACATCAAGATTGAAGTAGATGGGTCGAAGTGTAGGAATCCTATGGAATGCCAGAAGTGCATGCGCGTTTGCCCGCAAGTAGTATTTGCAGCAATTCCTACGAAGCCGAAGAAATACGAACTGAGTAAGGACTTTTCACTCTTTGCGCCTTTCGAAGCAGCATGTGTTCTATGTAATCTGTGCACTTCTGTCTGCCCCAACGACGCAATAAAGATTACATCGCGAGGAGGAGAGAAGACACCATGAGCGGTGAAGAGGAGTTATACGATTACTATTTCTCAGACGCTCTGCTCTCAAGATTTGCTCAGAACTTCAGAATGGACGAAATCATCAGTAAGTTCATTTCCTCGGTCAGAGAGAAGAAAACCGACCAGATTGAAAATGTTGCCAAGCAAGTGTTAGGCGAGTACTCACAAAAGCTGACAAGTTTTCTAGTCAAGTCTGAAAAAGACTCCCTTGATCGAACTGGCGAAATAATGTACCAGGTTGCCGAGAAGACGGGAGTTATTTTTCCTAGCATTCCTCAGCGCCTCATAGAATTGGCATTCATGTCCACGAGACCACAGGATAGACTTCTATTTCCCATAGCTACTACAAAGGAATTGGTCCTCAGGGTTGCGCCGTGCGCTGCGTACTCTGAGCTAAAGAAGAACCTTGGGGAAGAGAAAGTAAGAGGCGTACCCTGCAAATATGGCTGTATAGCAAACTCCAAGACATTGTTTGACGGGTTGAGGATTGCCGTCAAATCAGAGATTAAAGCCAAGATGAGCGAAAAAGGGTATTGCGAGTTCGAATTCCAGTTGCAAGGATAGAGGAAGCGCAGATAGAGACCGATTCAACAAGAGCTTGTTTTATCGCCCAAATGCGCACTAGTGCTCTTCCTTTAAGTCTCCTTTTCACGAATTACCTCAGATCTTCCTTTTTTCTGGGTAGAAAGGAAGCATTTTTAAGCAAAAGATAAAATGAAGTATTCCTACGATGGATTTGCGCTATTTGAATCGTTTTCAGATCGAGGTGGGAGATGTAAAGCTTGCCGGAAACAATCTTGCCAAAAGCTTCAGTTGATCGGATCATCCGTAAGGCAGGAGCGGAAAGGGTTAGCGATAAGGCGTCAGCGGCTTTAGCGCTCGCGTTGGAGGAGATCGGTTTGGAGATAGCGAGGATTGCTCGAGAGCTCTCGGAGCACGCTAACAGGAAGACCATCACCGATAAAGATGTGAGGCTGGGCTATAACCAGTGGAAACGGAGTCGTGTGTGAAGGATACCCCCTGCAGCTAGGTCGGAGTGCTTCAAGCAATGAGAACCATGAAGGCTTCATTCTTCCAGGGTGCTGATAAGAAAACGAAGTTTACAGTCGAGGAGACAGAAATCCCTCAGCTGAAAGAAGACGAAGTTCTAGTGAATGTAAGAGCTGCAGCCTTGTGTGGCACAGATCTACATATATACGAAGGTGGATTGAAAACTTTCAAGTTACCGATAATCATGGGACATGAGTGGGCTGGAGACGTGGTCGAGGTCGGAACCAAGGTCAAGATGCTAAAGAGGGGGGACCGCGTATTCTCTGCTCCGCACTACTCCTGCGGCTCCTGTTATTATTGTAGGAGTGGAAGGGAGAATCTCTGTGAGCAAAGAGGAAACTTTGGAAGAACGCGCGATGGGTGCTTTGCCGAGTACGCTGTGGCACCTTTCTCGTCCTTGTATCTTTTGCCTTCAAAGATTACTTATGAAGTCGGTTCTCTGATAGGTGACACACTTAGCACCGCTGCGCACGCAGTGCAACGAGCTAGGATCACGCCAGGAGATACAGTCGCTATTTGGGGCTTGGGACCAGTTGGGCAATGTCTCTTGCAGATGGCTCGGATAGCTGGCGCGGGCAGAGTGACAGCGATCGACGTTGTGTCAGACAGACTGTCTCTGGCCCGGAAACTCGGCGCTGATGTTGTGGTGAATTCCAACGAGACGGATCCAGTCAGGTTCATTAAGGATGAATCAAACGGACGAGGCGTTGACTTAACGATTGAGGCGGCAGGAGCGCCAGCAACTTACATGCAGGCATTTGAGGCAACTGCCAAGGGAGGAAAACTTCTACTCGTGGCTGTGCATGATAAACCAGTCGAAACTGCGCTGAGGGCAATAATGTGGAGGGAAGTGTCAATCATAGGCAGCTTCGCTCACGTGGCTTCCGAGGCTGACAAATTCATAGAGCTAGTCTTGAACGATAGAGTCAAACTCGAGCCACTGATCAGCCACCGATTCCCCTTAGAGAAGATAAATGAAGCCTTCGAACTCTTCGCAGGCAGAAAAACAAACAAAGTCGTACTATTCTAGCCTGAACAAGAGAAAGGTCATTTGGCCTAAATGCTGTACTTCATTGGAAATGCGTTCTCATTTTCCATGTGTCGAACGGCGGGCAACCCGAGATAAAGATCCCTTTGTTCTTATGCTTCGCAGCGCAGTCCCCTATCACGAACGTTGTTCCGCTCAACTTCTCCGGAACCGATGGGGAGACCCCCATTATTATGTTTATGTCTCCCTTAACCTTGTCTAGAACGCCATGTTTTTTCATCCCATCAAGCCCGACTCGAGCCCATGCGTAGCATCCACTTTGGCACGGGCCTCCGACATAAACGTTCACCCTGGGAAAGACCCCAATCAGTTCCGTTGAGGGCTTTCTAAAATGCCTTCTAACGCTCTTCAAAGCAACGCCTTTGACCAAAATCTTGCTCATATCTAGCGTGCCAAGCCCTTGAATTTGGGCAAGTCGGAGTGATGGAATCAATTCAGGTTCAAAACCCATAATGGAGGATGCTACAGCATCAACAGAGACGACGTTATCGCCAGCAACCAATAGATTCGTTTTGACTGGTGAGCCGTACGTTGGTCCCTGCCCCTCAAGGGCAATAGTTCCGTCGACTACCGCGAAGTTTGGTCTCGCAACACTTGTTATGTCGACGATCTTCTGGTGTATGTCGTCTCTATGCATCAGTCTCTTGTCCTCTGGTTTGAGCAGTCCGTGCTGGTTCTTGATGGAGAGTGAGACAGTAGTCTGGTTGTGTGTCTTCATCTTAGGAACGGTTATGAATACATTACAGCTCAGGAATGGCTTTGGTAAACGTACTTTGGTCATTATCTTGGCGTTTGGGGCATCGACTTCTTCGTAGGGTTCCTCATCGAGGTAGGAAACCTCGGCCCCGGCACTTCGTACTGCCTCCTCGATTCCAACCTTGGCTAAAACTTCTCTGGACTTGTATGCGATGAAAGGCGAGTCACCGACAATGACGCGCCCAGCTCCAGCCCCTAGAACAATATTAACAAGTGATTTGACTACAGCGGGGTTCGTGACAGCTCCAGTCTCGTGGGACAGAGGAACAACAGCATTTGGCTTAATGAATACGCTATCGCCCTTCTTCACTATTCTCTCGATGCCGCCTACTAGAATAATCGCTTTCTTCATTGCGTCATCAATGCGACCGGCTTTTACCTTGACAATTGAAACCTCATTAACACTCAATTCTACCACTTCGTCCCAGATTCAACGAAATCTTCTCGGTTAGAGAGACGCAATTTGACCTCGGCGTCAATTTCTGCATATAAGAGACATCACGTTTGTTCGGGTTTCCAGGAATTAAAGATTTGTGAGTAGATCTTCTTCAAAAACTATTTACTTCGTAGAGTCTCGTTGCGCCCCATCTGGTATGCCCTGAAATTAACCTCAAAGTATCGTTGAGGCAAGAGCATTTTCATGGCTTCCGTTATCGACTTGTCACTAACGGGAACCCGACCCGCACCAACCCCTGCCCCCAGCATGACGTTGTTTAAGGTCATCGGTGAACCTGCTTTCTCCGCAATCGCCCGAGCATCGATTAGGAATAGCTTGGTTGAAATCTGCCTGATTGTACGCAATACTTCATCACTCGTCGGGTATCGTGTCAGCCCAATTGTGACCATGGGCGGAAGAGTCACTTGTGTGTTAAGTACAAATACTGTTTTATTTGAGGCGAAGGATAGCGACGTTAGGGTTTCCGCAAATTCCAACGAGATCACGAGATCAGCGCCACCTTCGGGTATAGTTGAAGAATTGATGGAATCTCCGAATCTAACGCTGCAAGGTACTCTACCTCCTCTTTGAGACATTCCATGGATTTCGGCCATCAACACCTTATGTCCTTCAAACATGCCCGCTCTTGCTAGTATCTGGGCAGTTGTTAGGACTCCCTGCCCACCAATCCCCGTGATCAAGGTGTTATAATCTTTCATTCTTTGCAGCAGCCTCCTTTCTTTGGGGCTTAATGGTCTTGTATGGGCAGAGTGTTGCGCAGACGCCGCAACCTAAGCACAGCAACTGATCGATTTCCGGCTTCTGCTTCTCGTTGCTCTTGCTTATTGCTGGGCAAGCGAAAATCTTGTAGCATACTCCACAGTCCTTGCATGCCTCTGGATCTATGACGTAGGTTGGAACATATTCGCCTTTTCTTCTCCTTTCTGCGACTGCTTGGAGAGTGCAGGCTTGCCTGGCAACTATGACTGAGAGCTCTCCTCGCTCAGAAGCTTCTCGAATTGCTTTTCGCGTTTCTTTCACGTTAAATGGGTCCACTACGACAACGTTTTCCACTCCACATGCTTTTGCAATATCCTCGATCAAGATTATCTTGGCTTTTTCACCCGATGCCGAGACGCCCGCTGCGGGGTTTGGCTGATGTCCTGTCATTGCCGTAACAAGATTGTCTAGAACGATAAGTACGAACTTCGCTCCATTATAGACCGCGTTTATGAGTCCAGGTATGCTTGCGTGAAAGAACGTTGAGTCGCCTACAGTGACAATCACAGATCTGTCAACGAAATGGCTAATCCCATTGCTTAACCCTACCCCAGATCCCATGCAGATCAGGTTATCAACGACTTCCTGTGGTGGGAGTATGCCTAGGCTATAGCATCCTATGTCACTACTATAGATGGCCTTTCCGCCAGTTGCCATTCTTATCGCGTAGAATGATGCACGATGTGGACAACCAGGGCAAAGAATTGGGGGCCTAAGTGGGAGCAGTTTTGATGCATCTGTGGATCTTCTTTCAATTTCAGCTAGACTAGCTGGTAGAGGTTTGCCAACTATCTTGGAGATTGCCTTGGCAACCTTGCCTACTGAGAGTTCTCCCTCTGCGGGTATATGCCCTGAATGTTTACCGAACATTTTGATTTCTATGCCCTCATGAGATGCAAGCGCCGCTATTTGCGTTTCAAGGAATGGCTCCAATTCCTCTACAACAACTATTCTCTCGAATTGGGACAGGAAGTTCTTCAACCGTTTCTCGGGAAGAGGGTTGATCATCCCAACTTTAATTACAGGGAGACATAAACCCAATATGTTGAGGGAGTCCATGACATAATTGAAAGAAACACCCGAAGTGACTACCGCCGTCTTCTCCCTAGTATCCCAATCAAGTATCCTTGTGAGACCTGTTTCTTCAGAGTACTTTTTCACCTCATCGAATTTCCTGAGGAGAACGCTCCGTCTTTTTCTAGCATTTGTGGGCATGAGCGCAAAACGAGAAGTGTCTTTTACGTAATTTGCCTTGTTTCTTCCTTCCTTTATTGGTCCGAGCGTGACCTCCCCTCTTGAGTGACTTATCCTAGTAACAGTGTGGATCATTATCGGTAATTCAAATCTCTCTGAGAGATCAAAGGCTTCCTTCGTGAAGTCTTTGCATTCTTGGGGGTTTGAAGGCTCAAGCGCGGGCCAATACCCGAATAATGCGTAGTAGCGGTTGTCTTGTTCATTTTGGCTGGAGAAACACTCGGGATCGTCGGCGCTGACGAGCACTA
>Ga0315310_10003168_pt1 | contig 10259 bp, 8 predicted proteins | sample TDP5_MG_FD_203630 | JGI IMG/M metagenome (GOLD analysis project Ga0315310, IMG submission 203630) | Freshwater sediment microbial communities from Lake Towuti, South Sulawesi, Indonesia - TDP5 | ecosystem: Environmental > Aquatic > Freshwater > Lake > Sediment | place: Indonesia: South Sulawesi...
CGGCTTGTCCCAAGGTATCTCTGGCATACGATATGATTGCCAGAGCCCAGCCTTTGATGAACATGTTCACGTAGAAGTAGACTGAAGCCATCACCACGCCGCCGATCACACATGAAACGATCTGAATTGGAACGCTTCTGCGCCTTCCCAAGCCGGCGATCAAACCCTCAAGTCCATGTGCGGGGATGGAAACAAACCACCGTGGGTAGCCGACCCATAGGTCAGCTGCCACTGATCCCACGATGCCAGTTATGGCGCCGACTTTCGACCCGAACAAGAGTGCAGCGATGAATATGATCGTGTCACCGATATGCGTGAACCCACCCGTAGGTGAAGGAACGAAGGCGACACCTGTAAGAATCGCGGTCAGAGCGGAAAGTGCAGCCGAATTCGCTATCTCCAACGTAGAGAGAAACGGTTGCCTTGATGGCGGAGGCGGAGTCTTAAGCCCAGTAGTGCCGCTTGCCAGGCACAATACTGCCCCGGCTGAAATGGTAATTACGCTCGCAGGGTCAAGGTTCACTGAGAATGCTGGGCCTGTGAGTATGGTCGCGATCGCCGAGATCGAGGCTAATATTCCTAGCCATCCTGCCTCTCTAGTTCTTTCTCTAGTGATCATGAAGAGAGCCAGTCCGGCGAGTCCCAAGCTCATCGAGGCGCCAGTTAGGTAAAGACTGATGAAGATCTTCATCGCGTCGCTGATCTTGATGCTTGTGAAGATGCTTTCGAAGCCTAGCGATCTCAGGATCACAACTGCTCCATATGTAGTTCCCAACCCGATCACGGTAACCGCTAGAGCCAAGGTCGGCGATGAATACTTGGCCCACTTTGGTTGACTTGACATTCTTAATCCCTGTGACGAGAAAGACAGGAGGCATATATCAAGGAATCCCCATATATGGGTCGAATGCGGCCAACATCCTACGATCCCCATCAGTTCTGCAACGATATGACTGTGCGATGAGATCATTGTCATAGACCAAGGAAGAATACTGGTACAGGTAACACACGAAGAACTCATGAGAAGAAACGGACCGTACAGCTTCTTCTACAGAACGCAGTTCAAAGAGGAGTCAGGCATCGAAACAGCGCCAATCGTGCTGTCGCAAGCCCAAGCAAAGGGCTCTTCAGAATGGCACGCCCTTGAATCATCACCTGATTTCTGCGAGAGATATAGCACCGCACGAAGGAGTTGCTCATTCGCCTCTCTTTCTTTTGGAGTAGATTCTTGCGGCTTGCGACATTATGGCGATTGTGATCGGAAAGGCCAGGAGAAAGCTCCATTCCACGATATCAATCCTTGCAGTGCCGAAAATCTGTTGCAGTGCGGGAATGTAGATTATTGCCAACGTAGCTGCCAACTGTCCTGTTATCCCTAGGAAAACCCAGCGGCTATCCTCGAAACCCTCTGGTATCGCAGGTCGTCTAGCGCGCAGTAGCAGTGCGGAGCCGATTTGCGCAACAACAATTCCTGTAAAGGTCATTGTTGTTCCCTTCAGATAGAGCGGGTCGGCGTACGACAGTTCCTGCCCCCACATCCATCCTCCCGCTGTCCAAGTCCTTATGCACGCGGCCATGGCCAGGATTGATGCGAAAGCGCCCAAGAGCAGGGACTTCAATATGGTTGACGAGTCGAAGAGGCGTTCCTTCCTGCTTCTCGGTGGCCGCATCATTGTTCCTGACTCGGGTGGCTCTAACCCAAGGGCCAATGACGGAAGAACGTCGATTCCAAGGTCGATGGCGAGAACTTGCATAGGAAGCAAGGGAAGAGGAATGCGGATCACAGCAAATAGAATGTAGGCGCTGAGTTCAGCCCAGTTATGGGCGAAAACATATGCGATGAATCTTCTGATGTTATCGAATATTGCCCGACCGCTTTCCACGGCTTTGACAATTGACGCAAAGCTGTCGTCCAGCAGCACCATGTCTGAAGCCTCCCTTGCCACATCTGTTCCACTGAGGCCCATTGCCACACCTATGTCTGCCTCCTTCAAAGATGGTGCATCATTTGCGCCGTCTCCAGTGACAGCCACAATCTCGCCGATTTCTCGAAGGAGTCTCACAATTCTCAGCTTTTGTTCAGGAGCAACCCGGGAGAAGATCACGTCCTTCCTCATGAGAAGCAGCTTCGCTTCTGGGTCGCTCATCTTCTCCAAGTCGATACCTCTCACTACCCGACACTCTTCTGATTCAACGATTCCAACCTGTACGGCGATGGACCTCGCGGTTGGCCCGTAGTCTCCCGTCAACATCATGATTCTTATTCCCGCACGTTTCGCTGCCTTGACTGCATCGTACACCTCCGACCGTGGTGGATCCTGCAAGCCTGCAAGGCCAAGAAAGACCAGTTGTTTCTCCACCTCCTTAGGGCGAAGACTTGATACAGGCTTCTCCAGCTCTTTGTATGCAATCGCGATCACGCGCAGCCCCTGATCCCCCAGCTCACGTATTCTATGCCCAATCTCTGAGAGGTCATCTGGAGACATCTCTCGAATTTCATCATCCACTTCGAGATAACTGCATACGGATAGTATGCTTCTAGGAGCGCCTTTCACATAGGCTACTGTTCCAGTGTCGGTCTGGTGGAGGGAGGATATTCTCTTTCGGTTCGAGTCGAAAGGCAACAGCGATAGTCTGGGTCTTGCCTTCTCAAGCTGGGCAAGGTTCATGTCGTTCTTCAAAGCCAAGACAAGGAAGGCTGCGTCTGTCGGATCGCCGATCACATTCCATAGCTTTTTCTCGTCTGATGGAGGAGCAATCTTTGAGTTGTTGCACAGTGCACCTGCCTCAATCAACTTATCTAGTTTCTTATTCTCCGCTTCGTCTAGCATTCTGCCGTTAGAGGTTAGTTCTCCTATTGGCTCATAACCTATCCCGGAAACCTCGACCTGAAGCCCAGGTATCCAAATCCTTCTTGCGGTCATTTCCCCCTTTGTGATGGTGCCCGTCTTGTCGGTGCAGATCACCGTAATGCTTCCCAGTGTCTGGACGGCGGAGAGACGTTTCACCAAGACTTGACGCTTAGACATTTTTAGGACACTGAGAGCGAGCGAGGTCGATACCGTGACCTGAAGCCCTTCAGGCACACATGCGACCATGACTCCGATCATGAACAGAATGGCTTCGTGAAATGAAAGGCTCAGGAACAGCGAGCCCAAAGCAAAGAAGAGCACTCCGATTGCAATTGCTGCGATTAGGTCAAGCCTCGCAAGATGAGCTATCTCCAGCTGGAGCGGACTGGGAGGTTGCTCTATCTCTTGGGTTAATCCTGCGATTCTGCCGAATCTTGTATCCATTCCGGTTCTTGTCACCAGGGCCTTTCCCATTCCTCGGGCTACGCTTGTGCTCATGAAGACCAAGTTGGACGATTCGAGCTCCGATCGAGAGCCGCGCGGCGGAGGTTCAATGCTTCTGGGTTGAGGTTCAGACTCGCCAGTGAGCGGGACATTGTTAGTCCAAAGTTCATACGCTTCGAAAAGCCTGGCGTCCGCAGGGACGCGGTCACCCTCCTCGAGAAGTATCACATCTCCTGGAACAATCTCCTCTACAGAAATCTTCTTCAACTCCAGGTTTCTCAATACTTTCGCGTACTGAGGAATCCAGCGTTTCAGCGCTTCCACTGCCTTCTCGGCACGCCATTCCTGCACAAATCCCAGAAGCGCATTAACGAGTACAACAACAACGATGGTGAAGGCCAGAGAGAGCATTTCAGCTATGGCGGCCAACATACTTGCGGCGAGCAGCAGCAGGCCAAATGGCTGCATGACCTGTCCAATAAGCTTCCGAGAAAGAGGTGCGTGTACCCGTTCAGATATCTTATTCTCGCCATAACTCTTGAGTCGTCTAATTGCTTCTTCTGAACTTAGTCCTCTGGGAGAACTACGAAGGCGCCTGAATACATCGTCAATTGATTCGTACAAGAACTCCTGCAAGAGTCGTCCCGCCCGTCTGTCCCTCGAAAGAAAGAGTTAGTGACAACGCTGAGTACCCGTATGAACCGGTGCAGGAGGACGGATACTCCCTTTTCTGATACTCAAGCCGCTGCCGCTTCCAATCTTCGATTGGGTATGTCCAGCAACTAATAAGGATTCGCAGCCTTCATCGCCCATGCTTCCGGATCTGCCTTCATATCTGGAGGCAATCAGAAGCGTGCTGGCTGCGATGAATTCTCCCAAAAAGCGAGAGTGATAGGTGATACTGTCGGTGACCCGTTGAAGGATGTCGCAGGGCCAGTCCTCAATATCCTCATGAAACTCACAAACATGACTGCTCTGCTGATCGCTCCAATGCTTCTTTCACTGTAAGACTGATCAGCTTGGCATGATGCCGGCCTGTCTCTCGCGTTCTCAATCACAATGATCGGAGGCTAGATCACAAGCCGCCCGTTCTTGACGATCGGTGTTCCATCTAGTTCGACTGTAGCATTGCTGAGCGTGCACATCAGCGAGAAGTCTGTGCTGTTCTCGCCGCCGAGCTGTCTGTTCTCCCCTATTCCTATCGAGACTGCGCCTCTAACCAGAGGGTCGATGTTGAAGCCAAAGCGTGCCCTAGGATTGATGCCGAGTGAGAGGCTTCCTATTCTGTCTTTGTCGCCTTTTGCAATCCCCCAGCGGTCTTTGACCGCATTCAAGTCTTGCTTCGCATTGAAGCTGACTAGTCGACCTTGCTCAAACCTCCATTCTATGTTTCGAATCAGCTTCCCAGATCTCGGTAGAGGCAGGTCGAATCTCATGTGGCCATTGGCAGTTGTCTCGATGGGTGCAACGGCAACGGTCCCTGCGGGAAGAGATGTGAAGACTTGCCCGCGTTCCATATCGGTCTCGTCGATCACGCCATCTGACACGTATGGAATTCTCCCGGCGATCTCAAATCTCAGATCCGCGTCTTTTCCTTGCTTGATGGCGACATTACGCCCTTTTTCAAGCATTGAAGCCAGTCTTGCTCCGAATTCTGAAATGTCATGATAGTCGATCATCACGGCCGACTGAACGGCCCTCTTCCAAGACAAATAGTCGAATCGGTATGTCTTGGCTACTCGGGGATGAACGATGCTGAAATCTAAGGCGGCGGTCCTAATGTGCTTCTCGCGACTCTTCTCCCAATGAACCTTCTCGCCTTCCGCGTTCGCAGCCGACTTGCTTGCCGGAATCTCTTTGAACCTTGAGTGGTCTTCAGGTCCTCCCACAAAGATCTCTACGGAGGCGTAGTCTGCCAATTCGAGGCAGTGCCTTGAGGTCTGCCTCAAATCCTCCTCGGACAGGATCTTCAGATGCTCGAAGTAGAAGTCGTCGGTGTACAGGGTCATGAGAACATCGGCACCTAGCCTGTAGCATTCCAAGGCCAAAGCCGAAGCGAGGTCGGATGTCCAGTCCCACGTGTTAATGACCACAACATCACTACTGGTCACTTTGAGCGAATCTCGAACAACTTTCTCAGCCAACATGCGCAAAGATCTACCCAAATCCCAAACCAACCCGCACAATCAGCCAGTCAGCGTCCTCCATCTGTAGTAGCGATGGCTTTACCGTTTAAGTTCCCCCATTCGGCGACTCCCCCTAGACCGAAAAGAAGGAACAACTTCACTATGTGAGTTGCTATTGTATAATCAGGACGAGTTCTCCTTCCGTCGTGTGCTGAGACAATGCTTTTAGATTCTAGACTGTTTGAGCATAGTTTTCGAATGCAAAGGTAAGACCGTTGACGAGAAACGACTCTGAGGCTGGGAAGCTCACGGCAGAAGTGAAGGAAATCGCTTCAAATTCAGGTGCGACTCTAGTCGGAGTCGTGTCTGCAAAGACAATTGACTCTCTCCCGAGCATCTGGATTGGGTGGAGGATACAACAATACACCAAGAAGACTACGGACATAATGCCAGACGCAAGGCACGTCATCATGATTGGCTATCATGTCTGGGATGACATGCTTGAGCTAGCGATGAGAAAAGGCGAAAGGTGGATTTACCCAGGATACATCCCTCTCACGATGCCGACACAAGCAGTGATAAACTATCTGGAGAAGTGCGGTTACAGGGCTGTTTCTGCTCATTCCCTATCCTACAAGAGATTGGCGCAGCTCGCGGGATTCGGGAACTATGGAAAGAACGCCTTGATCGTAAATCCGGTTTTCGGCCCATGGATACGGTTGGCATCAGTCTTGACAAACGCCGAAATGCTAGCCGATGGGCCCTTTGAACAGGATCTTTGTGGTGCTTGTGATGAATGCGTCAAGGCCTGTCCTGTCGGCGCCCTAACGCCATACAGGGTCGATGACAGCAAATGCCTTATTGGAATCCACATTGCCGATAAGGAAAACTTTGAGAAGAACGCAAAGTGGGTCAGATACGAGCCGTCTTTCACAAAGAATTCTCATCTGATGTGCAGGATGTGCCAAGAAGTCTGTAGGTATGGAAAGGAGAAACGCGTGTAGACGCACCAGTAGGCGTGGAGGCTCTGGAAGAGCGCGACATTGTCCATGGGCTCATGGTTAGACAGGAAAGAATCTCATGTACGCAACTTCCTTGTTCTGATCGCCGTTGCCAACTTCTTGATGGTCGTGGTTCGTGTATAGAGCACCGGTTCGAACGAGAGTCCTTCCCAGAACTCGTTCGCCAGCCTGTTGCCTACGGCGTTTCGGAGCGTAACATGTTTGATGCCTCGGCTTGAGAAGAACCTTTCCGCTGCTCGGACCAGTAACGTACCTACCCCACATCGTCTATGCTCTGTATCAACGAAGGTTTCCCCAATCATACCGACTCGTCTAAAGTCTCTATCTGGACACTCCCTCGTTTGAATGGTTGCTGTGAGATATCCAGCTATCCTGCGGGACGTAATCTCGGCGACGAACAGCCTTGCTGTCCGTTGTCGGAGCATCTGTCTGTACTGTGCAAAGATTCTTCTTTTGCCTCCTATCGGTGGCCAGAGGCCAGGACGCGCATGGCACTCGTCTAGTTTATGCTTCAGCTCCACAACGCCGCGTAGGTCTCCTTCTCTGGCAGCACGAATGCTAACTTTACCTCTACCTCTGGAGGTCGGCTTCATGGTGTTGTGAGTAGCTCACCAGTAGTATTAGCGGTTAGCCCCTAGGAGCTTCCCTTCTCGGGCGACTAGAAGGGAACCGCTCAAAGCAGAGACCTTGTTCCATACCTTTGCGAGTCAGTCTAGCGGATATTTCGTCTGACTTGCCTACACTCCTCAAGGCGCTCAACTGCACGCCTCATATGTGGTATCGTTATTGAACCCCCAACGACTAGAGCCACATTGAAAGCTTCAAAGAACTCCGGGTCGGTTACCCCTTCCTCTACGCAGCGGACTATGTGGTACGTTATGCAGTCGTCGCATCTGAGCACCATCGAGGCCACCAGACCCAGCAACTCCTTCGTCTTGGAAGGGAGCGCACCTTGCTCATAGGCTCTGGTATCTAAGTTGAAGAATCGTTGAATCTGAATGTTGCCTGATGCCAGAATCTTCTCATTCATTCTCTCGCGATACTTCCTGAACTCCTCCAACGTACCGTGCATGGCTGCTTCACGTGCTGCACTATAGGGGACACATTCGAGAAAGGCTTTTCGAGAGAGACCGGAGAGAACGCCCAAAGCCTCTGTCAGAAAGTCTCAGTCTCTGCCAGTTCCTTTATTCTCTCGCCACATTCACGGACTAGTTCGCGCTTCCTTTCGTCGACGATCCTGTTCTTCTTCTCGCTTAGGTGCTGGGAAATCAGTTGCATCTCTTGCTTAGCGTCTTCAATTTCCTTGCCTTTAGTTATTAGGTGACGAATAGTTGCATTCAGTCGCCGGATAGCAGTCCCGAGAACTTCGTCGTTCCCTTCGCGTCTTCCTTGGTAATAGGTTTGCATCAGGTCGAGCAAAACCTTCTGTACTGCCATTATAGTTTCGAGCCTATCCTCGGGAATCTCTAGCTTCGACGGAAGTGTTCTTATCTCTGCGAAGTATTGTGCAGTGGCTCTCTGAAGAATGTCGAGTTTTCGCTTAAGGTCGGGATCAGACTTCAGGTGCTCGACGGCCATTGACTGAGAGATGTCTAAGGCCTGGCTCAGGAATATCTTTGCGTCAATCCAGAAGCCATCTGCTAAACTCTCGGCCGCATTGGCAATGTAGTTCATCCAATCATTGACTTCACGTTGAGCTTCACCGACCTGATTGATCAGAAAATACAGTATGGACTCCATCTCCCTCATCGTCGTCACTAGCGCCTTCAAATCCAGATCAGACGGACCGTACCCATGTAGCGCTTGGAGCCAGATGGCGACTTCTCTCTCGTAGTGATTGCGTGACACTGCTAGTTCGTCGTGGAGTATTCGCGCTTTCTCCAGATCCGGATCGGAGTAAAGGGCAAGCAGTGCTTCAGTGTCACGCCTGTGAGGAATGGCGCTCTGTAGTGCAAACCCGATGATGATCTTTGCGAGTTTCCTATCCAAGTACTGTGATCCCCTAGAATCTACATGCTAAGCGGGCATAAAAGCAGAGGCGACTCAGCTCGCTACTGCGCATACGTTTGTCGAGCCATTTTGAAACATCTTGCCCGATGGAAGCTGAAGGTCGAAGTATCGATCAATGTTTGAGCCAGAGTTATGGTGGAGTCCCTGAAACTCAGTCCAGAGCCTCGTAGACCGAAATCGTAGCATTATGGGTTTCGGAACGTCTTTTGGTAGAGGTTTAGAGCTTGGCGAACTATGCTCTTTGCGTCTTCAGCACCTCTCCAAGCCTTGAACCTTACCCACTTCTTCGGCTCGAGCCTCTTGTATGTCTCAAAAAACTCTTGGATCTCCTTCAGCCTGTGAGGGTGAATGTCGCTTAGGTCATTGAACCCGTCGAATCTTGGGTCCGTGGTTGGAACTGATAGGATCTTAGGGTCCTCTCCTTCCTCATCCTCCATTATGAGGACGCCGACTGTTCGTGCCTTTACGATGCAGCCTACCTCAAGGGGCTCATAGCTGAGGATCATCGCGTCTAGGGAGTCGTTATCGACGAACCAGCTCTGGGGAATAAAGCCATAATCTACCGGAAAAACAACCGATGAGTGAAGGACACGATCCAGTACGAAAGCTTCCCAGTCGCTTCTATATTCATATTTGTCCCTCGACCCACTTATGACCTCAACGACCACATTGATCAAATCTGGAGGCTTGTCACCAGCAGGTATGTCACGCCAGAGATTCATAAGATCTTACTTTCCTTTTTCTAGGATTTCGACAACTTCATCGACATACTTGAAGTACACTGGATCTCTCAAATACCGCATGCGGGGTCGAGGAATATCTACATTCACTTCTCCAACAATTCGTCCTGGCCTCGGTGACATCACTATCACACGGTCAGCCATGAATACCGCCTCTTCGACATTGTGGCTTACCATGATGAAAGTGTTTGTCGCAAGTGAAGACTTCCTGCGAATATCTAGTACTAGTGAGCGTAGGGTCTTCGCTGTCAGCTCATCCAATGAGGAGAACGGCTCATCCATCAAGAGAACTTCCGGTTGGAGAGCTAGCGCCCTTGCGATGCCGACTCTCTGCTTCATTCCTCCTGAAAGGTCATGAGGATAGGTATTCTCAAAGCCTTCTAGGCCAACCATTCTGAGATAGGACTTGGCAATTTCGAATCTTTCTTCTTTCTTCAACTCCAGAATCTCTAAGGCGACCTCGACATTCTCTAGTGCAGTCTTCCATGGAAGTAGCCCGAAGAGCTGGAAGATCATAGTGATTTTCGGAGTGGGAGATGTCTGAGGTTGGCCCTGAAAAAGAACCTCGCCTGAATCAGCATGTTCCAAGCCTGCAATTATCCTTAACAGAGTGGACTTGCCGCACCCAGATGGCCCCACTAGACAGACAAAGTTGCCTTCGCTAACTGAGAAATTGATATCCTCAAGGACAGAGATCTTGGATTTTTCGAGTTCGAAACTCTTTGCTACATGTTTCGATTCAATCACTGCCAAGAGTTATACCTCAACTCGATATTTTTCGAACTTTCTCAGTAACTTCCTCCATACCAGTCCTTCCATTGCAAGTACAATGGCGGCTATCTCGCCTAACAAGAAGAGGAGTCGCAAGGTGTTTCCTTTTGGAGGCGGAAGATAGCCAGTCCTATCGAGATATGACCCTAGTCCCGGGAGCGAGAGAGGTTGCCCACCGGACAGCTCCGTTTCGTAGGGCATGTACTCAGCAAAGATTATGGTGTTCCATCCAGTTCCCCAAGATAGAATGCTGCCTGTGACAATGGCGGGCAAGATTGCCGGAATCACAATGTG
>Ga0315310_10003169_pt1 | contig 10259 bp, 8 predicted proteins | sample TDP5_MG_FD_203630 | JGI IMG/M metagenome (GOLD analysis project Ga0315310, IMG submission 203630) | Freshwater sediment microbial communities from Lake Towuti, South Sulawesi, Indonesia - TDP5 | ecosystem: Environmental > Aquatic > Freshwater > Lake > Sediment | place: Indonesia: South Sulawesi...
TTAGGGTTAATGAGACCTACAGTGTTTATGTTGGGGTTGGAAATCATCTGGGGTATTCTGCGTATTACAGAGTTTATGTGAAGTTTCGTAATGAGACTCAGCCTCTTTCGACTGCGTCTAATGTGACACCCAGCCTACTGCCTGTGCTTTATGAGTTCGACTTTTTCGCGAGAAGTGATGAAGTGTGGGAGAATTTGCTGAATTTTAAGATTTTGGAGGTTGAACCCTCAGAAGCTGCTATGGTTTTGAACAGCTTGACAATCAATGAAGTTACTTCCCGAGTTGACAGCATTTCTTTGTGGAATGATGGTAGGAATGGATTCTATTGTCAGTTGTTTTTAGAGCTCTGGCTTTATGAAAGTACATCACAAAGCTTTCAGTATAACAACCGTTTTGTTAGTCTCTGGCTGAATATAACGGCTTGATTCAAAGGCAAAAAAATCTGGTGGACGAGGTGCGCGCCTGCAGGCGAAGGAAACTATGGAAACTATTGAGCACCAAGATTTAGTCGCGCGTGCGCTTGATTTCTGAGAGAAAGAGGGAATGTTCAGTATCTAATGACAGTGAAACGCGGCGGGCGTGAGACCTCGAGGATTCCTGGAACAGACATCTTTCAAATTCCGCATTTCTGGTAGGTTTTTCTAGAATCTTTGTCATACCATTTCTAGACATTGGTCGAAGTTTGTTTCATCACATGTTAAATGTGGATATTCAGCGATTTTGATATAGCAGCTCGAGATTTGCCAGCTACAGCTTCGAGGTGACACGTCTTGGATCTTCATGCTGTCTTGCCTAGTGCGTGTCCTCTGGGTCAGTCCATTTTGACTCATGTTTATCGAGATGACAAAAAATGTCTGTAACTAAGGATGATATCACTGTCGTGATTCCCACTCTGAATGAAGAAGATGGGATTGGGCAGCTTATATGCGAGTTGAAGCAGTGTGGCTATCATAATATTCTTGTTGTAGATGGGTACTCCACTGATGGAACTGCAAAGGTGGCGGAGTCAAATGGCGGATTTGTTGTTCTGCAACACAGTAAAGGCAAGTGTGGAGCCATTGAGACTGCGATTGACAACGTGAAGACACCTTACTTTCTTGTCATGGACGCTGATTGCACCTACGATCCCAAAGACATTGGGAATTTCTTGTCTCACGCGGACAAGCATGATCAGATAATTGGTGTGCGGGTCAACGGTAGACACAACATTCCCCGGGTCAACAGATTTGGAAATTGGATGATTACAAAGACTTTTAATGTGCTCATGGGGACGAAGCTTAGCGACGTGTGCTCTGGCATGTATCTGATTAGAACTGATTCTGCTCGTGAACTTGAGTTGAATGCCACAGGTTTTGATGTGGAAGTGGAGATTGCTGCTCAGACTGCTACGAGGGGCAGGATCACCGAGGTTCCAATAGATTACAGGAAGCGGTTGGGCTGTCAGAAGCTTAATCCTTGGAAGCATGGTCTCCGGATTATGCGCACTGTTTTCAGTTTAGCTCGTGCATACAACCCCGCTCTGCTATTCTCTATCATTGTGGCTTTGGCAATTATTCCTGCGACATTTATACTCGGGTGGGTAGCCTTTGAAGTGATTCTGTATGGAGTGTGGCACAGCGCGTATGCCCTTGTTGGTCTTCTGCTGATCGTTCTGGCGTCTCAAGGACTTGCTGTGGCAACCATATCTGCTATGCTGAAAAGAACAGAAAAGCGGATTTTCAAGGAGCTGAACAGAAGGTAGGCGCGCTTAGACAGGTTCTGGGGTTGCCTAACGTGGCGCCTTCTCATTTTGGAATTGGGTAAACAGGTTTGAGGTTCTTAAGGTTTCCTAGCGCTTTTCGCGTCTCGAAATGGGCGAAAGGACTCGAGAAGAAGGAAGGGATACATGTTGCTTAGGGTTGCAGTGATTGGCCTAGGGAAAATGGGGAAACTTCACTTCTTGAGCGCTCTACGCTTTAAAGATGTGAAACTCGTTGCTGTTGCAGATAAAAGTAGAAAGAACAGAAAAGTAGCTGAAAGATTTCATGTAAAGACTTATGATGACTATACGAATCTAATTGATTCGGAAGAGTTGGATGCTGCTGTAATATCGCTGCCGAATTTTCTCAAAAAGGAGAGCATAGCTTACGCGTCTGAGAGGAATTTGGATGTTTTCGTTGACAAGCCGCTTGCTAGAAATCTGGCGGAAGCAGAGGAGATAGCTCGGAAGGTTCGCGCCGAAGACGTCCGGTTAATGGTGGGGGTTAATTATCGATACTTTGACAGTGTGCAAAAGTTGAAGACGATAGTGGATGAAGGAAGGGTTGGTGATGTTGTTCTTGCAACTTCAGAGCTGGTTATGGATGGGCCCTTCTCCCATCCGCTTGTACCGAAGCCTGTGCCAGAATGGTGGTTTGATAAAGAAGCATCTGGAGGAGGTGCATTACTCGATCTTGGATACCATTTAGTCGATATTTTCAATTGGATTTTTGGAGACTTGGAGATAGAATTCTCTGCTTTAGGTCATAGATTTAGTTTGCCAGTTGAGGATAGTGCAGTGGTTGTTTTGAAGTCTGCAAAAACTGGTGTGAGATGTGTTGTAAATACTGGTTGGTTTTCAAAAATGATTTTTCCAAATTTCAACTTCAGGATTAATCTGCACGGCACGGTTGGTTATGTCTCTACGGATAAGTTTGCACCTAGGAAGCTTTATTCTCACGCAATGAAAGAGGTAGCCTTGAATTCATTAAAGAGAGTCATGGGCCATCAAGTGCGCTATTTGTCCTACACTTACTACTATGGTTCTTTCACTGAGATCTTGAGGCAGTTTTTTGAATCTCTGAGGAAAGAAGAGGAACTTCCTGTGCGGTTGGAAGAGCAGGTGCAAGTCGTTAATACCATCGATAGCGTCTATAAGCGGTTTTTTGAATCTCTGAGGAAAGAAGAGGAACTTCCTGTGCGGTTAGGAGAACAGGTACTACATTAGTGTAATTGTTAGGATGCATAGCTGAATAGGTGTTCTTGAGTGGTTCAAGTCGTTTTGACCAAGAGCCCAGGCTTTTCTGAAGATGCGATACGTGAGACTGTTTTTAGAGCAATGGACTTGTTAAATTATAATTTAAAGAGCGACACTGATTCAGTTATTATAAAACCTAACTTGTGCTATTATTGGGATTACTCCACTGGAGAAACAACTGATCCTAGGATTGTCTCTGGCATTATTGATTGGATCAGGGGGAGTCTAGGCGATGATGTTCATATCTATATAGCCGAAGCTGACGCATCTGCGATGAGAACCAAGTATGCGTTCAAAATGCTTGGGTATGAAAAGTTGGGCCTAGAAAAGAAAGTCAAGCTAGCTAATTTGAGTGAAGGGGAAATTGTGGAAAAAGAGGTCGTTGTAGCAGGAAGAAAATTGGTTTTACCAGTCAACAAGACATTGTTAGAAAAGAGTATTTTGATTAGTGTGCCGAAGTTGAAGTACAATAGGACTGTCGGGTTCACATGCGCTTTGAAAAACATTTTTGGCGCTATTTCAAAGCCTTACAAATACGCCTACCATAAGAAGCTTGCTCATGTTATTGTGGCAATGAATAAAATAGTCAGAACAAACATCGTCTTAGTGGACGGTATTATTGTATCTGGAAAAACTCCTAAGAAACTCGGAGTGGCAATCGCAGGTGATGATGCTGTTGCCTGCGATTTTGTCGCAGCAAAGGCCGCAGGCTTGGAACCTAATCGAATTGAGTATTGGAAACTTGCTGTGAAGGAAAAGATTGGAGATGTAAACAGCCTTGTTTTGATTGAAAATCCAGTCAAGCTGAGCGAAATAAGAAAGGAGTTTCCTAAGCAGAATTACCTTCTGCAAAAATGGCTATGGAGACTTCAACTGAAAGCGTTGAGGACCTATGCAAGATTTGCAAGGGACATAATACCTCCTGTTTTACAGGAGGACAATTTGAGTTAGAAGATATTTATGGCGCTTGCATACGCATCCATTTTTCATGTGTATGCATACCTCGCAATTATGGACGGATTGGTTACTTTGGATAGTCTGCCCGGTTAAACTGGATTAATTTCTGGCGCGCAGAGTAGCGTGCATATGAAATGTAGTTTAAGCTGGTGATTTGACGACCATGAAGACTAGAAGAAGTCTTATGTGGCTAGAGAAAAAAATGAGTGTTCTCCATGCTTTTGATGGCTCGCTTCTGAAATATGTTGATGCAACGAGGGGAGTGAAAAAGAAGGCTAAGAACCTGGAGGTTAACACTTCTAGGATTTTGAAGCTTGATTCCAACGAGAATTTTTTCATAAGCGCAGAGGATCTCAACGTTTTGCTTAAGGAAGTTGTTGAAGAGCTTGATTTGAGGCTTTACGATCCTGAAGGGGTGGTTGAACTCAATGAAGCGTTGGGAAGATACGTAGGAGTATCTTCTGAGTGCATCACAGCAAGCAGTGGTAGTGAACAGCTCATCGATCTTATTGTTAACTTGTTTTTGGAAAAAGGGGATAATGTTATCTCGATAGTGCCAAGTTTTTTTGCGTATGAGAAGCGTGTGGCACTGAAAGAAGCTTTGTTTCTTGGGGTGCCCCTTAATGGAAACTTATCTCTTAATATAGAGGCAATCCTAAAGAAGGCAACGCCAAGAACGAGGCTTGTTTTTGTTTGTTCACCAAACAATCCGACAGGGAACCAGTTTGAGTGGAGTGAGGTTGAAGCTTTAGCGGATGAGGTTTCCTCGATACTTGTGCTGGACGAAGCTTATGCAGAGTTCGCTGATTATTCTGTTGCATCTTCTGCTGTGAAGAGGAGGAATGTGATAGTCTTGAGGACGTTTTCTAAGGCTTTTGGTCTTGCGGGAATGAGGTTTGGTTACGCGGTGGCTCATCCAGATTTAGCTTTGGCCCTCTCAAGTACTATTCCATATACTCTAAGCACAGTTACAGCAAAGTTTGTTGTGAAGCTGTTGAGTCATATTGATATTATTAAGAAATCCATAGAGATGGCCAAGGTGGAACGAGAAAGACTGATTGAGAGTTTAAGATCTATCAAAGGGGTTAAGGTCTTTGACTCTGAAGCAAACTTTGTCACATTTAAACCCTACAAGAATGCAGATCGAGTTTACCGAGGACTTTTTGAGAGAGGCATCATAATCAAAAATCTCGGCAATTTACCCATAATCGGCTGTTGCCTAAGAGCAACAGTAGGGCTTCCTCACATGAATGAACAATTTCTTAATACTTTGAAACTAATTTTGGAAGATGGGTGAAAGAGTTGGTTGGGTTCAAAAGCATCTTCTCTAGATCAAGACAATTTGCGCGCGGGCGCATTTCTGACACAAGAAAATATGAAATGGCTTTGCACGAAGTTGGAGCAGAAGCCTATGAAAAACTTGTTTCATCCTGGGCGTTACAGCATAAATATTTCCTCGCAGTTAGATGGGGAAGAAAGTTTAATGGTCTATTCTTGGATTATGGCTGCGGAACCGGCGTTGTTGCCAGAAATCTTATTAACGTTGGACGAGAAGCTGTAGGAATAGATATTTCTAGGAACATGTGTAAAAATGCCAAGAAAAAATTCGGGGTACAGGTTGTTGTCGGAGACTGCCTCAACTTACCATTCAAATATCAAGCTTTCTCCGTAGTTTGTATAAGCCAGATGTTGCATCATGTTCCAGATCAACTTGAAAGAGCTTTTTCTGAAATAGGGCGATGTGCGAGAAGGGCTGTTTGTATGTTTGAGCCGTCAACAACGCCTCTTGCTCTTATTTTAAGATTGATCTGGTTCTTTCACGAGGGGCTTCAGTTTCTTCTATATCAGTTATCCAAACCCCTATATCGGCTACGAAAGCATAAGCCTGAAAAATACGGTAAAAGTATTTTCGAGAGAGAGTTGAACCCTGAAAAACTTAGGGAGTTATGCGAAAAAGAAGGCTTCGAAGTTACTCAGGTGAGGTTTTTCAATTTCATCCCATCGATTGCATTTCTTCCTGAGACTCTAAGAAAACATTTACTCTACAGCATGATCTCTTCTACTAGTGGAACAGATGTAGAGATAATCGCTTTGCGATATCAATCTACCTAAATAAAGCCCTTGCGCCAGAGAATTTTCATACGAATTTAAGTTCTCCCAATTTATCTACAATTCCTAGGTATGGAGTTTTGCGCGTGAATAAACTAAGAGGATTATGGCTTTTTCCTTATGGACTTCTCAGATCTGGGCTGAATAGCACTTGTAGAAAGGCTGTCTGATGAGGGAAGTGGGAATTTGAGCATTAGAAATCATCTAGGTATGGAAAAAGATAACCATTTAACCCTTCACGGAACGGATCTAATTGACCTTTGTAACATATACGGGACTCCTCTCTTCGTCTTTGACGAAGTTAGCCTTGTAGAAAATTTTGAAAGATTTCGCCGCGTGTTTGAAAATTCTTACCCTAAAACAATAGTCTGTTACTCGATAAAAACTAACAATAATCTGGTCATTTGTAGGATACTCAGTGAGAAAGGGGCTTTTGCAGAAGTTTCTTCTGAACTAGACCTTTACACAGCATTAAAGGCTGGTTTTTCTGGTGCGAAGATAATTTATGATGGTCCGTTTAAACCTAAAGAAGCCTTGCGAAAAGCATTAGAAGAGAAAATTCTGCTTGTTAATGTCGAATCTTTCAAGGAAATGGAAGAACTAAATGGTGTTGCACAGGAAATGGGATTAGAGCAGGCTATAGGCTTAAGGGTGAATTCTTTTAAACCACCTGGTTTCTTCAAAAGCCTAAACCTGAAAAACCTTTTTGAGGAATCAGGTTACTGTTATCCAAGCTGCCGTTTTGGTTTTTCACTTGAAGAAATTCCCAAAGCTATTGATTATTTGAAGAAGATGAAAAATTTGCGTCTTGAATGCCTTATGACACACCCTTATACTAAAGCGTTAAATGTACTCATACCACTCTTAAAGCAAGTTAACGAAAGATCTGGGGTTGAACTAAAATACCTTAATATTGGTGGCGGGTTCGATCCCGGTGTAAGCAGTTCTACCAGCGACTTGTTGCTCATGCAAGATTTTATCAGGCGCAGATTACATTTAAGATCCCTACTAGACGAGAGAAAAGGCACTCCCAGCATTGAGTCTGTTGGAAAATCAATCGCCGATAAAATAAAACAAAATCTTAGTAATTTGCGTGAACCCACCTTGATTACGGAACCAGGGCGTTTCATTGTTGGGCCTTCAGGAATGTTACTTTTGCGGGTTGATCAAACAAAAATCGCTGGAGGCTACAAATGGATTTTGGTTGATGGTGGAACAAACATAATTCCAGTGATACATCATCGTCGCAAAATCTTGATGGCCAACAAAGCCACAGCGCCAAATATAGAATTAGTCAACGTTGTTGGGCCCCTTCTCTATCCGAAAGATTTCGTTGCAATCAAAGTTTTTCTCCCTCAAGTTGAGACGGATGACATAATTGCTATCTCCGATTGCGGAGCTTACTCGCTTTCTAGCTCCACACAGTTTCTTTATCCAAGGCCGGCAGCTGTTCTAGTCAGCCCAAAAGGAGGAGTAAAAGTCATTCGGGAGAAGGAAACATTTGAGGATGTTTTAAGAAAAGATAAACTTTCGTAAGCGCTAACGTGACCAAAATGCTTAGAGTAGTTGAACTAACTGATTTCAGTGAGTTTAACGATTTGAAAGACTCTTGGAATCGAAATCTGCAGAAATCCAAGGATAACGACGTTTTTTCAACATGGGAGTGGCTGTGGTGTTGGTGGAAGCATTTTGGAAATGGAAGACAGCTTAGAATACTTCTTGCTCAAGAAAAGGATAAAATATTAAGTATTGCTCCGCTCATGCTTTCAAAATATAAATTTCTGCGTTTTGGCAAGCTTCAAAAGGTAGAATTTATTGGGGCTCCCAACTCTGACTATAACAACTTTATCCTTCTCAAGAGACCAAAGGAATGTCTCAAGCTTTTTCTGACTCGTCTAATGCAGCTTGCTGATTGGGACTTGCTCGAATTAAGGGATATCAGTGAAGAGCGTGTTTCAGCTGATGTTCTACGAATGATGTGTCAAAGCCAAACTTCGAAATTGGTGTTAAAGCTTGATACTTTGTGTCCCTACATTAAGTTGCCAGATTCATTCGAAGTCTTTGCAAGTCGCCTAAGCCCAAATATGAGGAGAAATCTGCGTAAGAGATTGCGAAGACTTCGTGAAAAATATAAGGTTGCCGTTAAGACTCAGCGCGATTTCGATTCTGTTAAAGAGGCTATGGAAACGCTTTTCAGATTAAACCTGAAAAGGTGGAGATCAGAGGGAAAGCCCGGGTCATTCGCACTCACGGCCTTCCGGAATTTCCATCTTGACCTAGCCGAAATCTTTAACAAGAAAGGGTGGCTAAGCATGCACTTCTTAACGGTGAACGATGAGCCCGTCGCGGCTGTATACTCTTTTGACTATAATCGAAAGAAATACGGGTATCTAACAGGATTTGACCCTGAATTTGGGTGTTACAGCGTTGGGAATCTCTTAAAAATGCATATTGTTGAATATTGCATTGAAAAGGGGTTTAGAGAATATGATTTGACCAGGGGTTTCGAACCCTACAAAGCGGATTGGGCTACGGGAGTTAGAAGAAACTTCGTGGCAAGAATGACCTATAGAGGCTGGTTTGCAAAGATGTATATTTGGAGTACGCAAAACAATTTTTGCAACTTGGCTATAAATAAATTGGGAGCACATTTTACCGTCGAACGTTGCTGAAGCTTGAAACCATGTTAGCGCGTTCATTCTCGCTAAATGCAAGTAAAGAGAGGTATGACCTTTGAATAAAAATATGGTGGTGTTTGCTCCACATCCCGATGACGAGACGTTTGGTTGCGGAGGAACGATAACTAAGAAAATAAATGAAGGATACACAGTCATCGTTGTGGTGATCACTGACGGCAGACACCTCTTTCAAAAAATCTTGGGAATAGATGAGGATCCTGCCCCTGAAGAAGTGAAAAGAATGAGAAAAGAAGAAGTCATAAGAGCTACAAAATGGCTGGAGGTGCCAAATAAAAACTTATTATTCTTTGATTTTGAAGACGGAATGCTGGAGAAACATGAAGACGACGTGGAAAAAAGAATTGTTGAAATAATGGACAAATATTCCCCGGCGGAGGTTTACTTTCCCTACATAGGTGACGGTCATCCCGATCATAGAGCAACAAATCAAATAGTCAAAAGAAGTCTACAAGAAACTGGATTAACACCTAAGAAATACCAATATTCTATTAGGCACAGGCACTCACGGGTCGGTCCATTAATAGACAGGGCACTTAGTTTATTTAGAAGGAACATGATCAAAGTCGATGTTTCAAAATTCCTGAACTTTAAAGAGAAAGCGGTTAAAGAGTTCAAAAGTGAGTTTTCCATAGTCTCAAGCAAACAGGAAAAGCCTCTAGACGATAAAATTGATAAATATTTAAGAAAATACGAAATATTTTACGTCGATAAGTAGAAATTACTGAAGAAAAGCCAAACTTCTTCTATTGTGCGCGCCTAATCTCCTTGGGCCACTCAAAAAATCTCTTGATAAGCAGCGACTTGTCGCCTTTTGCAGTTGATCAATATTCACATGACAAACGGGGTTCTCGAAAAGATGAGCTCAAGCGATGTTCATTCAATTCCCCTTGCAATCCCGTCCTTTGACAAGGAGATGGAAGATGCCGCTTTGAACGCGCTGAGGAACCAAAGTTTCGTGTTAGGTGAAGATGTCTATAAATTTGAGGAGGAATTCGCTAAGTACATTGGTGCGGATCATGCAGTATCAACAAACTCTGGAACTACAGCCTTGCACATTTCGCTACTGGCATTAGGTATCGCGAGGCCCGACCAAGTTATCACTACACCGCTCTCGTTTGTCGGAACTGCGAACGCGATTCTCTATACGGGAGCCACTCCTACGTTTGCAGATATCGACATCAAAAGTTACACTATCGACCCAGAACAAACGCTTCGGATTATTACAAGGCACACCAAAGCCGTGCTTGCAGTACACTTATACGGTTACCCGTGTGACATGCAAAATGTAATGAAAATTGCAGAAAAACAAAAAATCAAAGTAGTGGAAGATGCTTGCCAAGCTCATGGAGCATCATATTGCGGGTCAAAGGTTGGCAGTATCGGCACCGTAGGTTGTTTTTCATTCTACCCATCCAAAAACATGACAGTCTGCGGAGACGGTGGAATGATGGTGACAAATGACGAGAAAATTGCGAAATTGGCTATTAAACTAAGAGATT
>Ga0315310_10003170_pt1 | contig 10257 bp, 10 predicted proteins | sample TDP5_MG_FD_203630 | JGI IMG/M metagenome (GOLD analysis project Ga0315310, IMG submission 203630) | Freshwater sediment microbial communities from Lake Towuti, South Sulawesi, Indonesia - TDP5 | ecosystem: Environmental > Aquatic > Freshwater > Lake > Sediment | place: Indonesia: South Sulawesi...
CGTGGGCAGCCAGTTCTTCCTCATGTATGGCGTGCCCCTCTTCGGACTCGTGCTTGACGAAAGGACCACATCGGAGTACGGTTTGCTCTTCGAGAACAGAGAGAACGTGGAAGCTTTGATTAGGAGGATAGAAGAGTTGACACGCGAAGCTGACAAAAGGAAGAAAGAAAAGGAAAAAGAGGAAAAAGACAAATGATTCAACAAGTCTTGCAAATATCTATCAACACGGGAATGGTTTCTCCACTGGTCTTCTTAGTCATCACGGCTGTCGTGATACTGATAACCCTGTTTGCAGCAAGACGTGGGATGTATACGCCAAAACTTCGGAAACTGCCCGCTCTCGACGCCATCGAGGAAGCTATTGGAAGAGCCACCGAAATGGGACGACCAATAGTCTTTGGCCAGGGCTTGGGTGGTCTGGCTGACGAATACGCTGCGCAAACCGTGGCTGGACTGAGCGTTCTAGGATACACTGCCGAGGTCGCTGCGAAGTACGGAGCCAGACTCATCTACTGCGTTTACGACCCCTCTTATCAGCCACTGGTATACGAGATCATTCAGCAAGCTCACGTTCGAGCCGGACATCCAGAAACCTTCAACCCTGACAACATCGTCTTCCTTGGAAACGACCAGTTTCCGTGGGCCTTCGGTGTCGTTGGCATAGTGTCCCGAGAGAAACCCGCAGCCTGCATCTACATGGGCGCGTTTTGGGCGGAATCGCTCATCTTAGCAGAGACTGGATACTACGCTGGCGCTATTCAGATAGCGGGCACAGCAAATAGGCACCAGATTCAATTCTTCGTGGCTGCTTGTGACTATTCTTTGATCGGCGAGGAACTGCTGGCAGCTGGCGCCTACCTTTCGAAAGACCCGACACAGGTTGGGTCGATGTGGGGTCAAGACATGGGTCGAATAATCTCAATCGTGGTGCTGATTGTGGGTGCCATTCTCACGTGGGCTGGAATCGCAGCGCTCAACGACTTCTTCAAAACATAGGGGGCTAAGACATGAGCACTGTTGCAATTGTTAAAAGATACATTCCGCTACTCATAACCTTCATCATCGGCTTTGTCATAGTCTTGGATTTCTTCTTCTTTGGGCCTAAAACAGCAGAACACGACGCTGTGAGTCTCTTGAAGGCTACGGTTGACGTGATCGTGGCTCCCGCTGCCTTAATTGGCGTTGTCACATTGATTAGGCATCATGGACGCATCCTATCGAAGCGAGGAAAAGGCTGGCCCTTCAGTACAATCGTCATCCTAGCGGTTGCATTCTACGGCTTAATAGGAATATATTCAGCTCTCTCAACGACAGAGTACAAGAATCTAGTCCTGCCAAATCCAGCGTTCTCGTGGTACTACGACAATGCCTACGCTCACTTGGACGCTGCAATATTCTCGCTGCTCGCGTTCTTCATAGCCTCAGCCGCTTATCGAGCGTTCAAAATGAGAACAGTCGAAGCCGCTGTGCTGCTGGTCGTTGGCTCTCTTGTGATGCTGGGTCGCGCACCCATTGGAGGCGCGATATGGCCTGGCTTCACCACAATACAATCTTGGCTCATGGCTGTCCCGAACACTGCGGGATTCAGAGCTATACTCATCGGTGTTGCCTTGGGAGCAATATCGCTGGCGTTGCGGCAACTGATAGGCGTCGAGCGAGGATACTTAGGTCCAGGAGCTTAGGAGGAGTAGTCAAATGTGGCAAAAAATAGAGCGTGTGGATCGAAGAATACTCTACATATTGGTTTTGATCTTGGTGTCTCTTCCCCTCTGGTTTCCGATAGGGTTGCCGATACCTGTCTCCTCAACCACAAAGGCTTTCTACAATACTATAGAAGCTCTTCCAGCAAATTCCGTTGTCATCTTTAGCTACGATTACGCCCCTGCAGCTCAAGCCGAGTTGCAGCCCATGGCTGAAGCGGGTCTCTTCCACGCCAAATCGAGAGGCTTGAGAAGTGTCCTGGTTGCCTTCTGGCCACAAGGTGCGCCGTTGGCTGTAACAGCAGCGAAGAAGGTTTACGGCGATGCCTTTCCAAACGTCAATGAGTACGGGAAGGACATTGCCGGCGGTATAGTCCTAATCGGCTACATTCCAGGGGGCGCTATCGGCATGTCGTCATTTGCTTCAAACGTATGGGCGACGATTGGCGTGGACCACTATGGGAAAACTTTCGCTACCCTACCACTAATGAACAGAGTGAAAACAGCTTCCGACTTCGGAGTGTTCATCGACTGGATGGCTGGAACTCCCGGCGCGATACAAGCCGTAATGTACATGCACGGTCCGTATGGGGTCAAGGTAGGAACTGGCGCGACTGCTGTCAGCATTCCTGAAGCCAGACCCTACTACTCGGGGGGTCAGCTATTTGGACTGCTAGAGGGTCTAGCTGGAGCTTCTGAGTACGAATCGCTGGTCAAAGGGTACGGATGGACACCCACGCTGCTCGCACCTATGGATGCCCAATCACTGGGTCACGTACTGATCATAATCTTTGTAATCATTGGAAACATAGGCTTCGTCGCATCCAAGATGAAAGGAGGAGGCTAAACACAATGTTAGATGTCATTGCTCCCTATCTTGGAATCGTGTTCGGTGCATTGATCACGTTGTTTGTCTACAGCTTCCTCTGGAAAGAGAATCCACTGTCCCGTGCAATGGAACACTTGTTCATCGGTTTGGCTGCCGCCTACATAACAGGAACAGTGTACGACGCCGCCATGAAGGTCGCAGTTCTAACGCCAAATAGACTCGCCGCAGGCAACCTCATCTGGGCGCTTCCAATACTCATCGGGTTCATGTACCTCTTCTTCTTCACGAAGAAGTACTTCTGGCTCTACAGATTTCCAGTGTCGATAGTCGCAGGGATCGGCGTTGCGCTTGTCATTGTCGGAAACATTCAATCCAACTTCGTCGCTCAGATCTCGGCAACAGTTAAACTACCACTCCTGGGCTCTCAGGACCCCGCTTGGTCTTGGTTCCCATTGGACAACATACTCATAATACTCGCAGTCTTAACTGTACTGAGCTTCTTCTTCTTCACCTTCGAACACAAGGGTCCACTGGGCATATCGGCGCGAATCGGACGATACGTCATGATGGCAGCCTTCGGATCAGCCTACGGCTTCACAGTCATGGCGAGGATATCACTACTCATCGGAAGACTGCGATACCTATACGAAACACAGGAAGAAGGGTTCTGGGCATACTACCTAATCCCCGTTGCGATAGTCTTGATGATAATCGTAGCCTACTGGGAACGCACTAGGAAGCCACCTGCAGAAGTCCCGCCTGCACTGCCACCCGCTGTTCCACCGCCAGCAGCTCCACCTGAAGAAGCACCTTCGAGGAAGCGCAAGAAAACCTCTTAACATTCCCTTTTTTTCTATTTTCCATTTTCTCAGAAATCTTGCCTTAGTATTCAGTTATTCCCGTAAACCTCAGTTTTTCAAGTTTCATGGCGGGAACAGTTACTCCTTCTAAGCATTCTAATTCTCTGCCAATGAGGGGTATGTTTCTCAGCGCGGAGAGCATGCTGTCTGTGTAGCGGAGGTTCATGACGGGCTTGCCTATCTCGCCCTTCTCAATTAGGAAGGTTCCGTCCCGAGTGAGCCCAGTTAGTATAGCCTTCGTGAGTTCGACCGGGTTGGTGTAGTGAAAACGTGTGACAACGATTCCGTGTTGAGTGTCCTCAATCATCTCTTCAATGGAGGAATCGCCTGGACTCGCTATCACGTTAATCGGTAGTGGTCTCATGACGCCGAACTCTAAGACCGTGGGGACAGAGTGTCCATTGCTCTCTTTTTTCTCTCTTCCAGCGGTGAGAGAGTCGTGGCAGATGCTCTTTTCTGAGACCATTCCTCTCTCAATCAGCCGCGTTTTTCTTTTGGGAACACCCTCACCATCCACAGGTATGGATAACAACGATTCAGGGTCTCGGGCGTCATCCATGACAGTGAGCTTCTCGTCAAAAACTCGCTTGTTCAGGTGATATTTCACAAATGACTCACCGTCTTGAAAGGGCGTGGCTGAAAACCCTATGTAACCCAAATAGTCCATAAAAGTGCTGACGGCTAACGGAGAGAGAACAACCTCGTACTCGCCGAGAGACAATCTTGAAGGATTCACGCTCTGCACAGATTTTTCCGCTGCTCGACTGGCAACCGCAACGGTGTCAAGGTCCTTTACACGCCTCGAATATTGCACTGATGAGCCAAAACCCTGAGAATCACCAGCCCTAGAGATAACCGTAGTGTTCACGGACGCTAACGACAACTCCGCCCAAGCGGAAACTCCAAGGGAGTTTGAAACAGCAAAAGCCACCGAACCCGTGGAGAAGGAGCCTGCAACCGCCTTAACTCGAGGCGATTTTGAATGAGCGGTTTCTATGATTTCCTTCACTCTTTCCGCCCGATAGTCTGGACTATACTCGGCGGTTTCTCTGTCGAAAACCCCTCTTATAGGTGTCCATTTTTGAGGCTGGGGGAGACTCCTGAAATCCTTGTTTGGAGGCGTGACCCTAGCAATCTTGACTACGTTTTTCACGGCTCTCTGAATCTGCTCGTCTTCCAGTGAGTTTATGCGCAGAGTGCCTATCCTCTTATCTTTCACAACTTTTATGGTCACTCCTCCAGCCTTCGAGGCGACGTTTTGATGAATCTGAGAATTGGCGTAGCGGGTTAACGCCGTGTCTCTGATGAACGCCGTCACTTGTGCTTGGTCGATTTTCTCTTTTGATGCGAGCTTAACCGTCTTCTCAGCGATTTCCAACAACCTCTTCGTGGCCATATCGGGTTCACCTCCGACGCTAACGAATCAGTCCCACCCTCACCTTTCTGAACCGAGCAGTGCCGCATCCGTGACCAACGTACATGATTTGCCCTGGAACGCCTTTGCCACAGTTTGGGGTACCCCACATCATCCAATCATTCTTGCTCACGGCGTCGCAGGAGCCCCAGAACTCCGGAGTTATGCCAGTGTAGGTGGGATTTTTTATCATCTTTCCCTTACTTCCGTTCTTTATTTCCCAGGCGATTTCTGTCCCGAATTGGAAGTTCAAGCGTCTGTCGTCGATGCTCCAGGAACGGTTCGTGAGCATCAGAATCCCGTCCTTGGTGTCTTCGATGATGTCTTCAGCCTTCCACTCTCCAGGCAACAGGTTGATGTTGGTCATTCGAATCAGTGGCAGAGCCAGAGGAGAGTCGGCGCGCATTCCTCCGCTGCTCTTCTTTAGCCCCAACTCAGCGGCTGTCTCGCGCGAGGTCTGGTATCCAACGAACAATCCTTCCTCGATTAAGTGAACCTGCCTCGCTGGAGTTCCTTCGTCGTCGTAGCCGAAGGTTCCTAATCCACAGCGAACAGTCGCGTCCGCCACAATGTTGACCTGTTTCGACCCGTATCTCAGCTTTCCAAGGTTGTTCGGCGTCAGAAAGCTTGTGCCTGCGAAGTCTGCTTCTGTTCCGAGGGCTCTGTCAAGCTCTGTGGGATGCCCACAGCTTTCATGAATCTGAAGCGCCAGCTGGTCTCCGCTGAGGATTAGGTCGGTCGCTTTTTGTGGACACTTTTCTACATTCAGCAACCGAACCGCTTCTCTGCCAGTCTCCTTGGCGTGGTCAACGAGTTTCAGAGACTCGAAGAACTCGTAGCCACTGGTGCCGAAGTTGCCCCTAAACGAGCTTGGATACGACCTGCGCTGCGCCTCTCCGTTCCTCAGAGCGATGCCTACTATACCTCCACCGCACCATGTGATTTGCTGAGCCACCTCAGCGCCCTCTGTACTCATGAGCAACTTGTTCTCTCGAAAGGCTCGGAAGAAAGCCGAAGAAGACCTGATGAGGTTAGACTGTTCCGCCACCGTTCTCTCGGCTTGCATGAGAACCTCCATTTTGTCTTCCAATGGGATTTTGAAAGGGTCTTTCTTCATGGGCGTTGAGTACTTAGCCTTCTTTGTCTCAGCAAGGACCATTCTCACCGCTTTCTTCTTGAGTTTGGAGCTCGCCTTGGCTATCTTAACGGCTCTTCGCGTCGCCTCCTCCACTTCTTCCTTCGTTAGTTCCACTGAACCAGCGAATCCCCAACTGCCTTTGACTATTGCTCGCACTCCGAAACCGCGGCTCTGCAGAACGCTAACGTCTTCTGGTACGCCCTTCTTCACGGTCAAGTTTTCATCAAAGATTTCGCCGATGCGTACGTCAGCGTAGGAGGCACCGTTTTTGGCAGCCTCCTTTAGGGCTGTTTTTCCGAGTTCCAACGACACAGAAATCATCATACCCCTAACTTTTTCGACCACTCCTCTTTAAGGTGTCTTCTAGGCAGAAGCACCCTTGAGGTTTGAACTCCCACTGGTCACAGCAAAAGAGAGTTGAAACAACAGGATTTTTCTGTTTCTGATACTGCACAAAACAGAAAATCAAGGCGGGGTATTCATACGTGTTGTGGTAGCGGCAGTTTCCACAGAATTTTTCCTTCGGCTTAGATTCTTCCTCCATTATTTTTCCTCCTATTTGGGGTTTCCCTTTCTGTGAAAGTCTTTTCCCAGCCTTTCCAAAACAGCTGCGACCATTAGAGGAAAGGCGATGAGAGCGTCGGCGAAGACCATGGTCTTGTCGGCTTTTCTCTTAACCTTCCCCCAACTGATGGTTTCCTCCAGAGTTGAGCCCGAAAGCCCTCCGCTTTCGGGTCGGTCTGTCGTTATTATCACGGCGTAGTCGAGACCTTTTCCAGTCATCAGCGCGGCGTGTTGAACTGAGTTTCGGGGCACACCGCCTCCTATGACTATCATGCCTATGTGGGGTGAGCGTTCCATGATTGTGAGCATTTCGGGCACCTCTCTGAAAGCGTCAACTGTGAGTTCTCTTCCTTCGCTGTGGTGCGAGTGAACTCGGTGTATGTAGGCGAATTCTGAGTCGCGCATCGCTGGAAGAAATATTGGAACGTTTGTTTCGTAGGCCGCCCCGACAATTGATTCGGGGTCTTTCAGTTGGCTTCCTATTTCCCGCATGAGCTCGTTTGTTGAGTAAGCGTCTTTTTCGCTCTTGTTTGCGATTTCGTCGAAGGTCTCTATCAGAGCCCTGTCGGCTTTTACGAAATCTTCTTCGGGGACGAAGATGTCGTAGATTCGGTATATGTGGTATTTGTAGAGAAGGAAGTCGTCGACGAACCAGTGTCCCTTGTAGTGGTGACCGCCCAAGGCTTCTATCAGGTCGTGAATCATGTTGGCTCCCGTGCTCACAAGCACGTCAATCAACCTCTTTCTAATCAGGTCAGCGAGGGTGGCGCGCAACCCAGCAGGAACAACAGCGCCCGCCAAGGCGAGAAAAATGGTGCACTGCTCATCTCTAAGCATTCGCTCGTACACGTCGCAGGCGGCGGCGAGTCTCCCAGCCCCGAAGGAACCCGATTTTTCGAATTGTTGCACGAGCTGGTTCACAGTCATGCTCGGTTTGAGTTTCATGTGCACAACGGGCGAGTTCAAAAAATCTTCACGTTTCATTTTTTCCTCCCAACTTGACAGTATTTACTGCTGTTTTGCAATGAAAGGTTTTCTAAAGTCTCTGCGTTTTTGGAGGAGCACAAGAATTTTATATCATATGGGAAGGATAGTCTTTGCCGAGGCTCTTTTGAAGGTGAAAAGGCTCTCGCACAAAGACGTTCTTAGTTGTCAGAGACGAGGTTATTTCGATGAGCACCTGGTTGCGTTGTACGCTTGCGCTTATGGTGAACCCCATCTGTACGAAGACACGTATCTCCTGTATCATGACGAGTTGAGCGGAACACTCTGGATAACTCTCTTTGGCCTCCTCAGCAAAAAGGAAGACAGAATGGGTTGTTTGCGAGCTTCGATTGAGCGGTTCGAGCCTGAGAAAGTCATCGTCACCTCACCAGAGAAGCTGCCTTTAGACGTGGATGACTATCACTGTGACACCGTCTATTTTGACAAAGATTACCAGATAAATCTTCCAGAATTTGACGACGGTCTGCGTGGCAGAGCCTATAAGGACCTCAGATACCGAGTAAACAACGCGAAGAAGAGGGATTACACTCTTGCCTTAGGCAAGACTGTGACTCCAGCGCACTCGCACCTCTTGGCGCTTCACTTGACCAAGAGAAGCTACGCCTTGTGGGATTACCAACTCTACCTAAAAATAGGTGAGTATGTCGAAAAATACTCATCGCCGAGACTCTTCAACGTGCTTCTCAATAGCAGACTCATCGGATTCGACCTTGTTGACGCCTTGAAAGATGTGTTGGCTACGCCTCTGGGTTTTTGCCTCGACTATCCATCGCTCGCCGACTTCATGATATACGAAGAGATTCTCTACGCCAAGTCTAAGGGTTTCAAGTGGCTCGACATCGGATGGGCTTGCAACCCGGGACTTGAAGAATTCAAGAAGAAGTGGATGGCCACGCCTAGGTTTGATGTGTGCGTTCAAGAGTATAACAAAATGGGCTAAAAACATGAGCGGACAAAAAATTTGGAAAAAGGGTTGAGGTGTGTGTCATAAAGAGAAGGTTTGAGTTGCTATGCCTCGCCCTCTTCTTCAGTCTCAGTCTCTGTCTCTGCCTCTTCCTCTTCTTCCGCTGGGGCTTCTGCCTCGCCTTCAGCTTTTGCTTCAGCCTTCCCCACGACTTCTCCCTCTGCGAATCTTCGACTGATTCTTGATATTCGAATCTTGACCTTGTCGCCTGGCTTTGTGTTTGGGACAAAGCAGACGAGTCCTTTGATTCTCGCTATGCCCTCGCCTCTGCGGCTTGTCTCTTGAATCTCTACGTCGTATTCCTTTCCGATTTCGACTGGTTTCGGAGGGAATCTTCGGGGACCGAAGCCTCTTCTCTCTCTTCTTCCATACTCCATTTTTTCACCTCGCTTATTGCTTCAAAATTTTTCCTTGACTCGGACGTTGTGCATGGTTATAGGACGCTGAGTTTTCCGAATCTGCCCACGTTGAGTTGAATCTCGCCTCTGAAGCTGGTGATGTAGCCGTTTTCCACTCGCACTGTGTCGTTGACGTTGACTTGGTCGATTTGGTCGTTCCACAAGGTCAGTTTTATGTTGCCTGTTCCATCGCTTACGGTCGCTGTGGCCACTCGGTGCACCGTGTCTTTGTATCTCGACAGAACCTCTCGAGTGCCTGACTTTTCAGTTACTCTTGCCTCGACATCCACTCTCCGCATTCCGTCTCGTAGTTCACTTATCTTCAAAATTCTCCTCCTGTACTCCTCGGCATGTGCTTCTTTCGTCCTTATCGCGGAACCAGCCAAACCTCGACAGAACCAGCCTTTGTCGGTAGAAGCGACTCTTGCGCTGGGCTCTATTTTGGTTGGCTATTGCTCATGAGGAACGATGATGTCGGATATAAATTTTGTTATACGGTTGATCTGTTCGTTTTTTAGTGCTGTTTGAGAAAGGTTTATAGCGATTTTATGTAAGGTGCTGGCATAATTCGGGTTTGCTGGTGCAGATTACGTTTGTTCGCCTAACCATTCAGTTATCTGAGATTCAACCTTCGCCTCGAAGGTTACGTTCATGGACTTGAACGTCTGATTCAACGCCGTCGTCAGGTTTCGAATGTAGTCTTCGGCGTTTATCTCCGACACACTCTTCACTTGATCGACTGGCTTCACGGTGAACTGTCGTCCGCGATAGGTGAACGGCTTAACCTTTATGAATTTGACCACGTCTCGCTGTTTGACCTCCATGCCAGAATCGAGCAGTTGAGCGGCGCACTGATATGGCTGGGGCAAAACCTTGGCTTGTAGCTTCGCTTTGGGGTCGTGATACAGCTTCACCGAGTATACAAGATCGTTCAGTTCAACTTTTCTGTCTCGTAGGTCCTGCACAGCCTTTTGAACAATCGCAACAATTTTTGTCTTTGCCACTTCGTACTCCTGCGTATTCTTGACCTGGCTGAGCTCCTTCACACTGCTGCGAAACAGGTTCTGAATAAAGTTGGGCGCGTTTGACTTGATGGCTGTCAGTCCCTTGAGCTCAGGCGTGCCGTCTTCTAGGATGCCGAAGTAGGCTTTCTTAGCCTTCGAGAGCACACAGACGGAGTAGCGCCTGTCCACGGCGAGGTCGAGTCGCAGCCTCTCCTTAACAGTTCTAATCAGCCAATCCACCTTCTCCATGGGGGCGTTTTCCAAGAAGATGGAGTCGGTGTCCCCGTAAACTGGATGCAGCCCGTTCTCCTCAGCTGTGTTCCAGGTTGTTTGGAGAGCCCAGCGTCCGTAACCAGTGATGGATTCGGCTAGCGGCGGACA
>Ga0315310_10003171_pt1 | contig 10256 bp, 8 predicted proteins | sample TDP5_MG_FD_203630 | JGI IMG/M metagenome (GOLD analysis project Ga0315310, IMG submission 203630) | Freshwater sediment microbial communities from Lake Towuti, South Sulawesi, Indonesia - TDP5 | ecosystem: Environmental > Aquatic > Freshwater > Lake > Sediment | place: Indonesia: South Sulawesi...
AAAACCTAATGTGAATATTACTTTAACCTATGTGAAACCAGACAACTCATTGTTAAAAAGGAATGTAACAACCTCTTCGGATGGCGGATTTGTGGATAGCTACAAAGCGAACGCGAACGGAGCATGGAGCATCACTGCAAGCTGGCCAGGAGATTATCGTTATAAAGGTGCTGAGAGTCCCAAGATTTCGTTTATGGTGGAAACTTCAATCGAACAGTGGTCAGTATATGTTATTATTTTAATCGCCGTCGTTATCGTTACAGTTCTGGGCGCAATAATATTCCTATTAAGAAGGTGATCTAGTATCAAAGGAAAGATCCAATAGCCTTACCAGCTTAAATCTGGTAGTCAGCCATCAACTCACTTATCATACGTACTTTTTCAATATCCCCATCTGGCGGCAGCATATCTGATATTCCAAGTATTATTTGAGGGTTAAAGAGGTCGAGCATCATATAGACGAAGGCTCTCAACTCTTCATATCTAACGAAAGGTAAAAAGTGAGTAGCAGGAATCCCGTCGATCAGAATCATATCCTTTAAACCTTCTTTCAGCTCTTCTGGCGTTACGTTGCCTTGAGGCTCTGGTGGAACACACTCCAGCCCATCTAAACCTGTCTCCCTTGCGAAAGGTAACACTTTCCTTATCTTTCCATCCCAGTGCGAAGTGCAAAACTTTCCAGCCTCACGGAGTTCCTTTGTTCTACGTTGATAATATGAAAGCATGTATCTCTTGAACAAGGGCGGTGAACACAATCCTTCATCTATATTATCGCCGAAATTGATTATTTTAAACGGCGTCTTCCTAATCAAGCTGAACCTTTTATCATCGCTCTCGTCGAAGGCTTGGAGCATCTTTTCAACCTCTTCACAATGCTTCCAAAGGGTAATCACACCTCTCTGAAATCCCATGTAAACGATGAAGAGCCTCTGGATCGACCCCCAAGGAACAGTGATGGTGGGTTCAGAACGGTTGTCGAGTAATCTCTCTCTCTTCTTGTAAAGGTCTTCGTCGAATTTGAAGGTCTGTTGCTTTAAAATATAAGCGAGCACCTTAAAGTCTTCTATCGTTTTTAGAAAGTACTCGATTCGCAAGCTAGCGGTTCCGTACTCTGTCTTTCTCGCTATTTGAGTGAGACTGCCTTTCGGCGTCCTGTACTTCTCATAAATGTAGTCTTTGTCCTCTTTTACTTGGTGCTGAACATCATCCCCTTCGATGCATTTTATGGTGTCATTAAAGTAATGGTAAGCCCGCGGCGATGCGTCTAGATCATCATATATCTCAAGGATGTCCCAACCTTCATATTTCTTGGGAAGAGTCCCTCTTGCCTTATTCACCTCATACCAATGGTGCAGTCTCGGTTGCCATACTAAACGATCAGGTTTTCCTCGATTGAAGACGGAGATTATGCGTTCGCGATTGTTCATCAACTCCTCACCAATCACCGTGCGTTTGTATTATTTCATTCTTTATAACTGTTTCAGCTAACCTTGATTATTGCGTATTGCGATCTACAACAGATCCCTAAGCTTCAATCTATCGGACAGTTTTAACCATATTCACTAGCAAAATAATATTGCAGAACGAAAGTGTTAAATAGAATATATATTCAGCTGAAAAGATTTAAGGAGCTACTTGAGAGGAGGAAAAAATGGCAAGAAAAGTTAAGGTAGCAACAGTTTCAATGGCCCATGAATTTCGGAAAGCAAAGATGAAAGAGGACAATCTCAACTATATTTCCGATACTGTCAAAGAAATTTCTTCGATTAAACCGGACATTATCGCTCTGCCTGAGGTTTTTCCGTTAGTGGGGCTAGAGGAAAAGCAAAAAATTCAGGGGCAAGGTAAAGATTTGCTGCTTGATTTGGCGAAAGAGTATCAAACTAACATTGTGGGCTCCATTTATGAAGAGAGAGAAGGCAAAATCTACAACACGGCTCTGGTTGTCAACCGTGAAGGTGAAATCATCGGCCGGTATGACAAGATTCATCCCACCGAGAGTGAGTTGGAGAAAGGCATTTTTCCCGGACCGGAAGATCAGTTACCGATCATGACCGACTTTGGCAAAATTGGTGTCCAGATCTGTTTTGATGCTAACTGGCCTGAATATTGGCAGAAACAGGTAGCCGATGGTGCGGAAATGATCATTTTCCCTTCGGCTTTCCCCGGAGGCAAGATTCTAGAGTCAATAGCTATCCTTAACACAGTCTATATTGTGGCGGCCATATGGTCACTCCACTCCGGCATTATTGACAACACCGGAAGGTGGCGGGTACAAACCGACCGTTTTTCTCGGTGGGTCTGGTCAACAATTGACCTAGAGAGAACTGTCTTCCACTGGGATTACCAAGGAGACAAAGTTAAAGAGATCCATAAGAAATACGGCGATGAGATAAAGATTGAAACTTTCGGCCCAGAAGCATGGTTTGCACTGGAACCAGAGAAAACGGAGATTTCTATCTCAGATGTTATCAAGGATTTCAATTTAGTCACCTACCGGGATTATATTAAACGAGCTACAATAGCCCAGGATAAAGCCGCTAACCGCGACACGACAGGCTCCGACTAAGCTTAAACAGTCTGCCTTGATGATGGGAAAAGCGAAATTAATCTGAAAGGTTAAATGATTAGCTGTAATGGTTAATATTCTGTTCTCAATAGATTATCTATTAAGGGTTGATTTAGCATGGCTAAGAAAACTTTGAGAGTTTCAAAGATTAAGGATGGCACAGTTATTGATCATGTTACACGGGGACATGCGCTGGACGTGGTAAAAATCTTGAATATAAATGGCCGTTCAGGTGGGGTAGTAACAATCGCCATGAATGTTCCAAGCAAGAAACTTGAGGTTAAAGACATAGTTAAAATTGAAGGTAGAGAGCTTAATCCGGAAGAAGTGGATAAGATAGCCCTCTTAGCCCCTCATGCCACGATAAACATCGTACGAAATTACAGAGTCGCTGAGAAACAACGGGTTAAACTGCCGTCCGTAATATACGGAATCCTCAAATGCACAAATCCGACATGCATCTCAAACAGCAAAGAACCGGTTCAATCGATCTTCTACGTTGAAAAAGAGGATCCCTTAAGGCTGAGATGCCACTACTGTAGTCAGGTAATAGAAAGAGACGAGGTTCTTCAGCAATTCTAGTAAACTTGCATCGATAAATGTTTATTCAGTTTCAGAGTGAAAGGAGATCAGCCATGTAGGGAACAGGAATATATAGCCACACATAGATGGCGAACACTAATATCGCGATGGATATCATAATCAAGAAATAATCGCCTCTCTTCATCTTTAGGACGTAGAGATTTGTTCGTTTGCTGATTGCTCCCCAGGCTCTGGATTCCATTGCCTCTGCAAGTTCAAGGCTTCTACGGATGGCGCTCACAATAAGCGGGATGAGAATTGGAACATAATTCTTTATTCTATTGATGAAGTTTCCTTTCTCAAGTTCTAATCCCCTAGCCTTCTGGGCGTCCATGATCGTTTGAGCCTCTTCAGCTAAGACTGGAACGAAGCGTATGGCTGTTGTAAAAGCGAAACAAAACTCGTAGGGGATGCCGCTCTGTTCTAGGGCTAATCCAAGATGGTCTGGCGATGTTGTAAGGAAGAAGATCGAAAAGGACTCGATCAAAACTATAAAACGGAGCGTCATAGCCAGGGAACGCTCAAAAAGCCAAGATAAAGACTCGTAACCACCGTAAAAATAGAATGAAAGCCAATTTGTCACGAAGATGAATGTTGCAAATAGAGCAGATCCTTTCATGGATCGAACCCACTCCTTCTGAACCCGTGCAACCACCACGAAGGGCACCTGAATAATGAACAAGACTAACAATGGTAGCAACTGGTTAAATAGGACGGCGATGGCGAATACTATGCAGACATAAAGGAACTTAACCCTAGGATCGAGCTCATGAACAGGTGAAGAGGTCCTTCTAAATCTGAAGCCGTCGAACATGCTCATTTTGTCTTCCCAAGCCTCTCAAGCAAAACTTTACTCGCATCATAAATGTCCACAACATCTTTAGGCAAGTTAAAGTCTCTAAGGCTGATGAAGATTCTGGCTACTTCCGGAAGAACCAAGGATGCATGGTTAACAAGTTCTGGATCGGTTAAGACTTTATTCGTCTCGCCTTCAGCTACAATTCTTCCATCAGCCATCAGGATTATGCGAGGTTTACATTCGGCCACGAATTCAATATCATGGGTTACAATTATAACGGTCTTTCCCTGAGCGTTCAGTTGAACGATAAACTGTCGTAATCTCTCCTTCTGTGCATGGTCCTGGCCGATGGTCGGCTCGTCAAGAATAACAATCTGGGGATCCCAAGCCAGAATCGAAGCTAGGGCTACTCTCTTTCGTTCACCTCCACTTAACATAAACGGTGAGGCATCCCGATACTGAGTTAGATCAAGCAAATTGAGCGCCCAGTTAACCCGCTTCTCGATTGTTCCCTCCTCGAACCCGAAATTCTTCAAAGCGAAAGATACTTCTTTCTCGACAGTCTCGCAAAAGAATTGGTGATCAGGATTCTGAAAGACTAAACCAACTTTTCTAGCCAAGGTTGCAACGCTTACATCTTTTGTGTTTACACCGTCTATCAGGACCTCGCCTTTATTTGGCTTCAACAAACCATTAAAATGTTTCACTAAAGTTGTCTTACCAGCACCATTTTGTCCCATTAAAGCGATAAACTCGCCATCGTTCACTGTAAGAGAGGCTCCTTTCAAGGCTTGTACTCCGTTAGGATAGACGTAGTAAACATCGTTAACTTCTATCACGTTTCAACGCCTCCTTGATCACGATTGAAGCTTCCTCAACCGTTACTGGGACTTCACTGATGTTAAACCTGTGCTCTCTTAAGATTTGGAAAAGTCTCGTCGCTTTAGGAATGCCCACACCTACTAAACGGGCTTCCTCCGAATCAAAGACTTTCCTAGGTTCTCCGTCCAAAACGATTCTTCCCTTACTCATGATGATGATTCGATCTGCATATCTCGAGGCTAGGTCTAAACGATGTTCGACAAGAATGATCGTGATCCCAAGTTTCTCGTTCAATTCGTTTATAACCTCGAAGATTTTCTGTGCACCCAACGGATCGATGAAAGAGGTCGGCTCATCAAGGACGATGACCTCGGGATGCATGGCGAGTACAGACGCTATCGCAACCCTTTGTTGCTGTCCGCCCGAGAGTTCGTATGGCGCTCTTTCCCGTAAGTCCAGTATATCGGCCATCTGGAGAGCCCAATCGACCCTTTTCCGAATTTCTTCCCTGGGAATACCGAGATTCTCAAGCCCGAATGCAACATCTTTCTCGACAGATAAGGCGAAGAGCTGATTTTCAGGATTTTGAAAGACGAGCCCAACATGCTGGGCGAGTTCGTGGATTTGGTGTTCTACCACTCTCATGCCAGCAACTTCGATCTCTCCATCGAGTCTTCCACCGTAAAAGTGAGGTATGAGTCCGTTGAAACAACGGCATAGAGTGGTCTTTCCGCATCCGCTCGGCCCGGTCAGAATGACAAACTCGCCTTCCTTGATTTCAAGCGTCACATCTTCAAAAGCAGGTTTCGCACCGATAGGATACGTATATGTTAGACTCTTGGCTTTAATGATCGCCAACTTTTCGGTCGCCACTTAACGTATTCCATGTGGAAGGTTAATCTTCGTAAGTTGAAGATACCTCATTTTCTGAAGGAATGGCATCCCCCAGAAATATAAATGTAACGTGCAAATAATCTAACTATCTATTATTTATTCTGATACTTTTCGCGTCGATTTTGTGGGTGGAAAACAAAAATTAAGTTTCGATGACGCGTCATGCTTGGGCCTTAAGCGTGAAAGTGTCTATCATTGAGAAGATTTTCCCAATCTCAATGAATTAATTCAGCAAGTCCGAACAGTCTTATGTCAGATGATTCTAATGGCTCAACTTTCGGTGTGACTTTTGGATTCAGGTTTTAGTTTCCAAATAATTTAAAAAGAAAAATGATATTAAAGTTAAACCGTGAAAATGTGGTGTAAGCGTTGGATAGGACCAATGTTTTAATCTTTCTTATGGATACTCAGAGAGCGGGCAACGTATCCTGTTATGGGTATCCCAAGAAGACCACGCCAAATATAGATCTTATAGCAAGTGAAGGAGTCATCTTTTACAACAATATTATCCCAGGCGTCTGGACCCTGCCATCTCACGCCTCTCTCTTCACGGGGAGATATGTCTCCAGTCACGGGGCTGACGCTCATCACGAGTTTTTACAAGACGAATTTCCCACAATGGCCGAGATCCTAGGAGAGTTAGGCTATAGAACTGTAGGCTTCTCTAATAACGGTTGGGTAAGCAGGGCGAGCGGCATTGCCAGAGGTTTCGATGAATACTACTTAATAAGTAGAGACGGAGGCAAAGCTCAAAAAGTAGAATGGTTTTACGTCGAGGAGGAGGCTTTAAGAGGAGAAGAGAGAGATAGGGGCTCTCTGAAGACGATTAATGCAGCAATGAGCTGGATAGAAAGGAAGTATGACGGTAAACAACCCTTCTTTATATTCATAAACGTTATAGAGCCGCATGGTCCTTACTGGCCGCCTGAGCCCTTTAGAAGCAAGTTTCTGCCTTCAGATGTGAGTGAGGATGAAGCGAAGTCCATTTCGCCACTTAAGTCGGTGGAAGAATGCATAGACATAAGGGTTGGTAGATTAGACCTCGCGCCTCGAAAGTGGAGTATACAGAAGGCACTTTACGATGGTTGCACAGCCGCGGTTGATGATAGAATCGGCAGACTACGAGAGTACCTAGAGAATAAGGGGTTGCTTGATGACACAATCTTTATAGTAACCTCCGATCATGGAGATGTGCAAGATGAGCACCCGCCTCACGTGGAACACCACTTATGCGCTTATGACGAGCTCATACGTGTACCTTTGATAATGAGATATCCTAAGGCGTTACCTAAAGGAAGAATAGTAAAATGGATAACGCAAACTTTAGACATCTTCCCCACAATCCTCGACATCTTAAATGTTAAAGACGAGGAGTATCGGAGAACTATTCAGGGATACAGCATACTACCAGCAATAGATGATGAGCCTCGCAGAGGATTCGCCTTCACGGAATATATGAAGCCTCTACAACAGTTCTTCTTGATGTGGAGTAGGCATCCAGATTTCGACATAAGAAGCTATAACTATATGTTGAAGGCTTTAAGAACCCTAAAATACAAATATATTTGGTACTCAAATGGCGCAGACGAACTCTATGATCTGGAAAACGACCCCGCCGAGAAGCATAACCTAAGCGATGATGTGCCAAATGTGACCGAGGAGATGAGGGAGAAGATGGAAAGATTCCTCTTATCCATAGAGAGAGTTGACTACGGAGATTGGCTTGAAATAGGAAGGCGAATTATGAGAACACCCAATTCAGAAGAACTCTTCAAAAGGTTGAAGGTGTGGGGATTTTACAGAGAGATAAAAACCGTGCCGCCACTTAGAGAGCAAGACAAATATCTCTAAACCGATGCTAGAGGAACAAATTCTCGCGCCTAAAGGCTGATGATGTGGTTGTTCTAGCTGAGGCGCCAATAGGTTCTCTTGGCAAGGAGACAAGCCTTTTCATCTGGATCGGAAAGACTTAAATGCTTGTTGACAAACATGACATTTTTTAAATATAGGTGCATTTTAAAGGTTGTTGAGGTTTGAAAATGAAGGTTGTGTTACTTGTCATTGATACCCTTCGAGCTGATCATCTCGGTTGCTATGGTTATCCTCGCGAAACATCGCCTAACATAGACCGATTAGCTAAAGAAGGTGTACTCTTCGAGAATGTTTATCCAAGCGATGTACCAACGCAACCGTCTTTCACTTCAATGTTTACCGGAGAGAGGGGCATCCAAACGGGAATCGTTTCTCACAGCGAGACGGAGAATTTGTCTGAGAATGTTCCGTACTTGAGTGAAATACTTGCTGAAAACGGAATCACTACCGTGGCGGTAAGCACCCTTTACATGATGAGACGATGGTTTGCCCGCGGCTTTAAATATTATATGAACCCTGTGGCTGGAATTAGAAGCAGACTTCAGCAAGTTGATGCGGAAGAGATTAACGATATGGCTTTGCCTTGGATCAAAGGGAATAAAGACAAGGACTTCTTCATGTTTATCCACTATTGGGACCCTCACAGTTTGTACCTTCCGCCAGAACCGTATAGGCGGCTGTTTTACAAAGGGAATGAAAGTAACCCTGAAAACCACAGCTTGGACGTTTTGAGGTCTCAACCCGTCTGGCCGTTCACTAAGAGGCATCTAGACGCAATTGGAGATGACATCACAGATATTGAGTATGTCATAGCTCAGTATGACGGTGAAATCCGTTATGTGGATGATAATGTTGGGGAATTGCTGAATCTTCTCGAAGATTTAAAGATCTACGATGAAACCTTTTTGATACTAACTTCAGATCATGGAGAAAGCTTAGGAGAACATCACTTCTACTTCGATCATTGTGAAGTCTATGAAACAACCGTACATGTGCCTTTAATTATACATTGTCCGCAGGATCTTCCTCGAGATAAAAGAGTTGACGATCTTATACAGTCTACAACATGCCTCGCGCCTACAATTCTTAACCTATATGGAGTAGAAGCACCAAAGGTTATGGAGGGAAAGGACCTTATTAAAATAGCAACGGGGGAGGACGAAGGCTACAACGAAATCTATGTTAATCAAGCTCTGTGGACCGCGAAAAGGGCGATAAGAACCGGAAGGTGGAAGCTCATAAAGACTTTAGACAAAACTTTCTGGGAAACACCCGATATCGAACTTTATGACATTGAAGCTGATCCTCAAGAACATCGTAACTTGGCTGAAAATAAACCCGATATGGTTGACGATCTTGAACTCAGGATGGAGAGATGGCTAAGAAGAAAGTTAGGCAAACGAATAGATCCGTTAGAGCTTATATTAAGCCATGGCTTACCAGTCTATAATTGGGTTAGGAGAGCAGCCGAGCAAACAGGGCTCATCAAAAGCTATGAAGAATGGAGAATGCGCGTAGACAGAGGAGAAGTTTAGTATATTGGGATCTGATAAAGAATAAAAGCGTGCTACTTTTATCAATTCTTAAGAGTTGAGTTTGGGTTGAATATTATTCAGATCGTTTCGGACACTTTTAGACGTGACTTCCTTGGCTGTTATGGAAACGAGTGGATTCACACGGAGCATATAGATGCCTTCGCTAAGGAATCTTTAGTATTTGATAGAGCCTATATTGCTTCTTTCCCAACGATACCCCATAGGCGTGACTTATTCACGGGTCGTTACACGTTCACGTATTCCAAATGGTCGCCGCTTCCGACAGATGAGATCATATTGTCTCAGCTTCTACGCCAAGCTGGGTACACGACGATGCTTATAGGAGACACTTATCACTTGTTCAGAGACGCACACTACTTCGACAGAGGCTTCGACGGGTGGTGGTGGATAAGGGGACAGGAACACGATCGTTACATGACATGTCCTACTAAGGATGCGACGGAACGACAAAAAGCCGTTGGCGTACAATACCTCCAGAACGTCTCTAACCGTAGATATGAGAGTGATTATTTCGTTGCACAGACGATGACTGAGGCTGCAAAATGGCTTGAATCCAACCATGACCAGCATGAAAAGTTCTTTCTACACGTAGACACCTTTGACCCACATGAACCATGGGATCCACCTAAATGGTACGCTGAGATGTATGACCCTGGTTGGAAGGGTGGTGAAGTCAGTGGAGGAGCCTACATACCTGGCGAACCTACGTGGAGGCGATCTGCTCCTTTAACCGAGGATGAATTGAACCATCTTCGTGCACTCTATGCCGGCGAGGTTACGATGGTTGATAGGTGGGTTGGCATGCTTTTCCAAAAGATTGAAGATCTGGGTCTCCTTGAAAATACAGCTGTGATCTTCACTACGGACCACGGGACTTATCATGGTGAGCATGGTTACCTACGAAAGAATCCTCATCTCTACGAGGAAACTGCGCATATACCTTTAATAATACGATTACCTGATTCTGAAAGCAAAAAACGCGGACGCTGCAATACTCTGGTTCAACCAACAGATTTAATGCCTACAATTCTCGAGTGGGCAGGTGTTGAATGTCCCAAGACTGTTCAAGGAAAGTCATTACTCCCTATAATTAACGGAGAAGATTTTGAGGAACGAAAGATCACCATTAGCTCGGCAAGCCTAATTGATCCCGAAACTCTTC
>Ga0315310_10003172_pt1 | contig 10253 bp, 7 predicted proteins | sample TDP5_MG_FD_203630 | JGI IMG/M metagenome (GOLD analysis project Ga0315310, IMG submission 203630) | Freshwater sediment microbial communities from Lake Towuti, South Sulawesi, Indonesia - TDP5 | ecosystem: Environmental > Aquatic > Freshwater > Lake > Sediment | place: Indonesia: South Sulawesi...
TGCTGCTGTTTCATTTAAATTGCTCGAGCCTCTGGGGCAACCGTATAGCGCAACAATTCCTTATGCGCCTTTGTCCTTTGCTGTCTTCGGAATAGCCATGGCAGCCCTTGGCATGCTTTCGATTGTAGGATTGACAGTTTCAAACGACGCTTACGGTCCTATAGTGGACAACGCCAAAGGGGTGGCTGAACAATCCGGGCTTAGCGAGGAAGTGATTGCCATAACAGACGAACTTGATTCCGCAGGAAACACTGCAAAAGCCATAACCAAGGGTTTCGCAATAGGCGCAGCAGGGCTAACCGTTATTGCGTTGCTGGCTGCCTTTCAAGAAATAGTGAGAAAGGAAACCGGAGCCATAGTCACGTTTAACCTGATGAACCCATGGGTCTTAATGGGAGCGTTAATAGGTGTAGCAATGCCCGCGTTGTTCTCTGCTATGGTTATGCTCGGTGTTGGCAGAAATGCTTCCAGAATGATAGATGAGATTAGACGACAATTCAGAGAGATTCCAGGTTTGAAAGAAGGAAAGAAGGGTGTCAAGCCAGACTACAACCAGTGTATCGACATCGCAGCCAAGGGCGCAATCCGTGAACTTATGCCAGCAAGCGTAGTCTCTATCATTGTAACTTTAGTCATAGGCTTTGTTGGTGGAATCGAGGCATTAGGTGGTTATTTGGCTGGTGCAATATTTTCTAGCCTGCTTTTGGCTCTACTGATGGCTAACGCAGGTGGTCTATGGGATAATGCAAAGAAGCTTATCGAGTCTGGCGAACACGGTGGCAAAGGTTCAAGTGCACACAAAGCAGCAGTCGTCGGCGACACAGTTGGCGACCCGTTCAAGGACACAGCTGGGCCTTCACTTAACACTATGATAACAGTAATGTCTCTTATTGCTTCATTATTCGCCATATTAATTGTCCAATACAATCTGCCGCATCTGTTAGGCTTGTCTTAGCAAATTTGCTAAATTTATATTCTTTTTTTGATCAATTACTGCAAGTGAGATTAATCCATTCTGTTTTTCCTATGAATAATAAACATTAATTGACCTGAATTATTGGTAAGGCGCCGGGAATGGGATTCGAACCCATGCGGACCTAAAAGGTCCACAGGCTCTCAAGGCCTGCGCGTTATCCACTCCGCCATCCCGGCATTTATTAATGAACTCATTTAATTCGCCCAATAATTAAAATGTTTACTCGTTGCTGGTGAATTTAGAAACCGAAAACCTATTTTAAAAGAAAATTTATCAAATAGAGAACGCAGAGGTGGGGCAGGTAGTCCAGCTTGGGTAGAAGTCACTATTTTGTCGAAGTCTCCTGCAACTCCACTTTTTTCTTTTGCAATAAATTTAGCGCGCGCTTTATTTTCAAGTTTAGTAGTGCTTATTGCAGTTGTAATATCACCATGAAGTTATAGGGTGTGCTCTCTTTTGTAGAATATTGCTGCTAGTATTGTTACAATCATGAATGGTGGAAGAACAAGTAGTGATGGAAATTCTGGTACAGTCGTAATTCCACTGATTTCTAAGCTATGTTGGGTGTGAGTGTAATTTATGTAAAAAAAACCATATGTTTCATTTGAAGGCAACAATTCTTTTACTTGTGGATAATCAATGACTTCCTCGTCGAGCCTTACGATATATGGTTTATTAATCAGAAATTTCGGTATACAAATTCCACAGAAACCAACAGTACCATTTTCTCCCTTAACATTGAACGTCAACATCGCATGTGGGTAATCAGTCACATTGAAGATAAAATCAGAAACATTTGAATTGCTAATAACAGTGACGAAATAGTCTCTGCCTATCCATTTTCCAACGTCAAATATTTTACACTTTGCTATGAAAGGGTATCCATCAATGTTGTCTGCATCTATAACATATTCTATATCTCCAATGCCATCACTGCCTGTCTCATTTTGGTAACAACCGCATTTAGAATCGGCACAAACGTAACCACTCCAATAATTGCCGCCTAACGGATAGCCGCTGTCCCACTTATTATTATAGGATCGCTCAACTAGAGCATGCAGTCCATTGTCTGCAAAGTTATTATAAAGGATGTGGCAATAGCTGATATCACTGAAGCGGGCACCAACATCATTATTCCCTATTATGTTTCTGTTTATCTCTGTCCAAAATGTGTGATTCAGTTCGATTCCACAAGCATTATCTATGATGTTGTTTTTGGAAATGATGTTTCGTATTTGTTGGTTAATCCGAATGCCACATTCGCCATTCATCGAAATGTTGTTCTCAGAAAAGACATTATTTGCAGAGTTTTCTACATAAATGCCGTATTTTCCATTTTCTATAATATTGTTTTCAGAAATCAAGTTGTCGCCTGAATGGTATCTAAGCATTATTCCAATATCGTTGCTTGCCACATCGTTTCTGGAAATCAAGTTATTGGATGATAAATAATTCAGCATTATGCCAATGCCATTTTCGGTTATATTATTCTCACATATAGAATTGTTTACCGAATTCAGGTCCAAAACTATTCCGAAATCATTCTTTATGATTTTATTGAGTGTTATGGTTTTGTTTCCTGAATATAGCCGTAATTCAATGCCATAGGTGTTGTTCGCAATATTGTTTTTTTCTATGAGGGTATGGTGTTCATTCCAAGTTGCCCATTCCTCATATCCAAAATCTCCAATCCAGACATTTTTGATGCCCGAATGGTTGTCAGTTAGATTGTTTTCAGACAAGGTACAGTTTACAGAATAGGTTAGCCAGAAGCCAACGTAGTTACATCTAACATTGTTCTTGAAAAGAGTTATATTTGATGAATGATCTATGAAGATTCCTTTGCCAAATCCTTTGATGTTTGTGTTTTTGATTGTTACGTTTGTCACCATACACAAACTGAAGCCAACCCCACCATTGTTGCCCTGAATTGTAAATCCATTGCCATCGATTGTAATGTTGCTTTTCTCAACCAAGATGGAATCATTTATGTTTTCAGTGAAAGTATAGGTGCTTCCGTTTCGGTGAATCTTAACTGTGTTCGCAACAGTGCCGTCAGATGTGATGCAAACAGGACTGGGACGAGGAGGAGATACAGCTAAGTGAGGGTCTGATAGCAGGTTTAGCATTTCAAAATGAGCTTGAGTTTTGGGTTGCTCCTGTCCACTCTCCGGAACACCTGATGGAACCGTGTCTCTGATGTCACCGAAGGCATAATACAAGTAAAGCTTGGCTTGCGCTGTTGCGGCACCAAGGTTGCAGACACCATTCACAAATATGGCCTTGTGAAAGCCTTTACAGGTTAAGTAACCTAAGGGTCCTTCAGCTGTCCTTGAGAAACCTAGGAAGGCAATTGCTCCTCTTCCAGCAGCCCTAATCCAAGCTTCACCAAAGCAGCGTACAGTGTCAAAATGTCCTGTTTCACAGGCCATACTAAAAACCACTGGATATCTGCCTGTATTATTAAGGAGTGTGTAGACATTAGGAGAATAGAAACTCCCATCCCATCCTGATATTGATCCATGGCCATCATATGTTAGCATATCTAATCCATTGTTTACAGAATTTGCTATTTGCTGCGGACGCGCGCGTTCATATGTGTCCAAAAATTCAACTTCATAACCTTCAGCTTTCATCATGTCACATATTGAATCAATGTCAAGTGTATATGAACTAGCAAAAGCGCATATTACTGTTGCGCGCTTGGTAACAAAGCCTTTATAGTCAATAAGTTTGTCCAAGATGTTGTTTAGTTCAGTAACGTTCTCAACAGACAGTCGGCCAACGAAGATGTCTGGAAAGTAGTCGTTTTCACTCATACAAGCATAGTAATGGTCTGTTGCAGTGTGAGTTAGGTCGCAATTCAGTACTCCGTAATGAGTAGGCACGTATTGAGAGTCGCCTACAAGCAAGAGATACGTGGGTGGCAATGTCCAATTATAATATGCGTTCCTTACATAGTTGTAGACATCAACATCAGTCGCGTTCAATGCAATGTCAGAAAGCGTTACACAAGTAACTTCCAACCCATTTGCTCTTTTCCATTCAACAAACCGATCCATCGCTGTGTAAAAATCATCATGGCATATTATCAGATATCCTTCAGGCTTCTCTAAAATTTGAGGCCCATGCCCGGAATCCCACACGAATGGCTTGTATGCTTCATCAAAAGCAGGTGAATAGAACCTACTCTGATCTGAACAAACCAGTTCTTTCCCTAAATCGCAATATTCAAGCTTAATTCTGATTCTGTTTGAAACATTGAGTCGATTAAATGCAGGATAATAGCGAACAGGATAAACGCTCACATGAACAAAGTTATGATTTCTTGCTTGAAAGGGGGCGCTCACGGATGCGAGCACATCTGGATAAACCGTGTCTAATGAATAGAATGTTTGGTCAAGCTGAAATGTGCTTCCCTCAGTCTCTTGCTCAGAGAAAGCCACTAATTTCTGAGCAGGATAAACAGTGTATTCAAGAAAGCCCAAAGATGTAAGAGCTGTTGCTTTCACTTTAACGCTTTTACCTAATGGAACCTCAATAAGTCCTCTCAACGCAGGGAGCATAGGCTTTCCCACATCATACAGAAAACCACAACCTGGAATTGACAGATTTTGGAATGTCATTCCTTCCACGGACACTTCCTTTCGGTACATTCCATAAGTCGTCACATCAAGAACGCAACACGAGTTACCAGATTCTAAAACTTTGATGTTAGCTGGTTTAGAAAAACCCTTCTCGAACTGCACCCAAGAAGATTGACCGCTAATATTCCCAATGATGCCCAAATCTGATCTTGGGTTTTGAAATTCTACCACTAAAGGTGAAATGATCGAAAGCATAAGCAAAAAACCTGCAAAAACTAGTCCTAAGGCTTTCATAGTTAATTCTCTCACGCCTTTTGTATGCATCAATACGTGCACTTGAATTTAATATTTGCGCAAGACTCTTCAACTGAGCGATTTATGAAGCTCAAGAAATTCAAAAATCTGAGGTGAAGAAGCATAGTGACTGAGGGAATGGCTGGCTTCTACAATCACCAAGATTCGCCTACTTGTAAGCGACTTAACGCGGAAGGGAAGTTGAGTTAGCGCCCGTTATGCTCATGTATTTCTTTCTTCCTTTTGGGGTCACACGCACTCTTAGCTCCCATGTTTCTTTTCAATAAAGAGATTTTTGTAACTCAGTCATAGCTAAGAATCCAAAATCAAGAGTTGATATTCATAACAAATATGCTTCAGCAAGGACACAAAAAGAAACAAAGTGACGAATTTGAAGAACGCCCTTGCTAGAACAAGGTTACTATTAACTTTAGCACTGTTTGTGCTCCTGATCCCAGTTACAGGTCTAAACTTCAAAGTCCAAGCCCTCACGTTTTTTCAGGAGTACAACAAATACGTTCACAACTACATAAATTTCGGAGATTCAGGAAATTGGACGTATATAGAGAAGCCCATGTTTCCAGTTTTGTTCAATACATCTCAACTACAGATAGGTCAAAACTGGAGCGTAATATGTCCGCTTAGGGCGAATCATAGCTACCATGTTTACTGTTATGGTGAATGGGTAAACAACGGATCAGAACCCAAAACGGACTATGACATTTACGTTTACAACCCCTTAGGCGAAATGGAAGGCTATCATACCGAATCTGCAGGGTTACCTGAGCACTTAGGAAATACCGTAGATGAACCTTTCTTTGCGCCTAAACATTCGGGAAACTATACTTTCGTTATAAACAATGATTCTAAAGAAAGCCGTGGTGCCGAGAAGGCGACATTTATGATAATAGAAAATGTTGAATGCAATGTTTGGCATGAGCACTATGTGGAAGGAAAGGACAACGATGGTTTACCTGTTTTCAACACAAGTTGGGCTTACGAATTTGTGATTGAAAGCAAGCAAATAGAAGTTTGGGTTAAGGTTCCAGAGACATTAGACATGTATGAAGCTAGAATTTACTTAATGGCTGATTCAAAGTCTCGAAAGAGCACTGTTTTGAACGGGATTCCATTGGCTTGGGAGCCTGGACTTTATGCCGACAGAGACAACCGCTATGGTGGTTACAATCTGGAAAGCAAGGAATATCGGGGCTTAGCCTTTGCAAGCTGCGAATTCCCTGGGCAAGACATGTTCTTGAACTACACTTCTCCAAATAGTGGGAAAAGCCTCTATCATCTAGTTTTAATAGGCGAAGTTGGCTCGGGAACTATAGAATTCCTAGTCAAAACGGAATTTGAGAATGCATGCTTGGAACCTTTTAGTGTTCCTGAAAGAGTACATCCAAATGATGATACTATTGTTGCTTACATCTCAAACTTGACGGACTTGGAAGGTGCAACCTTGCAATATTCAACTAACGGCTGGATAAACTCGACAATAATCAAAATGGAGATTTTAGACAATAGAATCTGCAGAGCAACAATTCCAAGACAACTCGCCGGTACAATTGTCAACTACAAGGTTGAAGCAAATGATACTCTTAGAAATGCTCTTGTTGTCGAGAAAAGTTATCCAGTTAAGAACGAAGTAATGCTCAACTTAACTCTGGATCGAAAGATCATTACTCTAGGCGAGAACGTAACCGTTCGGGGTAACGCGACGCCGGCGGCTGAGGCAATTCCGATAACAATCTATTTCAGCTCGGCAGACGGTACTAAGCAAATAGTATGCTATACGAAGGCAGACGGCACTTTCACTGCAAGCTTTAAGTCTGAAACTCTCGGAACATGGAAAGTTCGGGCAAGGTTTGATGGAGATGCCTTTCTGTATGAAAGTGTGAGTCCATGGTTGTCTGCGGAAGTTAGGGAGCCATCCATACTGGTGAAGTACTCCTACTATATAGGCGGTGGAGTAGGTGTGGCAGTCATTGTAGGTGTTATAATCCTCTGGAGAAAATCAAAACAGTAATGATTCATTCTGCAAAATGTTAATATTGGTATTGCGTTTGCTAACTGTTGAAGTTTTCGCTGGTCTTGTGAAGGAAGTTTTATGTTAATTTGCTGTATAGCTTCTCTGAACCCCTTCGTCAGCTTCGAAGATTGCTTTTTCAAAAATCTTGTTCATTATCTTTATCAGTTGCCGCCTGTGGGTGCATTTCAGTTTCAATTCCAAGGTGACGAATACATCTTGGCGTGTGCAAGACGTCAAACAGCCTACGCACTAACCCTTAAATATCCGCCACCCGCCCAATCCAAACTCGGAGTTAAACAAGAAATGACGGAAATTCTAGACGATCGTCTAAGAAAAATCGGCATAACCATCTCCAAACCAATATTGGCTGTTCTGTGCATAGTCTTCGGCGTCCTCGCAATAGCATGGGAACCCCTACTACGCTTCATAGTAGGCACACTCTTCATACTCCTAGGCGTCCTACTCCTCATTGAAAACATGGAAAATAAAAATCAAACCCAAACACCGCCACCACCGCCTTCACCATAAGCGCTTCTTTCCCCCCTCAATTGTTAGCCTGCACGTCAAGATTAAAAATCAAGATTAGCACGTGTGCGCACCTTCATAATGCTTTATTAAACAAGCAACAACGAAAGTCCTAAACTCGCAAGTTCCGAATCTGACGTGCGCGAATATATGGGTTGTTATTAGCTTCTGTTGAATCCACGATTATAGGGATGACAGAAGCTTCATAACCCCTAAGATTTACGTGCCAAGAATAGTAGAATATTTTGAAAACATATGCAAAGAGAATGTAAATGCTCAAAATGTAAAACACTACTAATCCTTAAAGGCGGCAAGAAAGGAAAAATCAAAGCAAAATTGAAATTATTTCTTGCCATGCAAGCTGAGCAAAAATACATTTGCCCAAAATGTGGTTACGAACAGAAGAGTCAAAATATTCGCCGAAAGGCGATGTTTATCACATTAGCAAATTCAAGGAGAAAGAATTACACGTCTCAAGGCATTCTAGTGGGAAACTCATTGGAAAATGAACAAAAAGGAACTTCTCTGCATAGAAAACGGAAAACCAATAAAAGATTTCAAGGGCATCGAGTTTTTGGGAATAATTGGCTTTGGATTGGAATCGCTCCCTAAACTTTTCAAAGAATACAAAATAAAAAAATGCAGTGGCATATTCTCGATTGATATGGGAAAATATAGAAATGTGCGTTTCAATATGTCTGTAGCGATCTTCACAGAACAGTATCTACCAAGCTTCTGACAGCAACATGGCTTTATGGAAGAAGACAAATATTCATCTACCCAGATTGCCACCCGATGATTGCAATGATATTTGGAGAAAGTAAGACTGTCGAGACTATCAAGGAAGGAAGAATAGACTATGACTGAAGGTTTTGAACCTAAACCACTCGAGTCAAATCCCACAAAAAAGAAGCCAAAACCACAGTTGGAATAACCATATCTCCCAAGCCTTTTAGCTGAAGCAAGAAAACGAAACCTCAACATAAGCAGAATCACAGAACAAGCTCTCCAATCAATCGTCGAGTATATTCCACAACAAAACACAACCGAAAGCTCTATATCCTTTCTTAATCGACGTTCTTTTCCGAAAGAAAGTCGGGCCGGTAGTCTAGCTCGGTTAGGACATCTGCTTGACGTGCAGAAGGTCACCGGTTCAAATCCGGTCCGGCCCACCAGATTCTTTTGAAAAACCTTACATGTCAATGTTTATGTAAATGCGTTTTGCAGTATTAAGCTGATTTCAGTTTTGTGGATGTATCATTTCTAAGATTCTTTTCCACTGCTCTTTTGTAATTGGGAAGTTTGTGCCTTGAGGTTGTTTCAGAACCCCCATATCTGAGAGTATGGAGTCTTTGATACATTCAACTTCAAGTAGAGGTCTGTTGATTATTATTTTCAAGTATTTCACAGTGACGCTACTTTTCACTTGAAATTTATAGACATCTGTTTCTGCTTTTTTCGTCCAATACTTGCTTTGTTCTGGAGTGAGAGGACTTTTTCTTGGGTTCGTTACAACCTCGCCAATCGCATAGACTCCTGCCTTCTCACCAGAAGCCCAAATGGCTACCTTATCTCGCTCGCGGATGTCTCTTGCGTATTGGCTTGTTAACCATTGTTCAGTTTCTTTGTTTTCTTTCATCCAATCAAACCATGCATATATTGCCGGGTTGAATTGAAAAATCCAGTACTTCGGTTGGCGGCGCAGCCGAAGGAATGTACCACAATCTGGGCAGAATCTATCTAATTTATATTGCGAAAACGAAACTACTTTTCCGCATTTCCGGCATTCAAACTCTGCATCTGACATTTTTCATAACGACTTCTTTATTTACATTAAATATTTTTTCATATAGCATTAAAAAGCCTTACTATTTTCCTTGAGACGGATTTCCAATCATTATCTCATGAAGGTATATTCTAAATTTTGGGTTATAACTTGCTGGGATTTTGAATTTTGACTTCGTATTCTTCAAGTTTTTTGAAGTGGTCTTCATCGATGGTGTAGATTAGGTCGGCTTGTTCCACCATGTTTGCACCTATCATAGCATCATTTACTTGAACAAGCTTTTCTTTAGCCCATCGAAGCGAATTCTGAGAAGCCTCCCTCGAAATGGACAAGACAGCAATGCGTTTTGAGCGCAAAAGCGAACCAGTCCTAAACTCTGCTTCATTCCAATTTAAAATTCTCTTAAGAGCCGAAAAAACTTCAACGGCAACTATGGAATTTAAACCTAAGATGTAATCTAACTCTCCTTTGAGTCCCGTCTCCAATAAAACACGGCATCTTTTGTGATGCAATCTGTTGGGATGGTCTGTTATCATCGAGTAAACTATCATGTTGGAGTCTAATATGGCAAGAGGCTTGGCTTTTGTGTTTTTGGTCAACTTTCGTCACAGACATACGTTTTTCCCACATAATATCTAATAAGGTTTGCATCTTTTGTTGCAGAACAAAAGCTTGCTCGTTCTGATAAGCTTAAGAGTTTATTAACAGTTACAGATCCAGGATATACTAATTACGTCATTCTGATACCTTTGAAGCATTTTGACCAAAACAGATAAAAACGTGGCTATGAACCAAGAATGCACCAAGTGATGGTGAAACTATGCCTTCGGAAGTCTTTGACCAAGATAAGTTTATTGAAATAAGTGGACGTGCTGAATATTGTGACGTGAAAAGGTTAAAGGATGTTGTGAAGTTGAAGCTTCGCATGCCACGAAAACTTTACACTTTAAAAGTTGAGCCGACAAAGGCGGAGGAAATCATAAAAAAACTTCAATGCGAAATTAGAGAAATATAAATGCTTTGCGCAAGTTATTTTATGGTCTCTGTGATTTT